>Ga0126342_10000215_pt1 | contig 51306 bp, 40 predicted proteins | sample Cyp1metagenome_FD_92528 | JGI IMG/M metagenome (GOLD analysis project Ga0126342, IMG submission 92528) | Coral microbial communities from Lord Howe Island, Old Settlement Bay, Australia - Cyphastrea 1 metagenome | ecosystem: Host-associated > Invertebrates > Cnidaria > Coral ...
AATGTGGGGCCCCCTAGTTATAAGTTGGTTTATAACCCCATCTAACTATGGTTATAACTACCATAAACCCTAGTTATTGTAGTTATAAACCAACTTAGCTATCTTGGGGGCCCCACATTGTACCTAGGATTTTCCATTGTTAAACAATCCATTTTGGCGATTACCCATTTATGGACACCCCCATATCATATCTGTTTGGGATAGTTTTAGCCACCGACTAGCAGTGATGTTTGGGAGACCAGGTTACGATGTTCTTAGACTACAATAAACAAGATGGGTCAAGAACCGCATACGTGTGATACATTAGGATTGCTGGGTATTATCATACAAAGATACTGGATATATATATATATACACACTATTAACTTGAATATTGTTTATATATATATAATATATACATTACTGTAATCAATATGGAACTATGTATAATATATATATATATAAGTCAAACGTTGAAAAAACACATCTTTAGAACCACACTGAGCCAATCTGGTCAACCAGGCCCGAGAGGAGGTTGATATGGTCGATTTGACCCTTGGCTGCAACCAGTGGTGGTTTTAGCTCAACGGATCAACGTGGGAATGTTGGAAATTTCGAGATGATCCACTGATTGCGCGTGCAGATAAAGGCCTTCGGCCTTCTACGGAAAGTCAGTTGGTCCTAGAAAGGTCACTACAGATTTGTGTGATCATTGAATCATTGGGGGATTAGTAGCTGAATGCGTTTCGCCCGGCAACAAGCTTTAGCTTTCACTCCTGCCATTCTACCTGTCTTGCTGATGGCTTTTGTTGGGCTTGCTGGTTCAGCGGTTGAGTGGTTGAGGTCGAATAACGTCACCATGTAACCCTCCCCAAAAAATGATTCAACAGATTCCAAGAGCTAAGCAGAAAGAATTGGTGATCCCTTTGACACCTCACAGGGGTTGGTAACTGTCCCATTTTGGGAATATTGGACATCACCTTATAGTAGCCATGGCATTGACCATATACCTAATGGTTGGGTGATGTTCAATGGGGACGATACTCAATTGATGTCCTTTGGATTCGTCAGCACATTGGCTCTTGGCCGTTTTCTCAGGATGTTGGAGGCTTTGGACTATCAAAAGTGTCTTGGTAAACTAACATAGCTATAGAAAATCGTCATTTTTAATGGGTAAATTAACTACAAATGATCATTTTCAATAGCTATGTTACAAATTACCAGAGGGTATGTGGAACTGTGGAATACGCTTGGATTATTTTGTACTGTATTATGCTCCCACAGGACTAGTAACGTATTCAAATCAAACAGTATTTGATTCCCGCATTTGGATGGTTCAGCCATATGCTTCTGGCCACACATGAGGGAATATGATCCCAGGTTAAGACTTGAAATCTGATGCAGGCTATCTAAGACTATGAGTCATGATCACAAAGAAACATGTCATAGACGTCCTGTTGACCACAAAGAAGTGTAGACCCTCTATTTAGATATATGATATACGTGACATCCAGTTGTTGTTGGGGTCAAGCATGTTGCTGCTTAAAGGATCTTAAAGGGCCAAGAAAAGATGCATCAGATGCATCGTTCCCTCTTGACAACACATTTTCCTGTTGGATGATGTCAGGTTCAAGCGGAAAATCATGCAAGCCCTGTACATCCCTGTATCCATTTTTGTGGACCATGTCCGTTTTGATGCCTTGAACACCTGCTGGCATGTTCAAAACTCAGGTGGATCGAACACATTTTTCGGCTGAAACGCCGTGTGCGTGACCGCCGCAAAGTACGGGTGAGGAAGGCAGTTGGGCCTATCGGTGTGTTCAGACAAGGAGGTCCCAGCAAACTCCCAACACCAGCCATGAATAGCCGTAGAGCATGAGAGCTTGTCCAGATTGTTTGGGACTGAAATAGGTATGACCAGTTATATTAGGAGCAAGGAAAGCCTGGGTAGTTGTCTCTTGAATGGGTATGCAAAGAATAACAACACTATACCCCAAAGTTTATTTAAAACGCACAGCTCTGACACACCCTGATTTTTTTCAATATGTTGATATTCATTCTCCGAAAAACACCTGTGCATTCCTATGCATCATCATATGCCTTGAACACACATGATCCAAACTGACCATGTTCCCATGATGTTCCCATGGTTTTCCACAACGCCAGGTGCCGCCTCCGCCTCCGCCACCCGTGGTATCACCTTGACCGACCTGTTTGAGTGCGGAAAAAGAGATGGGAATGATGGGATGGAAACGGCCCAAATGTTCAAACATCTGATCAACAAATGATTTGTCAGGTTCAAGTATATGAAATGATTAGAAAATAAACAGTTTTATAGATTTGGAATCTGCGCGATATGGACAAAACATTACAACACAGGGTTTGGAATAGTGGAAATGTTTGAGCTACTGATCAGGAAATGATTTTGTCATCGTTGACTACCACCAAGTACCACTGTTAAAGCAAGTTTTGCCCCGGGAAAGCAATATGCTTACAAATCTAGGAAACACGGAAACACGCTTTGTTATTTGCCATGGACAGTTTGTCATATTTTCATATATTTTCCCCATTGGCAAAGCGTGTTAGACATCCCCATTTTGGGCACATCTGGAAAAATATGCATCGAACACTTGGAACCACAGATTGACTCGAACACTTGGAACGGGCAGATCCGCAGCGAGGGAGAAATCTTTTTTGAGACTGCTATGGGTCAGGCCCGAATCACAGATTTTGGTCGTTGTAATTCACCATTTTTTTAATGCTTCTCCATGGGTACTTACCAGTAGTTTCCAGAAACCAGCCATAGGATCCATAGGATCAAGTAGCATCCGCTCATTGAGGTGCCAATTCTACGCGTTCACCCACAGAGAGGCCAGGGTCCTGGATGCAGCTGTCATTTGACCTCCAGGATTGCACATCATCGTGTCCAAAAATGGGGATGCTCCAAATGGTCCAATCCCTGTTTTCTCTAGTGAGCTTGTGCATTTTGTTGCATTGCTCTTAGGTTTCAGCAATGTTTTGACATGCTTACAGAGGATATTCAGATATTCCTGATTGAATTCTGGTTGGCGTGGAGGAAGAAACCTGTCCTTGTCTCAAGTTGCGTGAAAATGGTTACGTATCTTTAGGTGTATCCCGTTTGCAGACACACCCACATATCATCTCGCGTTGCTTAGTTATAATATGATGTTGCATTCACATGGATAATTTAGGTATAGATTGGATTGTTTGGGAAAATTTGCAGGAAAGCCATTGATAATTTAATGGGAAAATCTCATGGTTTCCGGTTAAAATTTTCCCTTAAACAAACCAATCCATTGAGAATTTCTAGATATTCCATTGATATTCCCACTACACCCCCCCATTGATACTGGGAAAATCTATGGTTTCCTGTAATTTTTTCCAAACCAATCCATTGATAAGTTCTAGATATTCCATGGATATTCCCACCTTACCCCCGTTGGATGCTCCGCTCACCACAGATCGATTTGCATGGCTCCCGTTGAGCTGCCGCAGACTCCCAAGGTGCGCTTTTTTTACCGTGGCCTTGGACTTTTTCTGGCGATGGAAAAATCATATCTTTCTGGTTGGTGGTTTACCCTCTGGTAAACTAACGTAGCTATTGAAAATTGCCATTTATAGAGGATTTACCCATTAAAAATGGTGATTTTCCATAGTTTTTTGTATGTTTACCAGAGGGTAATGGGGATATTTTCCTGGTTTAATGGTGATTAACCCTCTGGTAATGGAATATTAATGGGTGGTGGGTAGTGACTGGAACCATGGAATTTTGAATGACTTTCCATTCAGTTGGGAATAGTAACCCCAACTGATGAAGTCCATCATTTTTCAGAGGGATAGGTCAACCACCAACCAGCTTTCGTGGTTCTCAGAAATACACACCCATGCGACATCCCCAAGAAAGCTGAAGGATCAGGTTCCATGTCCAAATATCCAGGATGCAGTTTTATATCATTGACAAATATGGTTTTGTCTTGAAGTAGGGTACGTCAGAATCTCTAATTGTTTCTGATGATATGATATGCCCCATTAACTTCCCAGAAATTGGCGGCACATCCCTATATCCAAACAGACCCTAACGATATTGTTGCCAATTGTTGCCAATACACCATGATTTTGACCCAATGTATCCACATAAAATGATTAGTTTAGTGTACTTCCATTTCATAAATATCACACACACGTATATATATATATATACAATTATATACATATTATATCATATTATATATACATTTATATACTTTATATACTGTAATTATCATATTAATATTGTGTCCACTATACACCTCCATGTTTGTTGGTGAACTACCCTCTGGTAATGTAACATAGCTATGGAAAAACACAATGTTTAGCGTCGAATCATCGCACTAAGGGTCTCCAGGCTATTGTTTTGGCAGAATTGGATGTACACTCATAGTCATAGGGCTTATATCATACAAGGTGGGGCCCCCAAACGTTATAAGTTGGTTTATAAACCCCATTAACTATAGTTATTTGCGTACCATAAACCATAGTGAAATTGGAGTTATGTTCACCAACTGAACGCTATCTTGGGGGCACCACCTTGTATATATATATACCCTCTGGTAAACTAACATAACTATGGAAAATCATCATTTTTCATGGGAAAACTCACTATTTATATTGCCATTTTCAATAGCTATTTTGACATAACCAGAGGGTATATCCCAAGTTCTGGGGGCAAATTCTGGGTTTGTACCAGGGGTATCTCTATCGTCGTGGGGCTTCTACCGGACCTGTCGGACCTGTCATCGGAGGTAGTTTGCAACCTGCAGACAGAACTCACCTGTGTCAGCGCAGGCGCTGATCCGGCTGGGCTGGTGAAGCATGGCATTAATTCCTGCTATAATCTGTTAATGACAATATCACCAATGGTTAATGTATATGGTGATGTATAGTACATGTTATAATGGTATAATATGAATTATATTGTTCTGTAGTATTACCTTTGATAGTATCACTTTGCATGACATCGTAGTTATCTTTCTTGTTGGATCTTATTAGTATCATTGATGGTCACCATCATCATCATCATGATCTTATTCAGTTGTTCATCAGTAAGGTTGGACATCATGCCATATCAAGGCATCAGCATGATATGTCATCCTCGTTTCTCGCGGATGAACTAGAATTTTCCAATGCATGCTTCATGAGTTTTAAGCTCTGAACAGGACCACATCGCGTCTTGAACGGAAGACCCTTTAGAACATCTGAAGCACTCAGAAGTGAAATGGTTGTGGGTTCAAACATATTAAACAAACTTCACACACACCAACCCAGTGAGGACGGTTGTGTTCATGTTGCATCACATTGCTATGAAAGCTTGTGCTTCGGCAAGGGCTCCAAAACGGTGACGCACTGCCGTGGGGAACCCTGGTTTTGCACCATGCCACCAGGTCTCCGGCAAGAATCACACAGACACTACAGCAGATCAGTAGATATGGTTACCCTCCAGTAAATTAACAGTTGGACCCTGAAAATCACCAATTTTTAATGGAAACTAAGTCTTCCAACCCCTATCGGAAACAGGGTCTATGTTAGTTTACCAGAGGGTAGATGGTGATGGTGAACCGGGCTGAAAGTTCAAGGTATTTAAAGCAACAATAGATGGCTATGGCGGCTATGGCTCACACATGGGGTCCCGATGGCCCCACAACATTGGCTAATCCATTGGTTGGTTCTAATGTTTGTCCATCCAAACTGTTTGGGTGCACTAAAATTCCGGGATATTCTCAGGCAAGTGTTGTTTGACTTTTCAGCTTTAAATTCTGAGATTCTGAGATCACGTATATCATCGGCCTTTTTTGTTTTCCTTTTGAAGGGCCTTGACAGGCGATGTTCTCCCCACGCAAGCATGCTCAGTGCACTTTGCTGGGTCTTGTCTTTGATGGTTTTTGCATGTTTGTGCTTTTGTTTTTGCCACCATCATCCACCATCTTCACTGTACCCTCTGGTAATTTGTTACATAGCTATTGAAAATGACCATTTATACTGGATTTTCCCATTAAAAATGGTGACTTTCCATAGTTACGTTAGTTTACCAGAGGGTAGAACATCCCTATTGTCTGTCTACCCTTTGTCTTCATTTTTGTCCTGGTCGCCTCCCAAATTCGGAGGCGTCCTGTGCGGATTGACTCGCACTTTCCCTGGCATGTCTCATCCCGACATAAAGTCATGGGCCGTGTTATCCAGCATCACCTTTCAATTCCAGACAACCCAACAAAAATATCATGTAAGTATAAACATGGAGTTTTGAGTTTCGTGTTTGAAATCTTCAATTTTCATCCATTTTCCAGTTTGAAATCTGAGTTTTGATCTTTTCCATGCCTTCTTCAGGCGAACGCTGGTGGCAGTTGGCACCAACGATGGCTATGTGAAGCTGGTCGATGTGACATCCTCGGGGGTATGGGTGTACCCATGCGTTGTTAACTGTTACCCTCTGGTAATTTGTTACATGGCTATTGAAGATGGCCCATTTATAGTGGATTTACCCATTGAAAATGGTGATTTTCCATAGTTATGTTAGTTTACCAGAGGGTAACCCCTCTAAGTTGGGTACATGGGATATGGATGGATATGGGGCCTATAACCATGGTGAAATACATGCACCATCTCCCAAAGTTGGATGTATTTCACCCTACTGGATGACATTTACCATTGTACAGGAACTATGGTATAACTCTGGGATGAGTTCATTGGAACCGTACCACCTCCGCCGGAAAATTGAGCCATATACTTTACTGTAGAACTGGTTGCTGGGGATTTTATGACTTCCATCTATTGGGAATGTCATACTCATGAATAAATCCTCAATAGATACTCTATTCCCAATATATTAAGCCATAGTTACTCATGAATACTCCCAACTGACTTTTCATATCTTTCAGAGGGCTAGGTCAACCACCAACCTCTTGAAAAAAAGTGGCTGGGAAATCCCCACACGAAATGGAGGTTGATAGCTGTGCAAACCGTCTATGTAATTGGTTCAATGTTCCACTGCCATATATGTATACATATATCATGTTATATTCCATGAGTATCCCCATGATATCTTCATGAATGTCACAAATTATGATCATTTTTTTATACCAGTATATTATTATATCCCCGTGATATCCCATGATCATGTGATTCCCATATTGTTCGGATGTAGATGTATATACGTATACAGCATTATGATATCACATTATATCATATTATCAACTCCCCAATATATCTTATATTTTTGCTTATACTGTACTTATACCATGATACTAATATCAGAACACTATTCTATGGTATCATATATCAAATCATATATATCATATCGTATAACCCCTATATCAATATACTATGGTACCCTATATTATTAATATAGTAATAGTAATAGTAATATATATATATACACATCAGATAATACACTATAATGATATATTATAACCCATCTATTTTTTCCCAAATGATCATCGTTTTCTCCACGGGAGTCCCTGTCGCCTCTAGGGCCTCACCGGACGTCTGGAAGCTCACCTCTCAGTGGCGCGACAGCTGCCGAAGGCGACGTTTTCTCACGCTTTTCAGCCATGGTGCCCCGGTACCTTCCCAATAGGATGAGGAAATCATGGGGAAATCATAGGGAAATGATGGTTAATGATGGTTAATGATGGCTAAGAATGATATATATATAATGGTTTATGATACCTGAAGATGACATTTCGCAGATTGAACAAGCATTGTTTCACATGAACTCCCAATCTTTGCAGCTTACGTTGATTTTTGCAGGTTGCAATTATTCCCTTTCCAGTTTCTCAATATCCATTATTATCTAAGAACGATTTCCAGGTTACGGAAATAAGTTTTTGGATTTGTTCACAACGATTTGTTTCCAGTTTCAAATCCCCATGTGTTTCCAACTTACCCTCTGGTAAACTAACATAGCTATTGAAAATGGCCCAGTCGAAATAGTGGATTTACCCATCAAAAATGATGATTTTCCATAGCTATGTTAATTTACCAGAGGGTATCCTTAATATCCCATGAATTTGCCATTATTATCCCATGTTAGTTTGCCATGAAATTGCCATGAATTTGGTTAATTTACTGGAGGGTAAACCCACATGACTTTGGTCAAAAAATCCCAGTTTGGTCCAAATCATCACAAACTCTGCCCTCAGGTGATTGACTTGCAGTTAACGGAGGTGCCGTCCGAAAAAAAAAAGTCCTGAGAGGGGACCCAAAAATGGCCGAACGGGAACGGGGAGTTGACCAATAAACAGGGGAATTTCTTGGGAGTTAAACAGACAAAGTTGTGTTTTGAATGATTTGAACAGAAAAAACCTGGGATTTCACCAGCATTTACGCATGAAATGAGGATTTTACCCAGCAAACACCTGTTTTTGAATCAGCCGAAATCAGGTTTTGTTTCACCAATGATTTTACATAGGCTTTAGCAACAAGCAATGAACATTGGTGCCCTCCAGTATTCAAACGCTATATAGATGGAAAACCCTTCATTTATAGATGATGTCCCAGCTATAAACCTCCACCAAAAAAACAAACCTATCAAAAAACCATCATGAAATCCCAAGAAAAAAATCAAATCATCTACCCTCTGGTAAACTAACATAGCAATGGAAAATCACCATTTTCAATGGGAAAATCCACTATAAATGGCCATTTTCAATAGCTATTTTGACATAACCAGAGGGTAAATCCCCCATGAAAATCATGATATCCCCAGGGAAATCCCCACGGAAATCCCTGGTGTCCGTTTAGGCAGGTCTGCTGTTGGTGGCCTCATCGGATCAAGCGGTGCGACTGCTGGATCTGCAGAGGCCATGGGGGCCATGGGGGCCATGGGGCCATGATAGTTATCCAATGGCATATAAAAAACCCTAGGATAGTTAGAATGAATAAAAATGATAGTCTGGTTGGTGGTTTCAAACATTTTTTATTTTCCATAATATATGGGATAATCCTTCCCATTGACTTTCATATTTTTCAAGATGATTAAAACCACCAACCAGAGATATAAAAATGGTAGTTATATCATTATAGATGTTTTTATATCACTATAAAATAGTGATTTTTCCCATTAAAACCTCCATTTATCAGGGATTTTCCATGGCGAAATGTTAGTCATAACCAGAGGCTAACTATCATTATATAACTATCATTTATATAACTATAGATGTTTATAACTATTATTATATAGATATATCATTATAGATGTTTTATCTTTAACTATCATTGATAACTATTATATTGTTCAGGGTATATAAATGATAGTTATATAAAACATGGGTGTTTGGGATAGTTTTGCATAAAAATGAATTAATAACTGATAGTTATAACTGAATATAAATGATAGTTATATAAAAACATCTATAATGATCGTTGTATAAAAACATCTATAATGATAGTTATATAATAATAGTTATATAATAATAGCTATAAACATCTATAGTTAGTTATATAATGATAGTTAGCCTCTGGTTATGACTAACAGTTCGCCATGGAAAATCCCTGATAAATGGAGGCTTTAATGGGAAAATTCACGAAAAATGGGCCATTCTCCATGGCTATGTTAAAAAACCAGAGGGTATATCATTATCATGTTATAAATGATAGTTATATAAAAACCAAACATCTATAATGATAGTTATATAATGTTATATGTGTACGTATATTCATAGTATTTTGTTGAATGATTTAGTATTTGATGAGTATCTTTTATACATACTCATATGTATGTAATAGATGTCTTGCCTTTGCTTCCCAAACTGAGAGGATGGATGGGGTGAAACCATCAAGAAGGTGTTGAAACATGGAAATCACTTGTGCAGTCCGTGACTGTTTTTCGACATGTTCGAACATGTGAAGTTTCATCTTGACATAGATATGTCAATTTGAAACAGAAAGTAATTCAACTGCTCTCCTATTTTACCAGCAGTTTTTTTTTCGCATAACAAAAACAATCTGAACCATACAAAATATACAACACGTATAAATGTGGTCAGTTCTATCCCATAGTAGCCCGTTGTATCCTGCTGATATCCCATTTTCAAGCGGGATATCTTAGGATGATTGTTGGTGTTTATTGGAGACTTTTGGTGATGATACCACTATATCGTCATTACCATGATTGTTGTTATTTAGCAACCACGGTATCCCAAGAAATCCCATTCCAATCATCCAATCTTATACTATATCGAATAATATCCCATATATTTCTTGGGATACCCTCTGGTAATGACTAACATAGCTATTGAACATGGCCCAGTCGAAATAGTTGATTTACCGAACTGAAAAATGGTGATTTTCAATAGCAAACTGTTAGTTTACCAGAGGGTAATGATTGTAGCTTTAGCACATCACAATACATCACAGATATCCACAGATTGGGTACCACTTGACCCATCAGCTCCAACGATATCCTGGAAAAACGCTGCCTGCGAGGCGGCGCCTGGTGCACACTTTGCGCGGTCATCGTGGCTTGGTCTCCGCCTGTGGCTGGCTCCAGGTGCAGCTGTGCGATGGTGATTTACCCTCTGGTAAACCAACAGTTTGCTATGGAAAATCACCATCTTTAAGTTCGGTAAATCAACTGTAAATTTGGCAATTTTCCATAGCTGTGTGTTAAATAGTGTTAAATTACACGAGGGTAATGTTTGAAGTTCATAGGAATTAGGATTTAGTAGGATGGAGATGGGGATTTAAAGATATTTACCCTCTGGTAAACTAACATAGCTATGGAAAATCACCATTTTTAATGGGAAAACCATCTATAAATGGGCCATTTTCCATGGCTATGTTAAATAACCAGAGGGTACATGGAATTTGAGTGGGATTTCAGTAGGATTTCATCTGGATAGATCTGGATGAAATACAACGACCTCACGTCGTGACGTCACTGGAATGATGGTTAGATTGCAGGGAATAATCTCCAAATGGCCTTATGACAGCTTTTTCAGGGTGAATTACTATCGACCAGAAACATGGAGCAGTTGGGGTTATTAGTGGAGACAACCATGGTATTTACCGATGCCCCCATAAGTTGGGATATAAGCCCTATAACTATCGTTATACATCCAATTGTGTTGATTTTCTAGGATTTGGAGAGAGTTTCTCCCTGAGATGACACTATTTCATGTTAAACAGATAATCACCTTGTGATTGCTTGCAGAAATTAAACACCTTGAGTTTACTCAAACTCAAACATAGAATCCACATAATTCCTTGGAACATGCTAGTTTCTACAGGATCCCCAGTTTTTACAAGATGGGCCTATTGGGTATGTCCTTAAAACACTGGGGCTCGCAGCTGTTGGATACCCAGAATATGTGCCTGGAATGTTTGAGACAGGATCTGTCTCCATACTCTTGGAATGTTTGGAATGGGCACACCCAAATATGGATTATATTTAGGATTAAATATGTAAATAATGTTGATTATATATATTATGTTATATTTGCCTATTCCAAATATGTCAACACATGTCAAATATGCCAAACAGTTCAATTGACCTTGAAGTACCATAAGAAACAAAATACCAAATACCCTCTGGTTATTTAACATAGCCATGGAAAATCACCATTTTTAATGGAAAAATCCACTATAAATGGGCCATTTTCAATAGCTATGTTAGTTTACCAGAGGGTATGTTTCTAAGTTTGTTCCACGATGTTCCAAGACAGTCTGCTTTGACTTGGGCAGGGCTCACGTGCCTTCACTGCCGGTGCAGACAGGTCCCGTAAATGCTGCTTAATGTGGGAGAAATTGGGAGAGATGTTGGTTATTGTTGCTTATTAATTGAGCCATCTTATGGGAATAGAATATGGGGACATATATATATATATACATAGTGACATAGTGGGGATAGTTGTGGGTTTTGAACATCCCACTTCATTATCAAGTTGGTTTGTCATATCCCACTACACATATCTCCGTTCATTATATCCCAATTACAGTATATAATGTATATACCCATTCATCCAGATTAGATATTGATAGTGTTTGTCCATGTTTATCCTGTTTGTTCAAATTATATTCCCATTCTAAAATGTTCTAATGATTCAACATGGGATTATCATAATCCATCATAATCCATGAAATTCAATGGATTGGTTTAAGGGAAAATCTTAACCGGAAACCATCGATTTTCCCATTAAATATGGGGCTTTCCTGTAAATTTTCCCTTAGACCAATCCATTGAGAAATGGGAATCCCTAAGTATCAACATCTTTCAACCAACCAGTCCTACCGGAACGACCTTAGGCGTGTTTTCAACGATTGCTAAGGATTCAAATCATGGATTCAAATCATATATCTGGAATAATGGTTAGTAAGGGGAATCATCCCCAAGTGGCCTTAATTCAGGTTAGTGAAATATTATAATTTACCCAGATATATAACCTGGTTTAATTTTGGTTGGCATGTAATATTCCATTGTATTCCCACTACATCCCCATGGTATCCCCAGTTTTGATGAGTTCCGTCCCCTAAAAACCTTTTCAACCTTTTCAACCTTTCCCACCATGGATGAAGCCGAAAACCAGGACTGTGAAGCTATGGGATGTGGAGAAAGGACAAGTCCTAAGGCGATTTTGGGATTTGGCTATGGATCAATACCTATTAATACCATTTTTAGGGGGATGAACATCCAGTTACCAGCTATTTTGATGTTCACCAGGGGTACAAGGTTTTGACACACTGCCATTTGAAGAACTGCAACGGTGTCGAGATCCACAGTTAAGAAACTCCATCAAACCATTTGTCGAGTTGTTTTTTTTCGGGTGATTGTTTGTGGGTCTGTTTTTTTTTAGGTCCTTTAAGGTCCAGGAACATTACAAAAGTGGAATTTAACATAATCCAACTCCACTTCCATCGGAAGCCCAGATGAAAATCCCCTTTCTTGGTTGAATTATCCTGCTGAAATCCTATCTTTTGTTGGCACAATGTCCATTGTTGTTGGCGACATATCGATGTCTGTTGTCAAATTTGTCACTCTTGTTGGCAACATCGCATCTTCAATTTTCGTTACAAATACTTGTTGATAGCATCGAATCTACATTTTTGGGTAAACTACGTATAAACACTTTTTGGCAAAGTAGCAATGTTTCTTGTCAACATATCAATATTGATTGGCAGAATATCAGTTTTAGACCATACACTTACACATTCTTAACATGTCTTTACGCTATATCACTTTCAGGATATGATTTTGATATTTATTTTCAGATCACCCTCTGGAAATTGAACATAGCTATCAAAAATTACCATTTTCAATACGTAATTCTACTATAGATAGGCCATGTTCATCCATCTTCCATAGCTATGCTTCCATGTTAGATAGTTTTGTTTTTAGTACAATCACCAAATTCACCATTGTTAATAGGTAAATCATCTAAGAATCATCTATAAATCATTGTCCATAGCTATATTAAATAACTGAATGGTATCTTTAGAACAGCACCTTCTCCAGTCCAAAATCCCCGGCAGGTCCATGCCCTGTGCTGGACCCGTCACCACTGCGCGAGCGCATCGCCAAAGTGGTGTGGTGGTGGCCGGATATGTCAGGGCGACCCAAGGATGCCATAGATTAAGGAGTTTCACCCAGCAAAAACGTGGATTTTACATGATTTAACCAAACAAAAATAGGTGACTTTACCATCAAACTATAATTTATGTGTTGTTCTTTTGATGTTATTTTTAAAGATTTTAACCATTGGAAATTGGTGATGTGACAAGCAAGCAAGAGTTGATAATTCACGAGGATTTAACCAATTCAACAATCAATGATGGGTGATTTAACTTTTAACCAGCAAACGTTGTTGTGATTGTTACCAGCAACCCAGCAACATGGTGATTTAATCAGCAACGAATTTGACAAATGCCCAGTGAAAATCGGGATGTTATCAGCAAAAAACTATACTTGCTGTTGACAATGATAGCGATATGATACAACTTTAGTGGATATTTAGTGGATATTTAATGGTGATTTATGAGATAGAAACTAACAATTGGTATCCATCTAAATGGGTGGCTTAACTTTCAACACTGAACACTTGGATTTATGTATATAATAGTGGTTTTCTTATTAATAGGGACACCACTGGTGAGTTAGGGTCCTCCATGACCTGGGAATCGAAATATGTGGGATATGTTTAAATTGTTGAGTCTTCTATTGGATCAGCAGAAACATGTTTCTATTGAATATGTGGGTAAATATGGATGGTTGACATTTTGCACTAGAAATCTGTAAGACTAAGCAGAAACAAGTTTTTTGTGTGGGAAAAACCGCGAAACAATACCCTGCAGTACCGTAACCAAATGGACTCTTCCCAATGACTCTCCAGCTACATGTGCCACTCAGAGGCTGATGGAAGGCTGTCGGTCCGGATCCTCAGCGGTCATAATGGCAGTTCTTATGGTAAACATGATGATTGACCACTAAATTTGGATATTTGGGCTGCCTTTTTTTAAGAGAAAGCCATATAGAGACTCCCTCTTCATCCAAGAAAAGTTTGAGATCTTATTCACATCAGATAGGCTAAGTCCCGGAAGATCCCTCCTAATCCCTCTAAATCCCCAGTTCTCACAGTCTATAATTTTGGAGTCAAATAAAGATTATCCTAATTTTAAGGTGAGCAGTGCTCAAAACTCCTCTTGCTTGATGATTATAGGGGTTTATACTGCCCTACTGATCCCTACTGTAGTTAATCTTACAGTAAACCATTATGGGAATTCCTATTGAACATCCAGTATTTCATGGAACAACGGTGCGGAAATTGAACATCCCAGTGATTTATCAAGTTGGTTTCCATTGCACGTATCTCTTAATTATATGCCCATTCATTCAGATCAGATATGGATAGTCGTGCTTTTTTCCCCATTATATGATATTCGAATATATGTGATATGAGTGTATATCCCAAATATGGATATTACATGATATTACTTTATATTGAATCCAAGCAAATATTAGTGTAATACAATATATATGGATCGGGATATTTGTGATATGGATATTACCCTCTGGTAAACTAACATAACTATGGAAAATCACAATTTTTAATGGGAAAATCCAATATAAATAGCCATTTTCAATAGCTATGTTAAATTACCAGAGGGTACTGTATATCCCATTTATATATTCGAATTGATTGTTGACCAGCCGTTAATCCCATGATTTCCCATCGGATGGTGACAACCAGGATCCTCCCGTTCATCGTAGCCCACTAAAATCATTAAATCCCAATCATCTCAGATTTGTTTCTAGCTATTCCCATGAGTTAGTTTGTTAGTTTGTTGGTTTGTTTGTTAGTTAGTTGTTTAGTTAGTAAGTTAGTCAGTCAGTTTGTAAGGTAGCAAAGTAGTAATTTAGTAAGTTAGTCAGTCAGTTTGTAAGTTGTTTCTAGGTATTCCCATTACTTTTAGTCAGCTAGCTATTCCCAGTATGATTTCCCATGGCGAGCAGCTCACCTGGGACCTGTCCTGTCCTCAGCTGCTACAGGTCTTCGATCCACGGCTACCAGAGGCTCCTGCCGAACCAGTCAGACTCCACCAATCAGCCCAGGTGTGATGGGGACAGCGATATCACTGCAGCTGTTCAGGTGGTTTGATGTTCAGTGTTGATTAATATACATAAATAATTCATGAATATACATAATATATAAATCGTACAATGTATAAATGTTTCATATAGTATATGAAGCATGATATATGATTAAATTGATGTGCTCAGATGTATATAATGTATTAATATGTATGTATCAATGACATAAAAATATATGTAATGTATTTATATTACGTTGTTATATATTATATGTAATGTATTTATACTATGTTGTTATAGTATATGAAACATGAGATATGATCTATCAAATATGTAGCATGTTTTATTTGAGATATGATATGTAATGTACATAAGAATGCCTATGTAACTAAACACTACATGATGTAAATATAAACATAAATTCTCTATGTATATATATATATATTATAATATATATTATATATTATATAATATATAATATATAATATATAATATATAATATATAATATATAGTATATAATATATAATATATAATATATAATATATAATATATATTAATTTATAATATATAATATATGATATATGATATATAAGACACAATATATAATATATAATACATTATGTTTCTATTGCATTATAATATGTAAGTGGTGTCCCTGGAATTCTGGTGTGTGGGTTTGGATGGGGTTCGTACCATACTTGTATACATATATATATAATAAAATTGCATACAAACATATATTTATACACATATATGACAGGTATACAATGATGTACAGTGTATACACCGCTGATACGAGGATGTGTAACTGTGTATCACTGCCCCCTTGTACCCTTAAACATCTCAGAAAGGAAGTGACGAGAGTACTGGACATGTTGAGTATTCACACCTGCCTACCTTGTACAGGATATCGCTTTGACCCAAACCTAGATTGGAATTTGAAGTTTTACCCACCAGCTCAATACGCGCCTGCTCACGACCCATCTGCAATTTCTTGGGCAGTAGCCAACTCAGTCTCGAAAACAAGTAAAGTTGAGGCACAACTGGTAGAAATGTCATCCAATTGGGCATATTGAAGTGGCGAGCAGGCTACCACACATTCAAATCCAGGTTGAAAATTATTGCACCACGTCACTTGTAGGGTTGCAAAAGCGAACAAACTGGGGAACTGTGCTTGTAAGCCCAATTATAATGCGGTAGATGGCCATGTTGTTTGATTCTTATATCCCCATGGTTGTCGATCAAATGCCCGATTGTCACAGGCGGTGGTGGGGGTCCAGCTGTCGCATGATGGGAACCTGGTGTTGAGCCAAGCACAAGTGGGGGGCCCAAGGTCAAATGGAAGGCACTTGCGCATGTGGGTAGCCATGTGTTGAATGAGACTGCACTTACTGCAGATAGAATTCTTGGGTGTGGACAACTCAAAAGATCAAAATGTGTTTCACCGTAGCCAATCCAACAACCAATTCGAATCAGAATAGACATGAGTCATTAAATGTCCCCATTGAACATCACCCAACCATTAGGTATATGGTCTTTTTTATGGCTACTATAAGGTGATGTCCAATATACCCAAAATGGGACAGTTACCAACCCCTGTCGTTAAAGCAACATGAAGAAATTGCATGTGATCCTTTCCGGAGTCCAAGTCACTTGGAGCCCCAAGATACTCTGACCGGATTGGAGGAAATCCACATAATGAATGACAGTGCACTAGACATCGATATGCATTTTCCAAACAGATACCCTCTGGTAATTTAACATAGCCATGGAAAATGGCCCATTTATAATATTATAGATGGTTTACCTATTATAAATGGTGATTTTCCATGGCTATGTTAAATAACCAGATGGTACATCAAAAAGAGAAGTTTCAAAATCTTCATATAGAGCCCGACAGTTGAACAAAACCGCTGGCGACTCATCATTGGTCACAGAAAATCATGAGATTTCAACCATTAAGTCATACACCGTTTGGAAATCTTTGGAAAATGCCTGATTTTAAGGGGTGTTTTTTGGGGTCACTCTTTGATGTTTTTTTCCCAAGAACTAGGACGGCTCCGTGTGCTGCACGGCGCTGGGTTGCCCTGAGCCAACCTTGCGGTTGCAGGCAGCCTGGGCTGGGGGATTGGAGACGGACACTTGGAATGGTGTCTTGAAAAAGAAAGGCCATAGTTAGCTTTTTTTTGGGACAACATCCATCGTTAATCTTGAACGTTGGAACTTGTTAAGTTATATAATAATAATGATTATGTTCCCCATCATGATTGATGAAATTTGATGAAACCTGATTTTGATGAACCAGTGGCCCAGTGGACTCGATAATCCACTGGTTCATCATGTTCCCCATCGGAGGTATACCCTCCCGTTTCAGTAGGTATGATAGGTTGTTGTTGAAAAGTGGGTTACCCCTGGCAATCCAAGCTGGAAAAAAAAATGGATTTTCCCTTGCCAAAAAAATGGATATACCAGACTGTAGAATCCTAAGAAGACCCAGATCAATTACCTCAATTGGCGACCGCACACCATTTACCAACCTTTTGGTCAACGCCTGGTCTCGCTGGGACTTTGAGCTTTATAAGATTTGTCATCAGACACAAGGCACCACTTCAAAATCTGTCACCAAACACATGGGTACTGTATGGGTAAATTATGGTCAAAGTATGTCAAAATTCTATGGTTCCCGAGGCTTGGGATCTCAACTCATATCTACATGTTTTGAAGTGTTTGGTTATGCGCTGAGAAGTTTGGCATTCGATGCCTGAACCAGCCAAGAGATGCCAAGAGTGTTTTTTTCTTCACTTTGATTTCTACAGGCATTGTTTCCTTGAGGTTTAGTTCAAACATGTTTTTTTCGATGCTTTTGGTGATCATGTCCGGCAATGACAGGCTTCTGGACCTCTGGACAGTGGTTCCATGGTTCACGCTGCGTGTGCGGGCCGTTTTTTGGAAAAGGAGTTGCGATGTAATGACAATCTTTGGTGATGATCCGGGTCTCATGTCAATGGCCATTCCAGGATCGGATTGATTGGAGGTACCAACCATAGAAAAAAGGCCTATTTTTTCAGGCCTATGTAAGGGAATATCCCCACAATTCATATGGCCTGAAATATGGCACTAACGTACCTCCATTTTAGGATCCTGGAGATCTCCCATTGATCATGGTTGTCAAGACTTATGTAGAGTTGATATTTGGGTTTAGGGTTTTCGTTTAGGAACCTGCACCTGGATTTCCGTTCTTCTGAAGACTTGGGTACTATTGGAATCATCCCTGTTGAATGTGACATCATACAATATGATTGCTATTCTTCATAAGTCATTATGATCCATAATATATATATACTATGAAACATCATGACTTATTAATTATACATCATGATACCACTATATGTTAGTGAAGATTGACTTTCCTATTTTGTTTGGGTTCCTATATATTACATATTTTATATGCGGGCTAAGCGCCTTGTCGAGTATTGCCCCACCTTTCCAGGCGCTCCGATTGTCGAACTTAGGTCCCTCGCCTCCCGCGTTTAGTCCAGATGGTGCTTCCATCTTGGCCACGGGCTGAGAACGCTACGATGCGAAAAACAACAGTGGTGGAAAATAGTACCCTCTGATTATTTAACATAGCCATGGTATAGCTGGCCCATTTATAGATGGTTTACCTATTAAAAATGGTGATTTTCCATGGCTATGTTAAATAACCAGATGGTAATCGACGCCAGCAACAAAACTGGAGGGCTTGAACGAACGATGCGGAAGTTTGTAGCAAATCGTGAGAATCTTGTAGGTTTGGGATCAATGCAATGCGTGCAGTGCGGAGTGAAATTCCACACAATTGCATTGTTTGGTACATCTTTGGAAACCGCACATTTGCCTACAAGACCAAGTGGTCTTACATGATATGCCATCGATGCACCTTACTTAAGAAGTGGGTGAGAAATGGTGATCACAAGTTAACTATTTTATCATATAAATTCCATCAAACACATATCCAAAAATTGGATACTGACTGTAATCATGGGACATTGATGTAAGCATACCAGGACAGAGGTGGTTTCTTAAAGAGGTTTGCCCCAAAATCATCGCAACACCTTGATTTTAATAGGAACATTTACAATGTTAAGATCCCAGAATTGTTTTTCCGAAGAAGAGGCAGGAAACCCCTATAGCCAGTATATTTGCCCGGGGAAATATATAAACAGAAAGTGTTCCTGTATTTGTCCCATGAGCCAATTGATAAGAGGACTCCATAGAAGCAAAGAAGAAAATCATTATTGGATGTTGACAACAAAAATAGCAATGTGTATATATATATATCTACATACATACATATATATATACTCATTTATATATGTTTGGTATGTATAAATATATATATATATACATGGTATGATAATATGAGTTAAGATAACAAGTATATTACCTTCTGAAACTTCTCCATTACCTTGGATGAGGCTCGTGGTGCTGCCAGTGTCCATTGCTGGACGAAGGATGGACACCTCGTGCGGCGCCTTTTTTTTTTGCGGCGACGGTCCGAAAGAAAAGTTCCGGGAAAGGGCCCAAAGTTGATGATTACCCTCTGGTTATGTCAAAATAGCTATTGAATAATTGAAAATTACCATTTCTGGTTGATTTACCTAGTAAAAATTTTGATTTCCCTTCGTTATATGTGTTAGTTTACCAGAGGGTAACCAGGATTTTCCCTTGTGCAGAGAGAATTTTCCGGCAAACTATCTCCATTTAGCATCCAACTATGGTTTTCCCAGGTTCCTTGTGGAGGTTCCTTACGGGTTTACAACAGTGAGAAAGAAACCCAAGATATAAACATAAACCAACAAGTGAGACAAATGAGGGTTGATCAGTAGAAATTGGGGGCATTTTATAGGCTGTGCAGCCCAACATGGTTGCCATCCGAGGTCTACAACCACGACCTTCAACCAGCAGTGGCTGTGTCTTGGGACCGGGGGTAGACCGGGTAGGTAAGCTGGAGATGAGAGCCAAAGTTATTTTAAAGGGACGTAGTAGCAGCTGGCCTGAGGGGTCTAACAGTTGGCCCTTGAACTACCAAAAAACATACCATGATATACCATATATTAATGTTAGTACCTTAGCTGCTTATGGTTTACCAGTTGGGAGACTGCTACTGAGAGCCCCTCAGCTAATCAAATGGCATTTATAGATATATCTAGCAGATCTAGCTACCCTCGTTCAAGACCTGTGTGCTACCAGCGAAGTCTTCAGTGAGTACTTCGCACAACAGCTGGGAGGCATGATAGACACCGTCAAATTCTACTGAAGTTTGGCCATGGCCACATGGCCACTGTTTCATTCTGCATGCCCAGGGTTATCGATACCTGCCCACAATTTGATCCTAAGGGCAAGCCTTGCCCCAGGAACTCGATGGTTGAGTAAACATTTGGGGGGTGGAAAACAAAGACCTGATGAGACCTGATGAGGTTCATTAAAAATCATCTAAACATATGGGTGATTTTCATCATCATTTTCATCATCAAACTCATCAAACTCATCAATTGCTGTCAGTTGGGGGGATGATAGTGATTAATACTGTAGATATATAAACCATGATAGTGATATACTATAGTATACTATAGATATAACATGTTTTTTTTTTCATCCCTCATAAACCATCTTTAACACCCCAGAAACCCAGCGGTAGAAAGCAGGACCTGCAGCGTGCTGTCTCCATTCATCGCAGCGGCCGGGGGGACTTTGCGGAGGGACCTTGGGGATGGAAACTCAATGTTCAACTTTCCCAAGGTGTAGTGAAAATGTGGAAAACCTATGAAACACATATGGAAAATGGGTTTGAATGGAAAACTGATGTGAAAATGATGTGTAAACTGATGTGAAAATGATGGGAGAACTGATGTGAAAATATGGGTTTGAATGGTTTGAAAATGGGAATCAGATCTAACAATGGATTTGGAATGGAGGGGTTTAAACATCGGCTATAGCATAGCTTTGCTAGACCTGCCATCTTCCCCTGCACCACACTGGAGAATGACCAGCGGGTGACCTTCCATAGAGGTAACTAAAATCAAGCAATTGGGATTTGTGGTGTATGACTCCAGTTGAAGGGTGAACACAAATTATCACACACTAACTTGTTATATAACTTGTTGGAAAAGTGGGGCACACTTTGTCATCCCCTGATTTTTGGTGTACTTGGGGGTTATTTGTGTGGGTAGCTTCCATCCAGTCTCAACATTGAAGGACGAAGCACTGGTGGTTGGTTGTTTCACACAATGGTGTATGTTCATCCTACTTAGGGATGCTGTTTCTGATGGTGATGGTGATGCTGTAAAATATAATGTATATTGCCATCACCATCACCCGAGATTACTGTAAAAATATTTCTGTAATATACATGATATGTTTTTTACAGTAATCTCGGGGTAGCGGATGGCTTGAGCAGCACTCAGCGTTCTTTTATGTTCTTTTCCCCTTGAGGCCACTTCTACAGTTGGGGAGCTGATCAGGAAGGTGCACAGGGGATTGCTATCCTCATCACCTTTGGTGGTGAATCTGACCATAACTGACTTGTTCAGTGTTTGAGGTCTTCATTTCTGTCGTTGAAACATCCCAATTCTTAGGGTCACAACGTCCCATATCACCGCGGATTCCATTCTAAATATTAGTGTACCGATATATCGTCATTGTTCCATGGCAAGTGAATTTCAAACCAGTTTTCTCGATATATGTTATATTATTTTATATTTCTACAAATATACAGCTTTTCCTTTATCATTCAATATTCCGTTACTTTCAATATCTTGACAAGTATATTGAGTCTACAGTACAAATGGACCATCTATACCATCTATACCATAGCTATATTTCTCACGACCCAGAGAGTCCTTGGATCATCCCAATTCGTCAGTAACAAGCCTGGTTAGTGGGTGAACTAAGCCCAACAAACACTAACCACTGTCTAAAAAAATGATGATCCATGGATAATATACCCATTTATGGGTGATATGCCATTTTTGGATGCGATAGCATTTATAGACGATATACTGTAATTACTTAACACGATATCAGTACCCTCTGGTAAACGTTTACATAGCTATGGAAAATCACCATGCTATTAATGGGAAAATCAACTATTTCTATGGCCATTTTCAATAGCTTTTTGTTGACATAACCAGAGGGTATATCCTTATCTTGTCTCCATTGTTCAGAGCCCAGGTGCTGATGACCTGAACGCAGGTCCCCGCTCAGAGCCCCAGGACTAGGTCGGACGTCTCACATGGCGTCACATGGCGCGTCGCTTTGAAAAGAGATGGGATGGAAATCAAGGTTTGAATGAGGATAAGTCGCTGTAAAACACCATTCAAGGTGAAAAAAATCACCAGCAAAACATCGGATTTTAGCATCATGGTGATAATACTGCTGGATTTAAGCATAAAAAGGCATGAAATAAAACCCACCAACGTGGGGATATGGGGTTGGGTCAATATATGTGAAATACTCTTTAGGGATCTTTAGGGGGTGAACGTCCATGACTATCAGTTTTGGTGCTTGAAAGGGTTTTACATATGCCAGATGCCCCATGGTGCTGGAACATTTACCAACACTCCAGACATCATCCAAATATACCTGAGGCAGTATATAAGTACGTGGAGCATGTGGCTATTGAACCTGAAATAAGATGAAATACACATAAGTCACATAAACCATGTTGGGCTATTTTTGGGATGACTCCTGTCATCAACATCATTTCAAGATCGTTTGGTACTGGTAATTGATCGCAACCTTTGGGATTCTCAAGATCCATCAGTTTGTATATACTATACAGTGTCTTGTCCCTATATATATATACATACATACGTAATTATATATACACACATACGTACCAACAAAATCCTAAGTAAAGAGGTGCAATTCTGGAGGATTTCAGAAGTTCTGATTTTTTTGACAAGTCCATACGACCATATACTAGTCCTGAGCTAGTTCCAAGCAGGAACCTCCTTTGTTGATGGGAGAAAAGACGCCTGATTCCTGCAGCTGTTCCAGCATGCCCATGAACAGCTGGATTGATGTGTCGCATCCATGCGGTGGAAGAAATCTTGCACCACCAAAAGGATGGTTAAAACCCTATCAATACTGGGATAACCACCTATCAACTGGTGCAGGATTTCGCAACCATCCACAGTATCAAGCAGAAAACACATCCCCAAAACAAGGGTGGCCACTGCCAACCACTGCCAGTGTGCCTGCCAGCCTGAAGAGGCTCAAGGTTCGCAGAAATATCGCGGAACCTAGAACATCTGGTTGGTGGTTTCATACATAGTGGTTTCCAATCCATGGGTACCCCTAAATCATCTGTTTGTGTAGGATGTTCCAATATAAATTATAAACAATCCAGATACTGTATTGGGGTACCGCCATTTATGGAAACCCTCACATTTGTTGGTGTTCCATCCTATTTGCGATGATGAATCCCGAGTTACCAATATGATGGGAGCAGAGGTAAAAGTTTTCCAACCACCAACCAGAGATGATTTCGTTGCCACTATTCGCATCCTTCGGGCACAGCATAAAAGTTCGATCCCAGCATCAGCATCCCTACAAGTTTGAAAGTAGGATCAGGAATGTGAATGGGTCATAATTATTGGACTTCCCTATGAGAAAAAACAAAACCTGGTACCCCAGACAATGGAATGTTACCCTTGGGTGAAGTTGGGTGGCTAGCAAATTCACAAGACGTTTGCATCATTTGTTCCATGTTTTGTCAGACAATGACTGGACACTCGGAAGGTAAATATTTGGTCCACACATGTCCACAGGAGCTTGTTGCATAAAAACCCTGCTTAGCAGTTGCGATGCTTACACAATTCATGGAGGTTTACCCTCTGGTAAACTAACATAACTATGGAAAATCACCATTTTTTAATGGGTAAATCCACTATAAATGGCCATGTTCAATAGCTATGTTAAATTACCAGAGGGTATCTATGTGAATGATGAATGCCAATCAAATATATTGGTATATCACGAACCAATCCAAAACGTGGAGCCGTCATGACGCCGCCACCATTGGCTTCTCGCCTAACTATGTCCTGTTGCTGTACTACCAAGTGCCAAGATGTCGCGGATATAGAAGAGACGGAAGAGATACCGTCTGTATGTGTCGATTCAAAAAAACACTCGTAAGGTTGTTCACATGTGGTATGCTTTGCCATATGCTTTGCCGCTGCGTTACACATTGATTCCCTGTCCAGATTCCCAACCAAATGGATTCGATCACCATCCCACTTTGCAACAGGGACATACGTGACATGCGTGCTACTCCGCTCAGTTTCCTTACAAAGCATGATCCAATTAGGAGGAACCCACTTTGGATTCCAATGATCAAAGGAGGGGGGGGCCTGTCCCCATTCCATGAGATTTGGTCCATCCTCAATCCGAGGTGAAATGTGAGAAATGTGGCACTGTAGGTGCCAAGGACGCCGTGGGTTTCCAAGGTGTCAAGGAAAAATTGGGGGGCCCAAACAATCGTTGTTCTTCTTGAGAGAATCCTATGGGTTTAAGATGGTTTAAGAACAGCCAAGTCTGAGCCATCAAAATGGGATTGTCTGAAAGTAGGGAAGACCCCAATTCCATGGCTTCTCATGTTTCCCCATCACAAATAGCATGTTTTTCCATGTTGCGGGCATCCCGCATTGTCAGACAGACCCAAATGTCACCATCACATTATTTCAGTGGAGGAGTCTGCAGAAAAGCTAGGCAGTTCCTCAAAAAATGAAGGTAGCCCTTCAATCCTGCAACTTGGCAAATCTGGATTATCCGATCCGTCAACGATGCTTTGATATATTCCCATAATATTCCAATTACCCTCTGGTTATTTAACATAGCCATGGAAAATGACCCATTTATAGATGGTTTACCTACTTATAGCATGGTGATTTTCCGTGGCAAACTGTTAGTCATAACCAGAGGGTATATCCCAATAGCTCCACTGTTCATCTATATATGACCATAATAAATGGGGGAATATAGTCCCAGTACTGGTCGTACCCAGCTGCTGGGACATCCCAGTCCGATCCCGTCGGTGACGAGTAGGTTCGACTTTATCGCCACTTGATGACAAGCTGGGGCATGTTCGACAGCAATCATATTTTCACAGCAATCATGTTTTCACATATATAATATTATAATTATATTATATAATATTGTATATTCATAGTATTATATATACAATCTAATTATTAGTCTTTCGTTCATGTATATGTATATACTTGAATTATCCATGTATATAATATAACATTATGCGTGTATACACATACATATTTGTCATGCTGTTATAATGTTATCATATGTAGATAGAATCGCATGCTGCCACCACCGTAAGTGCTCGGACGCAATCCAGGAGCGGATGACAGAGGAAGGAAATCATCACAAGCGAGCCTGTGTGCTGTTCGCATATGGATGTGAATAAACATGGGGGATATCGGGATACCCAAATGAGCATGGGGAAAATGTGGGGAAAATGATGATTATCATCGATGGTGAGATGTGGTGCTACCTTACTTTCATACGCATGCTGGTAGATGTTTAGCCACAAATGCGGAACTATACCCAGCAGGTCAAGGTTCACCTTCTTTTTTGCAAGTTTGCAAGGTATCTAAGGTAAACCATCTTCTGTTCTTCCTCCCTGCTTACGTGAGCAGCAACTGATGATGGCTGCTGAACCCCGGTGAAAAGCCACAAATTCCTGTACATGTCTTTGTGGTTTTAAAGCAACCTGGTGACGAATCCATGCTTTTCGTTCTGCATCAAGTGTTGAAAAAACTATATAGAGTACGGTCGGGTTTATATAGATTGTATTTATGTATTTACTTTATACATATGATATATGATATATCTATATGCATGTCATGATGTAATTTGATATTACATCATATCTCCCAGGGCTGATGATAACTTCTCAGGTGCCTTGTATCGCCCTTATCTGCCGTGACCTCAGGCTTGCTCTTAAACCACAATTTATTTGATAGCTAAATTATAAAACATAAAAGGTAAATGTAGTGTTAATTTGTTTGTTTATGTTCAATGTACTATTAGATAGTTAATGATCTATATACATATACATATACACATTGAATTCTTACATATACTATTCAGCTGGTATGAAATCATACATGAATTAATGTAAATCTTGCATTTAAGTGCAGACTGATTTGTTACAGGGCTGCACATTATGGAACCCTAAAGCATCCTAAAGCCAGGGGCACACAGGCACCAAAAATCTCCCAGCAATGTTTTTTCGAGTCGAATTAGCCATGTTGCGATTTGTTGTGTTCCGGGTTGAATCATGAATACCCTCTGGTAAACGTTTACATAGCTATGGAAAATCACCATGTTTATAGCTGGGAAAATCCACTATTTCGACTGGGCCATTTTCAAGTTCGCAAACTGTAAACGTTTACCAGAGGGTAAACATTGCTTGGCAGATGGTTGGCTACGGTTTTTTACGGTCGACACTTTGCGTGGCAGTGGCCCGCAGGCATGACTTTATATATGCACTCACCGGACTTCCCAAAGTTTTCGTTTGGAACAGCAGATACCCTCTGGTTATGTCAAAATAGCTATTGAAAATGGCCATAGAAATAGTTTATATACCTATGAAACATGGTGATTTTCCATAGCCATGTTAGTTTACTGGAGGCTACCCTGATTTTAATTTCTCTGAGGCTCGTCCACTGCAAGTCTTGTGGTGTTGGCGGAGGACTTTTCTGTGGTAAATCACAGCAGTGATGGCTGACAGAACTGACAGAACTTGGGTGACTGGGCCCTGAGTGAACAATGGTTCATGGGGAATATACTGTATATCATCTGTATATATATATTATAAATATACAGTATATTATATATATATATATATATATATTATAAATATATATATATATATAATTTCCGACAAATTGAGCTGGAAATTCGAAATTCCAATCAATTTGAGATTGTTTTCCGCCTGGAACCTGTTGTATCTTTCACTTGCCTAGGGATTCCCAATGGCCCAGAATGGTTTCCCAGTAGAAGTCACTAGTTGGTGATTTTCACAGTTGTTTCTATTACCCCCTGGTAAGTTAACATAGACCCTAAAAATCACCAATTGTTAATGGAAACTAGTCTTCCAACCCCGATGACTGCCAGGGTCTATGTTAATTTACTGGAGGGTATGTTCTTACTTTCATCCAAAGAAAGAGAATCTGATGATTTCTCCCAGTGGCATCGAGGACTTACCCTCCAGATGGTTTCCCAAGGAACATGTTCTTGAAAAGCTAGATTTTATATATCTATATATCTAACTTTACTGGAGTAGTCTGGTATTATCAGGGTTGGCTCAGCCGCCAGCGTTGCTAGGACCTGCCTGGATTATGACCAGTGGTCGTCATCATGGCTGGAGTTGTCCTCGTTATTCCTCCAGTACTGTGCAGGGCTTAGGATGCTTAGTGCTCGATGCTGGGCAGGATGGTAGTGACTCCTGGATGAAGGTATTTGGGTATGGATCAATACCTATTAATACCATTTTTAGGGGGATGAACATCCATTTACCAGCTATTTTGGGGTTCACCAGGTACCAGGGCTTTGACCCATCCCCATTTCTTTTTGGATTTTTGAAATGATGCACCAAAATGGCAAGTTTCATGAAGAAACTATAAGATCAACAAAAACTCGGATCCAAAGTGGGTGCCTATTCTTGAGGTCCCTTTGTAAGGGTCACCCAGTCACCGAACTCAGCACCGAACTCGGCGAAGCCAGATATGGATACAATCTGGTCATCCCATCCTCTGGTCATTTTTTTGTCACACCCCCCAGAAACCATGGTTTTTCTTGGGATGACACCACATATCACTGGGACCATACAATGGGGGTGTTCAATATTTTAGCGGGTGACGGGATATAGCCAGTACCGTGGCAGATCATGGATCATGTGATTCCTGATTGCTGGTTCAATCCAAATCTTTGCTCGGCTATAAATCCGTTTTGTGCTGGTTAGATACAATGTTTTTTTTTTTCTGGATAAATCCACACTTTTGGTAAAATCATGGATTCTTCTTGGCTACTATGTGTATGTAAAATTTATATTATATGTATGTATTATGTATATATAATTATATACATATATGTGATTAATGTGGTTAAGACATGTTAAGACATCTTCGTCCTTCTTTTCCCACTGCTCAGGCTGGTGCGTGCAAGTTCTGCGCCTTTGTCGGTGAGGTTTCCATGGTGAAAAACAGCGGACCTCAACACGTCCAAGGCTGTCCCAGGTGCTAAGCTGGGAGCCGATGTGCTTTGGGGTGGAAGAGGTAGTAGCTTCTGGTAACATACAATGTGGGGCCCCCAAACGTTATGTTTGTTGGTTTATAGCCCCATCTAACTATGGTTATAACTACCATAAACCCTAGTTATTGATAGTTATTGTAGTTATAAACCAACTTAGCTATCTTGGGGGCCCCACATTGTAGGAATGGATGTCAATGTCATGGGACGTGATATGCTATATAATGCTATATAGTTTGTCACTGTACCTTACGTCATTTTACATATAAGCGAGTGATCGGCACATGTCTATACATGTCTATGATGTGCATTTTTTACATGATGTCCTACCTCAAAGACTTTTTTCATCGCCCCTTGCCATGATTGCCATGGGATAAGTATTGAGACGGTCCTATGTGCCACTGCTCCGCTGATTTTCGAAGACAAGGCTGGAAACATTCATCAGACAGTTCGCGCAAGTACCGGGCACGCCTTTTGGGTGTTTGCAATGGATCTTTTGACAACCATTTGTGGAAAATAAACACAAGCAGAGAAAAATGGATTCAGTTTTACTTCTTTGTCTAGCCATATCTTCTGTCCCAAACGTATCTGGGGTGTTGTGGGTTGCCAGGTTTGCTCGTGGCAATGCTGATTCGCCAAAGGTGGCCGTCAGCAGCTCACCCTGTTGTCACGTGTATCTTTTGCTGCTGTTTTTTTTTAACGCAGATTCGATGATTGTGAAGAGCAATGATATGTCGATATGTTGGGCTGTTGGGATCCAAATAGATAGCTGGATTGAGATAGCTCCAAAATGATTCACCCGCTAAAATTTGAGATTCACAGCCATTTTGTACACAAGACGGGTCTGGCCCCATCAGTCAGATTATGCAGATCTACCACATTCCACTACGTATTTGTGTTTTTGCTGTGAAGTTGATTTTCCATGATCATCACTCAATGTTTGGGCACGGAACAAAATAACCAATACCAAGTCTTACCTCATAACCATTGCTTTTTGTGCTGGCGTGTGCTCCCAAGGCTTGATGGAAAATTCCAACGGTGTTGATTTAACGCATATCTTCCGGTTCAGTTCCTGGTTGATGTCCTTTTTTTTGGTTAAACATGCCAACAAAAATCTGTGGTGAAATGGTGAAATCTCAATTTTGGGGTGGTTAAAAGATGTTAAAAGCCGCCAACCTCTTCGAGGTTTGTAGGTATTGTGGTTTCCGCGGTGCCGCAGAGTCGGTCACGGGCATTGGCAGCGCTGGCGAGTTTGCGCGGGGTGGATGGGCCAGGGGGAACTGGGCTCATAAACCATGATAAACCCAATAAACCATCCCGATAGAGGTTTCCTATTGGGTATATATATACATATATTAATTATATATATGTTTATATAATGATAATATAATTATATTTATTATATTATTATATTATATATATATATGTGTTTAATTATATATATAGGTATGCATACCGTATACATCCGTATTGGGATGATGGAAAATGAAGCCAAACTTATGAAAATGGTATGATTTATTCTGAATGGGTTTAACATGTTACGTAGAAATTATTCTGAATTACAGTAATTGTTTGGAAAAGGTTTATGCGGGTAATGTGGATACATGAAGATATTGATCAAGCGAAACCATTTTATTTGGATTCGGATGATTGTGAATTAGTCATTTTGAAACATTGGACGATTACATGTGAATTGTGTAAAGAAAACATAGTGGCATGGATTATTTGAGGTATTTATATGCATATTTATCAATCTAAACACATGGTGCTGCATGATACTTGGTGCTTTCCCAGAAGGCTGGACAAGATTATCCCGATCGGGAAAGACAATATTAGCCTCTTGGATCCACCTTTAATTTGGATCCATCTTCCGCCAAATCACAAATCTCTAGGGACCTTAGGGAAGAAATTATAAAATGACTACACTCTGGTAATTTAACATAGCTATTGAAAATGACCATTTATAGTGGATTTACCTACTATAGATGGTGATTGTCCATAGCTATGTTAAATTACCAGAGGGTAAGTTAACCACTGAAAATCATTGAAAGCTCAAGATTTAGATTCGAATAGTTGGGGGTTAGATACGGATCCAGTGATATGCAGTTCTACTTTTTTTTTGACCCAGCCCAGCTGGCTGGAAAATCGTTCACATTTCGTTACCAGGGGTTACAGTACATCACATCGGATGTTTGCTGGTTATAAATCAACCAGATACACATACAACAGCGTGCAGTATATGTGTATCTATATTATCTACTTGTTTACATTTACATATTCCCCTTGTTATTATCATTATTACTACTATTATTATTCCTATTTTACAGACACAAATGCGTTTCCCATCATAGATTATCTCCTCAGTTGTGCAAGCTAAATCCTCACTATTGCCTGTTAAATCTATATGTGTTGCCCCAAAAAAACCTTCATGTTCGCTGGTTAAATCCTCATTTTGGTCGCCAAAAAACTCTCACCGCTTAGATCCCCATTTTTGCTGCTTGGATGACCCCCCCGACCTCGCTCAGGGGACCAGCACTCGGCCACCTGCCCACGCAGCCCGTCAAGGGCAGCCGCCGCGAAGAAGGGCACTGAAGGCACGGCGACCCAATGGGACCCACCTGGGGGATCCTGGGAGGGTTGGGATCGTCTTTCAATGAAGAATTTGAATAAATCATCAACAATGGATGGAAATGGTTGTATTGAAGTAATGGTTGTATTATGTTGTATTGAAGTTTGTTGTAGATTCTTGCTATAGATTAATTAGTTTTATCTCCAAGATTCTAAAAAATATGTTTTTATATGATCGACTATCAAACGCAAACATGAACCATAGATGATTGTGAGTAGGGAACCCAGGAAGATTCTTCGAACATGTTTTGGGATGGTAATCTGCCCAGATGGAACTTGGAGAAATGTCGCTTGAATCTGCGATTAGATCCCCCCAAACCGGGTAAAGCGCCATCCCTTCCCAGTCCAGGAGCCAGCCCGTTTGGTTGGAGCCTGATGGCACCTTGGCGAAACTCTGAAACAGACAGAAAGACCCGAGCAAACGAATGATTGTGCAGTGCTTTCAAGTATATAATGTAGATATCCTTACTTTATAATGTATATCTATAGATTATATATATAATATATGTATTATATAAATATATAATACACAATCTAGTTGAAAATAGTTATTGTTTGCTATAAGAGTCTATATGTATATAAAGCGCCAAGATGACAAGACAAAGGATGAAGTAGGGTTCTGCATACCCCCCGCGAGTTGAGCCATGCCCAGTACGTGTTGATTCACCACGTGGCGGATTGAGGCCTGCTTTTGCTGTGGAGTTGATACTACAAGCACCAGACTCAGCCATGCATCAGGCGTCGGTTGGTCTTGGACATGTCCAACCGCTGTCTCCAAAACCTGCTGGCACCTATATGTCCTCCTGTATGAGAGAACAGGTTATTCAAACATGTCTCAGTTTGATTTTGTTCATCGGACGGAAGGCTTTGAGCCATGTTCTGCAGGGTCGACAATAGAAAACCAGTTCGCAGTTGGAATTTGTCGTAGGTTCAAGTTTGTTTTTGGGGAAGATTCTCTCAAATTGCTATGTTCATAATATACTGCGGGCATGGGTTACATCCTTACTACCACCAAACAGATGCTGTGCTCAGACTTCAACCATTTGTCCTAGCGCTGAGGATTATAGGGGAAGTATGTATCTACTACAGACACAAGTGGAATAGATTGAGCATAGAGGCTCCAGTCCAATGTCAAGTTCGAAATTGTAGATATCATCCTAGCATCTCTGTATTTGTCACTTTTCCTGTCGGGTTCTGCTGAGTCAAGAGTTGGGTTTCTATAGCAAGGCGAAATTCAAGAGATCGACGTTCCAGCGGAAGTTCCCAAAGTCGCAGACAAGGACCCCAACATAGGACACTGGCCAGGAAACTTCGTCAAATTTTGCCGTTTCATTGGAAACGCTTGAGGTTTCTGTGAGTCTTATTGAAACTATCACTGCAGTGTATTTTGCAAAAACATGTAAAAACATGTGAAACATGTTAAAATTATATCCGTACTGTAGATATTGGAGGATGGAAGGATCCAGAGATGCTTAAGTTCAATGGGGATCTAAAATAGCCCATCGTCATAGTCACTGGGTAATTTGTCTAGGAGTCTAGGATTGACCAACTTCAAGATTGAGTGTAGTGATATGCAGTGATATGATGATAAAGATGATGATTTATACCTATTAAAAATGATGATTTTCCAGTTCGCAAACTATGAAATGACCAGAGGGCAGAAAAAAAATGGTGGCTATGTCCAGTGATATCAGTCAGTTGTTGGTTGTATTACACCAATATTGGTTGTATTACACCAATATTGGTTGTATTACACCAATATTATACCCCCGGTGTTTGATTGGTAACAACATCCGTCCTGGCCTATTTGTTGATAGATGTTGACCTCGAACTGATTGATGACAGACACTGAACTTGCAATTGCACTGAGTTTACACATGATATTCAAATTACCCTCTGGTTATGTCAAAATAGCTATTGAAAATGGCCCATTTATAGTTGATTTACCTATTAAACATGGTGATTTTCCATTGTTATGTTAAATTACCAGAGGGTATATAGGATATATGATATAGCCCCAGAATTGAGGGAGTAGTTGCAGCCTGAAATTGAAAGAGAACACCATGGTTTCCGTCCAAAAAAAACCTAATTATCTATACATTGGAAGATATATACAGTCTCTACAGTGAATTAAGATAAGGAAAATCCACCAAACAAGAAGCATGTAATATATACATCATTTCCTGTGGAAACCGTGGAAACCATGGCTTTCCCCATACTTGTTTGGTTGCGCAGGACCCAGCTCCAGGAGTGGATGCTGAGGCGGAGGCGCATGCAAGTGGTGCCAACAAATATTTCTGACCTTTTGAACCAAACAAGGGCTGACCTTAAAACATATGGGTATGGGTCAAAATTAGGTACCCCAAAATTATGGATGGTTAATACTAAACTAGACATTTCCATCTGTGGTCCCACATCGGTCTTCCATTTTGACCCACATCCATATATCAACAAACATATCAAGACTTGGGGGTGTAGGCCTGCAAGAGTTTTTTTGCGTCGAAGCTTCAGGAACTTGGAGTGCCAACTGGCAAAAATTGTGATTACACTCCGGTAAACTAAGAGTAAGCTATTGAAAATGGCCATTTATAGTTGATTTACCCATTGTGATTTTCCATAGTTATGTTAGTTTACCAGAGGGTAAAACAACAGAAAGATGGAGAGACTATAAGCGCGACGATGTCGTTGCATCAGGGCACGACCCAGTTTTTTTTTTAATCGGACGCCAAATATGACCAAGAATAAAAATGCCAAAAGTCCGCCGAAAGTGATTTCTCGAAGCGAATAGAACAGGTAAGAACATGGGGACCACAAATGGTTGGTTTCAGCAATTGCTGATGATAATGGTGAGGAGGATGACGATGGTGATCATGATCATGATGATGACGACACTGACAACGGCCATGAAGAAGAAAAAGAAGATGGTGGTGGTTGTCATCATGATGATGATGATGATGATCGTGATGATGATCGTGATGATGATCGTGATGATGATCGTGATGATGATGATGATGATGATGATGATGATGATGATGATGATGATGATGATGATGATGATGATCGTGATGATCATGATGATTGTCAGGATTGTCATGATTGTCATGATGATTGTCATCATGATTAGCATAATGATTAGCATGATGATTGGCATGATGATTGTCATGATGATTGTCATGATGATTGTCATGATATGTCATGGTGTGTTGTGATCACTATTATTGTATGACAACAATGACAATGGCAGCGAAAACGATGATGATACCAATGACCATGATGATGACGTTGACTTTGACGTCGACGTTGACTTTGAGGAGGAGGAGAAGGAGGAGGAGGAGGAGCAGGAGCAGGAGGAGGATGAGGAAGAGGATGGCGATGGCAGTGACGACAAAGATACTATCAACGACAGTAGCACGCGGCATGATAGCGATGCTAGAATGTTTAAGCTGCAATAGTTCTACTATGCTTTAGTCTACTCTTCGTTTTCCATATATAATTTGTTCTTGCATCATGTTGCATCTATGTGCAGGTGTCCTAAGTCATACGGGTACCCCTAAATCATCCATTTAAACAAATTATATATATATATATGTATAGTTTTAATAGATGGGATTTTCCATGAATTTCCATCAAAAAAAAAACATCGAGCTATTGGGGTACCCCATTTAAGGAAATCCCCAGAATCCCCAGGACAGCCTCCAACTTCCGGTCGAAGCAGTCCCTGGGCCTGTGGTTTGAAGCAGGCAGACAGGGTCCCAGGGTTGGGTTGGATGGAAACCGGAATGACTGGTCACATTTAGTGGATTTATCGTGGATTTTATATTACTTTTGTGGGTTTATATCACGGATTTTGTATACTTTAGTCACTTTAGATCGCTTTGAGTGGATTTTTGTGGATGTTTAAGTCATCAACCACCTAACAAATACATAAAATACAATGAAAAGGTGATTAGTGATGATAACCTATTGAGACTGTATGACAACAACAAAATGGAACAACCAAGTATTGGTAGAACCAGCTAAACTGGGGGGAAACAATACATTTGGATCTTGCTGGGTCTAGATCTCAGCCCTCATGAGTTTTCTTCTGAAGAACGGACCACAATGGACCTATGATTGGTTGGTGGTTTCAACCATGTCCAAATGCTGCTGAATTTTAAGGGAAGAGTGGAAATCATTACAATAAAGATGAGGGCCTCGATAGGGCACAATGAGTGGCGATAAGAGTGTGGCTGTTTTTTTCGATTTCTTTCGTGTTCACCTAAATTTGTCAGACTTTAAACCAGAGTCAGCTGCACTTCGGTTTTTATTCGCAAATGTCCCAGCCACTTTTGGTTCCCCGACGTGATCTTTTGTCTTGGTACTTATGACACGGGGTTGTGGCCCTCTGAGTCTATTGTAGCGTTTGATTTCAAGTCAAAGACGAGCAATGAATCCAACTTCAGGGAATTTCTCCCAGTTTGATCAAGGAAAACAATACCAGAAACCCAGTTTTTAATTGAAAACACAAGAGGTTCATCCAAGCCTACTGACAGCATGGACTGCCCGAGATCTTTCTCAATCCCAAGAGGTTCGTGACACTAAGTGAAGGTGGGCTGCTGGTTTGAATTGAGACAAGGCTGTTGTTTTACAGCTTTGTAGTGTTTCAGTGCAATACAAGATAAACTCGGTAAACTGGGACTTCCCCACGTCCAAACTGGTCCAAACTGGCCGTGGCGGAAAGACCTGCCGTTGCGATGGACGTTGTTTCACTCCATGTTTTTGTTCACCGCATTTGGGCTTGCACCGGCTTGCAGCGTAGCAACCAGAGAGTGGGGACCAGACCCGGACAAAACATGCTTAGATGTCACTAGCAGACTGGATGGAAACTGGAATTGTTGAATGTTTTAATTGTTTGTTCAATCGTTTGTTTTAAATTGTCATCATGTCGCTTTCAATGAATCTGCAGCGATCGTGAGTATCATCAATCAGCACACAGTTTTTGCTTGGGTTCCTTCGCAGATAGCGTTGGCCAGTAATCCCTTCCCCTTAGCTGAAATACACAAATAACCCCGAACGCAACCCTGGTTTGGTGCCTTATTATGGGTTGTATCCTCATGTTGCTGGTATAGCAGAACGATTTGACTCCATCTTTTGTTGGTTGGATTCTTTTTTGTCACAACAAAACATTCTCACATGCTCAATGTTTGGAACATTTACCAACATTTTAACACGACCTAAATGCGGATAGATATAGAGTACATGGAGCATATGGGATTGAGCAACTATTACCTCCATCACTTTGCACTGTTGGATCTTTTCGGCTCCAGAGAACGCTCGGGCCGAGAAAGAGTTTGCTGCACCCGGCCATGGTTCTTGGACGGAGCCCCAAGAAGAGGATCCGTGGCAAGGCCTGGGACCTGTCAGGTGACCTCCTCCGACCCCCGAAATTTGGGTGGCTGTTGGGTCTAAAAAAGTCAAGTGTGGTGGCCTCTTTTGGAAGAGTTTTTGGGCTTACCCTCTGGTAATGACTAACATAGCTATTGAAGACCATTTATAGTGGATTTTCCCATTGAAAATGGTGATTTTCCATAGTTATGTTAGTTTACCAGAGGGTAATACCAAACCTTCAAGATTTGCAATTGGTGTTTAAAAGCTCCGTGAGACACAGGCGCCGAATGCGCCGATGTTTTTTTTTGCATCTCTTTTGATACAGACTTTTTTCAACGTTTCAATCTGGGAAAAATATGCCAAAATAGTTCAATGGTACACCCGTGGCAGCAAAAGACTTTCCAGCAGGTGCCCTTATGATTTTGAATCACCAGAGGCAAACAAGACCTTCAGAAACCGACGCGTAGGGAATTCACACGTGTCATGAGAACAGAACTTATTGCCTGACAAGTAAACACATATATGATCATATATGAATAAACTTTAATAAATAAATGTCTGCATATTGCTAGTTCTTTCCTGGCAGTACATGCGTGCCACTATGGAGACTCTGCCTATGCCGAGCTCCCCGGTTCGAGGGCCGTGTTCAAATGACGGTTTTGCACCGGGCCAAGTAATGCTGTCGGCGCCGATGCCCGTTGAAACTGGTTTTTTCCCCCTATATGATATGGGTCTGATTTGGTTGGGCCCAGAGTCACGTCTCACCAGCTTGCTGCAGCGAAATCAATTATGTAGGACAAAGAAGAGAGTGTAAAGTAGAAACAGGGACCCAACGGTGCGCAAGTTCCCTACCAAGCCACTCCTGAATTCCATTTGTCAATGCAGCGCCTTCAGCACAGGTTTTCAACTATAAGAGATGGCGTAAATCACAGATAATGGTGGCCAGCAAAGTTTAGACCGCCAGGTAATTATCAGCTTCGATTTACCCTTCCAAGACGAATTCGTGCACAAACAGAAGCGTGTGTCACATTGTTTGGGCACGGGTCACACTTAACCGGGTAGTGTGGGTAGCCAAAAAGAACCAAACAATCATTCTTTGCGTTCACCCAATAGTTACATTAAGGGATTGGAGGCATCAAGAAACCACCACCCAAAGGCCCAAAGAGACCTTATCGTGAGGTTTACTCGGTTTACTTCATTTCATGACCCCATACCTCATTGTTTTGATACTAAACATGAACAAACCTCTTTGGTTTGCTTGGGCCTTGCGGGAAAAAAACAACGCACTTACACGTCGCAGGTGGCGTGTTCCACCATCCACTGGGTCCAAAAAAACAAAGATGAAATTCCTGTGAGGCGCGGGGCCCAGACATGGGTTACCCTCTGGTAAACGTTTACATAACTATGGAAAGATCCACCATGTTCAATGGGCAAATCCACTATTTCTATGGCCATTTTCAATAGCTATTTTGACATAACCAGAGGGTTATGATATCCCTGGTTTTGTGGCAACCAGTGATGGGAACAACGAGCACGCAACCACTGGACTGATGGGACAATCCAAAAGGTGACATGGGTCACAACTGCCCGGCTGGATATGATGACCCAAGTGCCCGTACCATCCTTTCTACATTTCAACGATGTTATTTCCCCTTTCCATTTGCCACGTTCGTTCCTACAGAATTTGCGTTTCCGTATGATTGTGGATTTCAGCAAACAGTTTGGAGTTTGACAGCAACTAGGAAACAACCAGAAACTGGATTCGCATGCGTGTTTGCTTCTTGCATTCGTAACTGGCATCTGTAACTGGCATTTGTTGCAGAGTGAAGTTCCAAGTTCGACCTCAGGACATGCCAGCGGCTGTTGCCCAGATTGCCGGGGCACTTGGCAAATCAAATGGAAACACAGAAGGTGAGTAGAACTTTATATCCAAATGTGGATGCACAGCTTATATGTTTATACAATTTTATACAGGTTTGACATGGTTTGACATAATCCACCATGGTGATAGCACCAATGCAGACGAAGGATGCAACCAACAAACAATCGGAGATTGTACTAAAGTATTACCCTCCGGTAAACTAACATAACTATGGACAATCACCTTTTTTCATGGGAAATTCCACTATAAATGGAAATTTTCAATAGCTATGTTAAATTACCCGAGGGTACTAAAGTGGGTTTTCTTTTGATCTCAACTTCAGAGGGCCCTCCATGGCATCATACATTGTAAAAATTGGCGTCGTTGGTTGAACTTGCAGGAACTGGCAACGGGTTGGCACTCCAGCAAGCTGAATTGATGTTTTCAGCTTTGATTCGAAACACACACAGAAAACATTTCAGGTCACTACCATATGGAATACAATAAACTCAAAAAAATCAGATTATCAGGGTGACCCCTGTCCAAGATCTCCGAGCAACAAGTTTGGGATTTTTAGGTTGTTCAAATACCCTCTGGTGAACTAACATAGCAATTGAAAATGGCCATTTATAGTGGATTTTCCCATTAAAAATGGTGATTTTCCATTGCTATGTTAGTTCACCAGAGGGTAAATTTAGTACACAATGGTTGTTTCCGCTTTTGATCATATTTCCGGGACTGCATTGTATGTGTCCAGCAACGGAGGATACCCCACCTGGATGTTTTTTTCCCATTAATTTCAGGCATGATGAAACATACCGTTTTGGATGATTCTTGCAATCTCTTCTGTCTCGGAACCACCGACACATCGCAAATATGCAGGGTTGGAGTATGTTGGTTTGCAGTACTCTGAATAGCCCTCGCTACTCTGAATAGTTTCTGGATGTGCGCAGGTATAATTTTACGCGGGGCACAACTTTCTCAACGCAGGCGCGAGCAAGCCATGGGAAACTAACCCATAGGATCCACGTATGCTATATATAGTAACATGTACCATCAATATACCCCAAATGTTAGCATATATACCATACATGGATCCTATGGGTAAGGTAAGTCATCTGGGATGGGCCAATGTCGAAACGTGAACACCGGAATAGCGTCATTTACCCCGGCTTTCAGCCCAAGAGATTCTTCCTCAACATGGCAGGTGGCTGGTGTGTTTAAATTCGTCTTGTTGAACCATTTTTGGATGTTTAGAATATTTTTTTGGGGATGTTTAGAATGTTTTTGGATGTTTTTGTTGAAACTTTACAACTTCTTAGAATATCTTAGAATGTTTTTCGTTGACAATAGTCCTTTCCAATTGCCAGTGATGGTCTTTAATTGGACCGGCCATCGCCACCTGTGATGCATGCATTCAATCCTCTTTGTTGGAAGATCTTTGGTAACCTTACAAGTGAAAGTCATTGGAGAGCACTGTTACCATGCGGCAAAGGATCTGCATGGAGGATTTTCTATTATCATATATTATCATTGTTTTCAGGCTGGTGGTTGCAATTAATTATGGTCTTATGGTTGTGTTGTTTAATTTGTTTTGCACTCCGATCTGGGATGATCCCTAATTCAATTGAGCAGGTTGGTATTCACATCGCCATCTACCCTCTGGTAATTTAACGTAGCTATTGAAAATGGCCATAGAAATAGTGGATTTTCCCATTGAAAATGGTGATTTCCATAGCTATGTAACAGTTTACCAGAGGGTACATCAACAAAAGATTTGCCGTCTGTAAAAAACGACTGGTTTCGGTGTTGGAATTTCAATATGTCAATATGGGTTTTTGTCTGAAAATTGGGTACCCACCAATCCAGTGGTGAATCATCATTATATATATAATATTACCCTCTGGTTATTTAACATAGCCATGGAAAATGGTCCATTTATGCCCATTTATAGATGGTTTACCTATTAAAAATGGTGATTTTCCATGGCTATGTTAAATAACCAGATGGTATATATATATAGTACTATATCTATATTCAGACTACGTAACGCACCGGTGGTATACCACATTTTCAGACAGACCTAAATATCACATCAAGATGGTTAGTTATTAGTTTCAACCCCTGCATCCACTATATCAAAATATCCCATTTAGTATCCCCATTGTAATAACCACAATCGTTGCTTATATTCTCAGCAACATAATCATTATCATAGGTAGATAACTTGTTTAGCTTCATTACCAGCAACATAATCATTATTCTAAGATTATCAAGAGCCCCCAGAGGGGCTATTAATTAAGATCGCCCCATTATCATTACTGTCATACCCTCTGGTAAACTAACTTAGCTATGGAAAATCACCATGTTTATTGGGAAAACTCACTATAAATGGCCATTTTCAATAGCTATGTAACAAATTACCAGAGGGTAGCCCCATTATCATTACTGTCATAATCATTATAGCCCCAGTAGCCAAATGCTCCATGGGAAGGGTCCGCCCTTTTGACGGAGGCCTTCCGGGACTGGCTCTTAACACAAAGGGCCTCCGTGAAAACAACAGACACTCGGCAGGTCTGAAAAAAAAAATACGACGACTTGGTGCTTTTAAAGTAGGATTTGATGGGATTTGAATCACTAGAAATGGTGATTTCAGCATCAAACTTGGGATTTTTCAAACTTGGGATTTTTTGAAGTCACCAATGATTGCCAGCAAAGAAGCCACGAAAAGAAAGGGCCTATTTCAGAAAAAATCAGCTCATTTCATGTTTAGGAATTTCAGTAATTTGCCAAGACCTTTGTGGAATCTGTATTGGGAGGAACATGTGTTACACAGCTATCTTGGAGCCGCTCATGTATTTGTCTCTATCCGAGCCGGGATGGTCAGAATCGACACTTCCCAGGACGATGCCAATGCCTTGCTGTCCAAGCTCTCGGAAAACCGCAGGCAGAATGTGGACATTTGCAGAGGAAAGCAGCCATTAATTTGCAATGGTTTATAGTAAGATGGTAGATATATGGGAGATACCATATATATATATATTATACATATAACATCATATATGATTCTATGATAGATATGGTGGCAATGTCCATGCTAGATGGTTTACCTCTAGTTTACTGTGGTTTATGATAGATATATCCAAAATTAGATGGTCTAGTTGCCGTAGTTAAATGACTTAACTATTATTGGGACACTATAGAACTAAGATTTCTCAATGTGATTATTTGGTGGATTTAGTGATATTTGATGACACTTGGACATTAATTACCCGACATCCAAAGAGCAAATCCACCCTGGCATGGTGTGTGTTACCTGGATCTTCAGGCGATTCTCAGAGTTGTGAAGTGAAAATCAACTTGGATCGGTTCGATCCTGTGTGCTGTTTTTCTTTAGTGAGTCTCTTGTTTTCATCCAATGTCTAGAGGTTTTGGAATGGATGAGATTGGATTGCTCAACTGTCAACCAATATGTGCTTCAGCAGGATGTTGTCAAATGCTTGTGGCAATCCTTGTAGATAAATGTCGGCATCTTCACGATTTTTTTTCTGCCAGAAGACCTCACCAAACTCTGCATGTCAGCACCTGAAATCAGCCAGGCATGGGAACCAGCTGAAGCCGGCACCAGCTGCCTGGGTTCCCACTGGGATTCGTTTCGAAGACGATCAGGCGCTGGGGATGGTTGGTTCCCATAAAACTGGTGACTTGCGGATGGTGACTATGAAATTGGGTGAATCCCACATTACCCTCTGGTAAACTGTTACATAAACTATGGAAAATCACCATTTTTAATGGGAAAACTCACTATAAATGGCCATTTTCAATAGCTATGTTAAATTACCAGAGGGTAGATAAGTCGTTCACTTGAACCATGAACTCAGTGTTTCTATTTCATTGACAGGATTTAATTGAACCCTTGTTGATGAATTGCAGAGACCACTCTTAAGATGAGAAATCTATACATTGATTACTGTGATGCACTTTAGTGGTTGAAATGGAAGCCATCACGCCCATCAACCAGGGGATATAGATTTTCCCTTAAACTTATTGTATCAACATTAATTCATTGAAAACTGGTCATATTGTGATTCGCAGGTTTTAGCCCACGGAACTCTCAAGGAGACATGGCAACCATCAAACAAACTTGACATGAGTCATCATAGGTCTATGCGGTCTATGTCTCTATTTGTTGGACCCGCAAACCGGAATTGGCTAAACATTGTACGATAATCAGTATAGGGTACCCGTAAAGTAATTGCTACTAAAGATGGCCAACATGCGGAATACCCAGGGATCCAACATTTGATCCATCCCACAATCTGAACACCCCGATAAGGCCCCTATAATCCCCTATAATATATATATATATACATACATACATATATGTATATATATATATACATACATATATATATATATCATCTCTACAGAGTGGATTTCCATTGCCAACCTGGCACTAATCGAGGACATATCATGACATATCCCTATCTCTTCCAGGCCTGTTGTCATCCACCCCCTCAGGCCGAAGCACACGTCCAAAACGTGTGTGGCTTCGAATGGAAGCCAGGACAACATCTTCCAGGGCTACCCGGCCGGGACAACCATCGGCCCATTTTTCGGACCCACCAATTTGGTATCCAAAAGTGGGTGATGTCACTGACATGTTTGGGAGCTGACAAAGAAAAATGAAATGAATGAAGCTGAGAATTTTAGATGAAATTGGCAGCAGGATTTGCCAAAAAGGATAAAAAACAAGACCAGGACCCCTGCGAGGGGTCAGTCATGTAAAAAACGCCACTGGCTGGAGCAGACAACAGCTTGGACGTAACCGTAAGCGACGCTAGTTTTCTAACATGACAGTTCCAGGTGCCCGGATCTACAGATGCAAATATGGGGATGGGTCAAAACCCTATCCCCCTGGTGAACATCAAAATAGCTGGTAAATGGATGTTCATCCCACTAAAAATGGTACTTATAGATATTGATCCATAGCCATATGAGTATGACAATATGGAATAATATGGATATATACACTGATACGCTTGTTTGCAGATGGGAATTTGTAGGACAATGACTAGCCATTGCAGAAATATTGTGTTCATAACCTGGGGTCATGCGTCAACTTTAGCAGCTGATGATAGGCACATATTCCTTAAGACTACCATGGAACCCCAGAGCTGGCAATTTCCAACCAGCATTGTCCAAGGTCCAAGCAAATGAGTTGGAACGAGTGCGCTGAGGAGTTGTGTGGTCAAGTGGTGATCATAGGTTGAACCACCCATCCAAAAGATAGAAATTATGTTTTGACGCTCAACATGCTGCGGAGTCCGTCTGTCTTGTTATATGTTTTCCTTGAATAGTGTTTGATGAGTATGTTTGGCGGTTTCACATGTGGTTTTGATTCCCGGTCCGATGGAGATGGAGGTGAAAATTAAGGATGAATGATGATGAGCTTCAATTGATTAAGCACAGTGTACAGGAAAACTGATCGAAATTGCCATTGCCATTGTGAGTTGCACCTTCAAATTTCCAGAGTGCATGCAACTGTCAACATGTGGATTCCGTTAAATATTGTCGAACCCGGATTGATACCCGTGACTATCAATTGGGGCGTTACCCTCAAAGTAGCGACATTATGCGACATGCGTTTACTATGATATAACATTGGTACCCGAGCATCCCTACTATTGACAAACTGGGGTTTATGAATCCTGGCTTAACATTACTTTGGTGCAGGGTTCATTGAAGGAATTCGCAGTTCCTACGTCCACAGGTACGGATGGGTCTACCGCTTGAAGGCTCAAGATTCTGCAAGGCGGGGAGGATCTCACCCTGCGACTTTTTTGGAGTTCTGGATATTGGATGGCGGCTCCCTGAAGGGTGATGGGTCAAATATTGTTGGTGTTTCCATGGTGTTTCCATGTTTTCCCTTTTCAAGTTGGGATTTTTAGTTGGATTTTTGTGACGATAGAAGTGTAGATTCGTAGAAAATTTGTCGCCCCATCCTTTCAACATGTACCACAATTTCACAGCTTGTCATTGTACCTGGCACTTGTACCTGGCACCTGGATTCACCTGGATGCACCTGGCACCATTCGCCAGGGGGTTGTACCAAGTGGTGCGTTCCAAAGCCTTCAAACGAGCATCGGCCCTGGTGGCCAAGAGGAGCGCGGCGTCTGCGCGGATGGGATCATCGGGATCATCAGGATCATCCCGTCCCAGTGGTTGAATGGAAGTTGTGGCGCCACGGAACACGACAACGTAGTATATCAATAGTAATAACAATAGTAATAATAATATGTAATAATATGTAATAATATAGGACTATACCAATAGTATGATGATGTATAATAGTAATAATCTTCAACATTGTTCAAGAATTTGTTTGTTGAATAGACACACCCCTTTTGAATAAACCAATATACCACGACCTGTCTGACATTCCGCATGACGCAGATGCTCTCACTCGCCAGGACCGTCACGATGGACAAGAAGACCAGCTTCAAGTCATGCTGTGTGATGGACCTCCCACCAGGCACAGGGCTAAAGTGTTGCAGAAACATGAACAAAACATGAAAAAAGAGGCAGATTTCCAAGTGGAAATTGATCTATGGTAACAGATGGCAACACATCCAAATATGGGTATGGATCAATACCTATTAATACCATTTTTAGGGGGATGAACATCCATTTACCAGCTATTTTGATGTTCACCAGGGGTACAAGGTTTTGACACACTGCCATATATTTGTATGATTTTGTATCTGAGATTTCTAGACAGGCCACAGCTTTCTTGTATAACTCGCCGAGTTTCGTCGCGACGCTGCCTTTGGCCTGGCCCCAGTCGCTGCAGACAGGTCGTTGCATCTCTGAGCCGAAATGGTCGCTGATTTACTTGCATTCATTTTCGCAGAAAGGTGCCTGGGATGGGCTGGTGGTCTTGTTTTGGTGTCTAAGCCCAAAGATTTTGGAGATTTTGAAGAGGGGAGATGAGATGCGATGGTCGAGTGATGTAAGTCGGGATGATGACTGCTCTGTATTGCTCTGTAAGGACAACTTTCAACATCATCTTTCAATTTAGCAGGATGGTACTTCTCTCCAACATCGATGTGCATGTGACATTTTTGTTTTTTTTTTTTCACCAAGGAACATGTGATTGCGACTCTTCAGGCACTGAGTACCTGGACTTTCCTCATTACTTCAATGTCCCATCCTCAGCGAGCATAACTTCTGCACTTCTGGGGCACAGGATGCCCGGATAGTGGGAAAAATGATGTGCCATAGATTCGAATGACTCTTACACTGGAAGAGAAAGAATGATTCAACATCCTTGGATAGTTGGCATTATATTTAACTAAGGTATTTTAAACGCGGCCTCATGATTTTTGTTGGTTGGCGCTTAGAACTAAACCATGACAATGTGTGGTATGGCTCAAAAAGTAAGAAAATGATTGAACCAAACATGTTGGATGCTTGAAATGCAATCCTTTGCAATGTGTGCTTCCACTTGCACCCCCAAAACATGGCCGCAACTCCCCGGTTCTGAGCTCAGCGCATCCCATGGACAAAGTCATGCTGGAAGGCCAACTTAAATGGAAGATCATCCCACATTTTTTAGCTCAGTTTTCCCAGCTACAAATGTTCGCCCCAGGAAATGAAGACCTAATATGGACATGGACCTATTATGTATATATATATATATTAATAATAATAATAATATTAATAATAATAATAATATTAATAATAATAATACATATATATGATAATATATATGTATATATAATAATATATATATATATATAAATAATATATAATCAGGATCGATGTCAACTACTCATAGACCAGGAAGTATGTACAACTCAAATACTTTCATTTACCACTCGTAGATGTCCTTTTTCCACTCGTTGGTTGATAGAGAGTTCCCCCATTCAACAATCGTCAACAACCAATATAGGTAGATAATAACAAATACATAGTATGCCAAAACATTTGCTCTATTATTTCCTAAAAAGTCTAGCTTTTTTTTTTTGTTTCCTAAGTGAGTCGCTCCAGGTATGCGGCGCCAGCCTTCGGGTGTTGATGCCAACCGCTCCCCTACTGGAGCAGCAATGTTTCAAGGCGCCGGCGACGGGCTATGGAAAGGGTGAAGCTGGGCAGGCCAGGTTGTTTGCCAACAAGAATAATAAAATATTGTAAAAAACAACAAAATTGGCAAAACAAATTGTTGGCAAAATTGGTAAAAAGTTGTTGGCAAAAGGTTGTTTGCTAAGCAACAAAATTGGGTTGCCCAATCAACACTTAAGTGTCTTTGTTGGAACTACCAAAGAGATATGAAGCAACAAACATGGGATACAACTTTTACAAACAAAGAAATGACTGACGAAAGGGTCAGTGAAGGGAGTATGATCATCCATGACTGCGAGAGGACAATGCGGCCAAATCCACCAATAGGGACAGACCAGCATAGACCAGCAATGGCCAACACCCGGAACGATCTTCGCGGATTGAGGGCTGTCCTACCATGCAACGTACAGAGATTTGCCGCGTTGGATTTGAACGACTCCACCACGCAGCCAGTAGTACTTGCCGACATTCCATACATATTTTATATATATATATATATAACTGCCGGACTGGGCTCAATCAGAATCATACGGATATGTCTATGACAGGAATTTCCTTCTCACCCAACAGTTTATACAGTTTGGGCAAGATCTGGGTGCTTTTTGAACTTGGGTAGCTCAATACCCTGCCCGGCTCCCAGGCAAACGTTGTTTCTAGTTTGAAAGGAGTAGCCCATGGACTCTGACCATCGTGATCCAGTTGTATATGTATATATTTGTATATGATTTATGCTGAAGAAACTGAGAATTGATCTTAGTCTGTAGAAGTAATGACCCTCAAAAATGATATCTGCTGGGTAACATCGATAGAACCGAGGCACGAGTATCTTCGAAGGATTTGGGTATGGGAATTATTGCCCCCCCAAAGATTGGATGCTCAACACTAAATACATACTATACCTGGTTGGTGGTTTGGAACATGTTTTTCCATATATTGGGAATAATCATCCCAACTGACTAACTCATATTTTTCAGAGGGGTAGGTCAACCACCAACCAGATTATTATTAACCATCATTAACCATATATTAACCATATAATAACCATATAATAACCATATAATAACCATATATTAACCATATATTAACCATATAATATTAACCATATATTAACCATTATTATACCACCAACCAGATATATTATTCATTAGATCAGGTATTAATCACTATGAATCACTATTAACCACTATTAACCACTATTAATCAACCATGGTTTATTTCACACTAAAAAAAGTGTCAAGAGCTGAGAGTTTGGATCGACAGATCTGCGCAGTCCCGGCGCAGTGCCGCAGGACTGGTACGTTTGGCGTGGTGGACACCTCGGCTGGTGGGGCAGCCCAGCCACTGGTAATTTGACGTATATATATATACAATATATATATACATTAATCTATATATCCCAGGCCTTCCAAAGGCCAGGTTAAACTTGGCCCTTGCACAAACAGCCGGCCGTTACCTAAAGACCATCGAAAACCCATGGTATTTATTTATATAAATTTACATAATGGTCATGTTGATCTTGGGAATCTTGGGATATATGTACACACACATTAATCTATCTATCTATATATATATTGAAAATGGTGACTTATAGAATTACCCGCAGCACGTCCGCTACGCCCACCAGGTACTTGTTTTTGCAGGGTTTCTTTAGGGTTCATTTAGGGTTTCTTTAGGGTTAATTTAGGGTTTTTCCTAGGTTTTTGGTAGGTTTTCTTTAGGGTTTATGTAAAAAGTGTTGATAACAGCGATTGGGGTACAGCCGAAACCCCGCAGAGGCTCATCAATCACGTCCCGCACGAAGCGACACGAGGGACATCATGTTATAACATCTTAACATAGTGGAAGGCCACAAAGTACTGTAAGGGTCAGCAAAAATGAGGTTCCCGACAATCATCCCAAAAGAGTTGCGGGCAGCACAAGTGCTGGCCATAGAATTAGATATTAGATGATGGTGATTTATCATTAGATCATATATAGATAATATGTAAAGTGATTTATTATCATGTGACGGTGATGTTGCCATTCGAAATGGTGATTGTCCATAGCAAACTGTCAAATTACCAGAGGGTATACATCTCAAGGAGTCAAAATTGGGTGTGTCCTTCCCAGAATTGATTTATCGACAGGAAAATCTGCAAGAAACTGTCCAATATTTCAAGGTAAAATTCATTTCGTCCTCCATATCTTTTCCCCTAGACCAATCGATTGATTCCAGGCATAGCTGTCATAGTTTGGATACGATCCTGGAATTATTAGCAAACAATATTGCAATCAGCATTTGTACAGAAATAAGATGAACGTATCTTGAATCATTCATACTTCGATCCATCGGCTGGGGACTTGGGTTGATTCCTACAAGCATCAACGCCCTTTCATGCCATTGCATGTTCCATCCGTCACGGCTGGCTTCTTTTGATTCATGGAATAACAGTTTGCACTCGCAGTCCATCATTCCCAGGGCTGGAAAACATCTAAGCAGTGTGGTTTCTTGCAGATGTTCCCTCAAACCAATCCACTGTTGATGTTTTTGTTTGCAGTGAGAGTCATGGCTATACTTGCTGCTCGCAGCAATATCCCGAGGCGCCGCATTAAGTTCAACGCCTGGTTCGACTACGTCACAGACAAGGCTACGCAAACACATCGGGACAAGACCGTGCAAAATGGATTTCGAACTGACGATGGCAAACATCCGTAGGTTGGTAAATCCATTTCTGCTTTGATGTTGATATGGGTATGGATCAATACCTATTAATACCATTTTTAGGGGAATGAACATCCATTTACCAGCTATTTTGATGTTCACCAGGGGTACAAGGTTTTGACACACTGCCATATAACTGTTTAACCGAAGCCAACTTTGGAATACAACAGTCACTTAAGTTGCCAACGTTGCGCGGCTGACGTGCCGCAGGGCGGAGCGGCTGAAAATCAAATCTGTGAAGACAGCTGGGGCCTCGATGACCTCATTTTCACCAATGGCAGCTGGACCCTTTCCAAAGGGGCTTGGTCTTAAGGGACACTGAAAAAACCAGTCCCGTCTTCTGTTTGAAGACGACAACGAGAGGCAGTGCTTTAATTGGAACATGTGAGACAGTGGTAAAGATCCTCAGAATCAATGGTCATAGTGGAAAGTTACACGCATATTTTAGTATAGAATCTAGAAGATCAAGATCCATCTGAACCTTTTCGCAGAGTGTTCATTTGCGTATTTCCCATAGGATCCATGTATGGTATACAGTATATGCTAACATTTGGGGTATATTGATGGGATCCATGTTACCATAGATAGCAGCACCATGGATCCTATGGGTTTTGAGTAGTGACAGATAGTGACAGTTTTTACTCGTATTCAGTCGAAAGGAACGATCGTACCCTGTTGGAACTTGCTGCTTGCCCTCAAATTGCCGCCAGAAAAGTGCAGCAGATTATCAGGCCGAGTGTGTTTCTTTGTAGAAGAGAAGTTTTTTGCAGTCCCTGGTCACAGAGAAAGTTGCCATTCTGAAATTTGTTTGACATGTTTGACAGAAATCAACCAATTAAAGATTACATAGAAACCGATGTGCCTTTTTTCACACGTGAAATAGATTGAAATAGAAGAAAGCTGCAAAGACTCTTCATGTCACTGCTCAGTCAAATGAGGCTTGCTTGCGATTCGCGAGAAATTGCATAAGCTCATCAGACATGAGGCCAGCTCAGAGGTTTGGAATATGTAGGCGTTTGGAATTGCCGAAAGAAATGAGAAGTAGCTTCATTGTCGCTGCGAGCAAATGCCTAAAAAGAAAAACAATGGGAACATGACACTTTAAAACAGTCTCTATTTTATATATGACAATATATAACGATAGAAGCATACTGTACGGGACTGAAGCAGGGGTGGGGGTGAAATTAGCAAGAGATCAGTCAGAACGGTAAGAGTTCAAAGTATGATGAGCATTGTTGATCCAATCAACGTTTGCGTAAAAGTCACATGTGTAGTCAATTTGATTTGTTCAGGATGTGACCCTCTATGTTACAATATCTTGCATCATCTTGCATCTAGAATGCATAAAACGCATCATCCATATATGATCTCTATATATATATAATGTTTGTCTTTGATTTAACCATAGGGGCCCCCCCCCTCTCTGACCCTAAATAGACTTAAAGCCACCATAAAACTTGTTTGTAAGTAAAGGTTTTAAATTACCACAATTGAAAACGAATACATAAAATGCAATTTTTAAAAAAAAAGGAATCCAGCAATTGTTTTAGTATTGATCTAGTACTCATGTCATGGATTTAGTATTGATTTAGTATTCATGTCATTGATTTAGTATTAATTTAGTATTCATGTCATGGATTCAGTATTGATTTAGTATTCATGTCATGAATTTAGTATTGATTTAGTATTCATGTCATGGATTTAGTATTGATCTCGTATTCATGTCATGGATTCAGTATTGATCTAGTATTCAT
>Ga0126342_10000216_pt1 | contig 51258 bp, 43 predicted proteins | sample Cyp1metagenome_FD_92528 | JGI IMG/M metagenome (GOLD analysis project Ga0126342, IMG submission 92528) | Coral microbial communities from Lord Howe Island, Old Settlement Bay, Australia - Cyphastrea 1 metagenome | ecosystem: Host-associated > Invertebrates > Cnidaria > Coral ...
ATGTTCTAAGTATATGTGTGTTTTAATGTTCTAAGTATGCAAAAAATCAAAGGAGATGTTCTAAGTATCTGTTTTTCTGATGTTCTAAGTGCGTACTTAGAACATTTCTGATGTTCTAAGTATGGTAATTTTGATGTTCTAAGAAAAGGTTCCGAAATTTTGGAAAAATTGATGTTCTAAGTATATGTCCGTCGCTATATGTATATAATCTATCTATTTACCTATCTAATCTAATCTCATTTTATCTAAATCTAATCTAATCTTATCTTCTCTAATCTTATCTATCCATCCATCCATCTATTTATCTATCTATCTATCTATCTATCTAATTATCTAATTATCTAATCTATGCATACTATCCAATAGATTGGTTGATTATTATTTGGGTTTTTAGATTATTGAATACATCAGATAAAGCCATATAAAGCTATATCATTTATCCTCAAATGACTTATATTCTCTTATGTGGTCTCATCAGATAAGGTGTCCATCTACCGCACGCCCTGTGGCGCCTTGGCCTCGCCCATGGCTTCGCTGTCCGGCGACGGATCGGTGCATGCGCTGCTGGCGACGGCGGGCGGTTGCGTGGTGCTGAGAACACGCAGCAGTGCCGGGCCTTTTGCTTGGGGGGTAGAACTGGTGTTGATGGGGGGTTTGAACCACACAAAAATAGGATAAACTAGTTGGATCCATGTTTGGTATTTTTTTTTTGAATACCTACGATGGACAGGAACCAAGATGAACACAAAAAGGTTGGTGTCCTGGAGATATGTGACTATAATGATTAATTATGATCATATACATATGCAATATATGTATATACAGTATATGCATAAACCGGATATATATATAGATATACATATCTATACATATATATGTATGTATTTACAGTATATAATATATATTTATATATATTTATTTACGTATGTAGATGTTTGTTTGTTTGCTTTCCTGAAACAAGATGAGTTTTCACTACAGAAGTCCACAGATGTTCACAGTAATAATTTGGTATTACATTAGATTCGGGTGTTGAGGAAGCCCAGGTTACCTGAATTCGCCAAGGTATCCTCCTCTGCAAACTGAACCTTTCAGCAAGGGTCGAATCAATGAAGCTTGAATTCAGCTTGGATTTGGGTGGATTTCCCAAGCAATGGGATGAAGCCCACAGTTAAAGGTGGGAGGTGCTGCCTTAGATAACACTGATTGAAAAGAACACATATAGCGGTTCAAACTTTTCATGGTTGAAATGCTGGAATTCAAATTCAAATTCCAAAAAAAAATGAGGATATTGATGGACACGTTGTCTCTATCATTCCATTCAACGACATAAATTGACATCAATGATATACTATCAGCTTGGCCATCCAAAGCCTATTCCAACAATGGTCTTTCTATCAAAGACTTTATATATATATATATATATAAATATATTTGATTTTGCCGCAAAGGTCTTTGTCTATTCACGGTCATTCACGGTTCATGCCTGCACATGTGTGTGTTTCTCAAGATGAATCAAAACATTTAGAAGAGCTACTCTTCCTGCCCTCTTGGCAGCATTTTCAACATAGTCACCCATGACCCCCCAAAGATCCCGAACGATTTTCCAATGGCTGTTCACCAGTCACACTTGCATCACCGATTGGCTACAATGATTTGACTGGAGATGGTCTTGAGTCTTGATCATTTTGAGAGTTTGGTTGTTCAACTAGAATTCTGCAACACCCAAACGCTTCAAAGTACTTCAGCTTGCAAGGTGCGCAATATATCAGCAAACCAACGTTTTTTAATATGTTTTTATGTTTTCTCAAAGCATAACTGTACGGCCCGTGGATCATCAAAACTGGCTCCATCATCAGTCACACCTACATCAACCTGTGGCACATCTGAACGAATTGATTTTGTGCCGATTTTTAACATGATTTTGAAGGGTTTGACGTTCACGCCCACAAGCGCTTGTTCACGGCTAAAAATGGCCATTCACGAAAATTTTACGGTATTTCACGTTTTTCCACGGTCTATTTACGGTCTATTCGCGGCACCACTTCAACTTAACATGGTTGCAAAGGGTTGCAATGCTGTTTTTCTAGTCATGCTTTTTCCTGATATATGAGCTCGCAATATCGTTGGGCAATCACGTCTCTCGAAAACGCACAGAAATCCAATAGCCCAGTCTTGGAAAAAAAATATATATATATATTTATTTATTTATTGATTTATTTATTTATAATGAACCTTTGAACTTTGAATGTTGGGCTTCCACCTCGGATCTACAGGTGCGGGGGGAGAATTGCCAATATTGTGGTACTGTAATCGTGACCACAACACCAATAAATTCAAACTGCTTTGCAGGGTTGTCAAGGGGAGCGGCCCTGTTCCTTTCAAAAAATGCTTGGATATACTGTGAGACTAGTTCCAATCATGGCATCATAAGCTGACTTTTACTAGCTCGTGTGTGGCAACTATATTTGAAACATACAGACCTTTGATAACACTGTGGAAGCCTTTCTTATCTACAAATTTGAGCCACAGAAAGCAACCCATGGAACAGGCCAAAGGCCTTTGTTGGCCAAAAATGGTCTCCCGAAAGGCTATTTTAACAATGGTCCTTGACCCCCAGGGATCATGTCATGGTTGAAAAACTGGCGCTAAACCATCTCACTTGAAAAACATGCCAATTTTGAATGCAAAACATGGCCCGTTGCCATGGAACGATGCCTCAGGAAGGGACCGCTGATCTCTCGTGAGCAGATGCCTCTAGGAATGGACCCCCAAGCTTTGCTAAAGATGTTGGACGCTCGAGGGGAAGACTGAGATGCCAAGCGCATCCAAGCGCCAAAAATCACGCGGCAGCAGTGGGTTTGAGCAGGGGCTGTAGTTCTGCAGTATATGAGGAAGTGTAAGCACCAAATCTGAATGAGTGTGATCAAAATCGAAGGCTCTACATGTTGATTTTCTTTGGAAAGGCCAGCGTCGTGGTGAATCCCACCGAAAGATTCATATTCACAGAGAAAACTATACAAATCACTGGGTGAAATGAGTGGTGTTTTCATGCCCGCTTGTTTTCCAAACCACCCTACATTACTTGGGATTTTGCATGTTTTGGAGAGGCCAAGTGTGAATGTCATGGAAACGCAGGCTTGTTGAACAACCCAACCGACATGACATACCTGGATCGCCGAGACATGATCCCTTTCTCCCTGTTAAACATGTTCCGTCCAACCCGGACGTTGCTCCACTGGCTCCACACTTTCAATCATCGAGATCATGATGGTGATGATACTGATGATGGTGATGATGAATGATGATGATTATGATGATGATGGTGATGATGTTGATGATGATGATGGCTGGTGATGGCTGATGATGATGATGATGATGATGATGATGATGATGTTGATGATGATGATGATGGTGATGATGACTGATGACTGATGACAATGATGATGATGATGATGATGATGATGATGATGATGATGATGACTGATGATGATGATTATGATTATGATTTTTGATGATGATGATGATGATGATGATGATGAATTATGGTGATGGTGATGATGATGATGAATGATGGATGATGATGATGACTGATGATGATGAGGATGATGATGATGAGGATGATGATGATGATGATGATGATGATGATGATGATGATGACCGGTGATACTGATGGTGATGATGATGATGCTGATGATGATGATGGTGATGATGATGACCATGATGATGATGACTGTGATGACTGATGATGATGATGATGATGATGACTGATGATGATGATGGTGATGATGACTGATGACGATGATGATGATGATGACTGATGATGATGATTATGATTTTTGATGATGATGATGATGATGAATGATGATGATGGTGATGATGATGATGATGATGATGACGATCACCATCACCATCACCATCACCATCACCATCACCATCACCACCATGGTCTCGCCTTCATTACCATCATCATGATCATCACCAGTGTCAACTCATGTGGAATGTGGTATTAGCATCAACTTATATGTCTTATATTCATAAGGGGTCAAATATCCACCACCCCCTCTGACACATATGTTGAATTGTGTAGTCACATCAGCTTATCTTCAAAAGGGATCAAACATCCACCACCCTCTCTGACAAATACGTTGAATGGGGTAATCACATCAACTCATCTTCATAAGGGATCAACAATCCACCACCCTCTCTGACAAATACGTTGGATGGGGTAATCACATCAACTCATCTTCATAAGGGATCAAACATCCACCGCCCCCTCTGACAAACATATACGTTGAATGGGGTAATCACATCAACTCATCTTCATAAGGGATCAACGAATCCACTGCCCCCTTTGACAAATATGCTAATCTGATCATAGCATCAACATATCTTCATAAGGAATCAACAAATCCTCTACCCCGTGTGGCAAACATGATGAATCTGATAGTAGCATCAACTTATCTTCATAAGGGATGATGGTGATGATGATGATGATGATGATGATGACGATGATGATGATGATGATTATGATGGTGATGGTGATGGTGATGATGATGATGACGATGATGATGACGATGACGGTGATGGTGATGACGATGATGATGATGATGGTGATGGTGATGATCATGGCATATTCCGAAATGGCATTTCAAAATTCGCACCCTTCCGCAATTCCGGCGCGGAGCAACGTCAGGGTTGCACCGAACATGTTTCAACATGTTTAAACTTTGAATTGTGTTTTTTTTTCCCTCTGGCCCCCTGTTGAGACCTCTTCAACCTAAGAAGGCGCCCAGGCATCGCCGGGCCTCGAAACTCGCAGGTCCCAAACCAGCCACCGCTACGGAGCTTTGCCCTGCGACTTCACCATGTGTCTCTTGGAGCAGCTGCTAAAAGAACAACCAGGTGATCGGTCCAAATTCGTAGCCTTATCTCAATGTATCGCAACACCCAAAACGATAGAAACGTGTTTCCACAGGATGGTCTACGTTATATTTGCTGTACTTCAATCTTTCTAAGTGTCCAACTGTTCTATTTTTCTTTGGGGGTGCTATATCCTAATCCAGTGGTTGGGAGGGAGGTCAGGAACTATAGACTTTCTATGAAACGGGAAGCCGAGGAGCGACCCACTCCTTTGGATGCATTTGGTGCAAAAACGAATCCTTGGTGGTTTGAAAAATTGTTTAATATTTTTTTCTCACTGTCCGTCTTGGGACGCTGAACCTTGGCTTGCGGCTTGAGATATCATTGGCAGTTGAAAGCACCAACTGCGGGCGTCAACCCCAGGGGTCACCTTTGGCACCGGCGAGTACCACACCGGTTCCGACAACCACGGCAACCACAGCAGCGCCAAGCACCACGGTCCAGGCCCCCTGATTTCCGAAGCGTGTCAATCTGTGATGCACGCAAATCGCATCAAAACGCAGGAGTACTTGAAGCTTTTGACGTTGGCTTTTGATACTTCTGGTTCGTCTGTACTGCTCAGGCTGGCCCATCACCAGTGTGGGTCTATACCGCATGGCCACTTGGAGAATGCCGTCCTAGTGCGGGCTGCCAATGGCTGCCACAAGGGGGTTATCCAATAACCATAGGCTACATATATATATATTATATATATAGGGATATGTAATGGGAATATAATGGGTCATCATGGGTTACCATGTCCATAGGAGCCTAATCTAGAAACGGGCCATTTGCAATAGCTACGTTAAATTCCAGAGGGTAGTAATAGGTAAAGATCACTGAAAACCCGTTTATTGATACAATTTCTTAATCAGACGAGTTCTGAACCGTTTCAGCACTTTTAGGAGGCATCAACACCCCAGCATCAATATCCTCGTGTTTGATGATTTAGTCTGATTTTCCCTCAATCCTCGCTAGGTCATGGGTGGCTCAAAAACTAAACGGTTTCTTCATGATGTTGTTTGACTGCTTATATCATCTTATACCCTCATGTTTGCTGGTTCGGTGGGGTGATATGTTCATCTTTAGAACTTCGTAGTCATGGTGGTTGAATCATGTTGCAACATGTTGCACCCCCCATAGGTCCACATTTTCATATTGGTCCAGTCCCTCTGTTTTCACTCCACCTTCGCTGCCGAATGGCAACTGCCACCAAGGATGACAGACAGAACCAACTGCCACGCCCGGAGATGCGGGGAAGGCCATGGTTTATACAACAGGAGGTGGCAGCAAAAATGGGGATTAAACTCTTGCTTGTCCGGCAACAACGGAATATGTACCTATAATGGATAACCATATAATTGTGGACAAACACATCGAGAATCATACTTATACATGTATGTGACGCAGTATAAACCACTAGAAATGATGAAGCTCCACTTCGAATATCCTGGTGCATTGGTGAATATGTAAGTTGCTGAATGGTCGGTTTAATCGGAGTGACATGTCAGCCATTTTGACGGAGGAAAAACATGGAAAAACTTTGACACCCTATCAACAAGAGATCATTTCTTGGTGGTGGGAGTGAAATAGCCAAGGTTAGCCAGTATTCTCGGATATGTCCTGGCAAGTTCGCTTTGTTCAACGGTTCTTCAGAGCAAGTCCCAACTGGTCGATTTTTTGGCCCCAGAATCGGTTCACACTTTTTTGCATGTTTTATTAAAAGGAAACGATGAACTACTCCTCGAAATCGCAGGATTTTCTGCAGATCACCCTGAGGTGAATGAACTCCAACATTTGCGCAGGAACGATTGAAGTAATGTCAAATGACTGTAAGTGATACAGTACTCATTGACTAACACTTTATAAGATATGACTTGACTAGCAGTTATACAATGTTATACACAAATATCCGTAAATGTAGTCGTATTTCAAAGTCATAAGTCATAAAGGTCCCAGTCACACCGCAGTTACCACTCAGAATCCTCAGACCGCAGGTGCCTTGGTGCAGGAGCGCCCCGTGCTGTGCAAGGACTTGGCATCGGGTCGGAAGCTGCTCGAGAGCAACTGCACAGGCAGCCGAGTTTTTTTTGTGCCGAGCTGTCATCTATGACGTGTCAGATATAGTGGGGATACAATGGGATATATGGGTTCATAGGGTATATATATAATATTATATTATATGTATATATATATATATATGTATTTATGTATGTATTCAATATCATATGAGCAACCGACAAAATTATTGTAATACTATGTTAGTTTTTGCTTCGCCTTGGCCTTTCTGAGGTTGCACAAAACCTTCATATCCGATAGGGGACAACCCCATACCGATACCCCATTTGTGATACCTCGGGGACTCATTGTGACAAATTGTTTTGTCCATGAATATTGTGTACAGTAGCGTTATGTAGCCAGTTTCAATTTGTTCGAAGCTTTGTGGCTAGATATCTAAGATTAAGCGGCGGTGCGAAGCCATCAACCTCCAACGTGACTCTGGAAGATGGATTCAACTTCAGCGGCGGTTTTTGCTTCTCCATGTGTCCCGGCAACTTCCCCGTGGAGGCCCAACCTTTTGCTTCCAATTATTTTTATTAATGTACATGTGATACCGAATTTTGAAAACTTTCGGATGTGGGCGCCCTCTTTTGAAGCCCAAAAACATGAAACCCAATACCTAAACACGGTTTCGGTTTCGGCTGCATTTCAGGCGCCTGGATTTGCGAATCCAAGGCATAATCCCAAAATTGGAAGGGATCCAGTATATTATAGACGGTAGGATTACAGTAGTCATATACAATCGTTGTTTAATCTAGTTTTATATACAATGATAATCTAAGTACTTATGGGTACTTATGAACCCTCTTTCCCAAAGAATTTGATGTTTGCAACATGTTGATAATTGATGGGTTTCCTGTAGATTGTGTACCTGAAACATTGTTCCAGGCAGCAAGCCCGAGACCACCCGAATCTTGTGCCCAGCCACGGCTCCGTGTCAATTGGTGTGGTAACTCAGGGGTGAAGTTAGAGATTCGATATGACAACATACTATTATATTATATTTTACTGAATACACATGTGTACAGGAATAACGTGTACTGTATATTATACACGTTATTCCTATATGCATGTGTGTATACAGTATATATCATAATATATGTATATATATATATAACATACATATCATTACATGCATATGTATTATATGTCTATTCATTATGCATATCATACATATAATCTGTTTTATCCATTGAGGCCACCAGCACCTCCACCACCACCACCACGACGCTGTCGAGTCTGACGTGCTGCCCCAAAGGCGCAGCTAGGGAGTCAGGCAATGAACAAAGGGATGGCAGTGGGAGTGATAGGGTAGATATATTGAGATTAAGATGTACTGGACTTACCAGCATGTAACATTTGTAAAACTATGTATTATATATATATGTTGTTATTCTTTTTTGGCATATCGTGTGTGGCCATATCACTTTGAGAGAGTTCTTTTGGGGTATGCCGCCTACATATAATATATATTATATATATATATATTATTAGTGTTCAAGTAACGGGAACAGGTGTCGGAACCAGGAACTATTCATGTTGTTTGGCTTGGGATCCTAAGAGAGTGCAAAGTTAATCTTGGAGATCCCGTTTTCATTTGTTTTCTACATTTGATATGTTATTCCATCATATTAATATTGCTAAGTCCTTGGTGATTGCAGGCTTATTTTTGGGCAGTGCTATGACATGCTGGGTGCATGTGGGTGCCAGCTGCTGGAGGTTTTACCTTAAAGTCGCCTTCCGAGCTGCCCTTGAGTTGCCGACAAGGAACCTGCGAGGCTGATAGCAGTGTCATGTCCACGGAACAGTTTTTATGTGCAGGGTCTGAAACTTTAGGCATGACATTTACATGCCATCGGCAACCCAGACAATCTTCGCGGTTTGGCGATTGGACCTCCATTTTGTAAGGGTCAAAGAGAATCAAAGGTACCCAAAGTCGCAGATGGTCGACATCCATTTTTTTTGAGATGTTCAACTTTGACGCAGGTGCATTGTATTTTCCGATGATGTCACTTTGCTGGTTTTGTTTATTTATATAATATTATAGTTATACATTTACAACTATACAACTATATATAATAGTCCCTTCCCCCTAATAGTAACGCCCCCAAATAATAAACACCTCAGGTAGTTTTTATTATTAGAGGATATGTATTATTAGGGTTCCCCCTAATACTAAATGTTAAACCCTAATATTTGTTTTAAACAAAGAGTTTTTTCTGTTTCAAAATCAATTAAATTTCCTTGTAAAATCTAAATAAAATATTGCCAAAAATTGGATTTCGAAGCTTCCCCCTAATAGTAAATTTTAAACCTTAATATAACAAACTAGTTTGTGTTATTTCAAAATCGATTAGATTTCCTTTTAAAATCTAATTAAAACATTGCCAAAGATTGGATTTCGATGCTTTCCCCTAATATTAGATTAAAAACCTTAATGCAAAATACATTTCTTTTTTCGACCTTAAAAGACGGACCCTAATAAAAAGCACCCCGGGGTTGACTAGTTTTTATTATTATGGGGTGAAACCCTTAAATGGTAGCTTCACTTTTAAATTGTGTTCTAAAGGGGATCAATTAAAAATCAAATTGGCCAACTTCAAATTTTCCCAAATTGGAGACTGACCCTAGTTTATGTTTTTTTTGGGGGGTTTAGTAATAGGGGAAGGGATTATATTATATATTCGCATAATTTCACATACATATTTATAATTTGTTCTTATAATATAAAAGTTATTATCGACATATACGTCAATATTTTTATATTCACATATATTCATATTTTTTTTAAATATGTACATATCACCAATTCTTATTATGGCAAATATCTGAAAAAAATGGTCCCAGGTGACCTGGCCCAGCCACAAAGCTTTTACCCACAGAACCTGTTAAATATAAAACCTACACATACTTTCGCACAGATGCTTTCACGTAGTTCCCCTGCCGGATCCACTAGATGTCATGTTTTTTTCTTCACATACTGGAGATAGCTATTAAAATGATGTGTGTATCTATCTTTCTTTATAGACATCCATACTTATATATTATAACATATTATAAATATGAATAATATATATATATACATTTATTTATATGTATGTATATAAACTATAAACATATACACAACCACCAAACAACGAGATGGTTCAATACTAAATATCACCCACCATTTTTGAGCCGCCCCTCTTTTTTGGTCAGGTGGAGACGTGCTGCTCCATGGCCAAATGGGTCTACGACGACTGGGATGAGACGCCGGTGCCATGGCCATGACATGCCCACGATGGGGCGAAGCTTTGGAAGACTGAAATTGTTTTAGATGATTGATCCAATTGTCGTATTGATAGCGTCTCATAATGTTTCATAGCTACGGCTTGTCCATCTACAGTATGATATATCTTTGCAATTGTTTTCATATGTTTGCATCATGCAATGTAATATGCACATGTGTTATCATTATCCATATATAACTATATATATATATGTGTACATTGAGGATTTACATAGATTTACAGCTATCGAATTTCATGACTCCAGCGACATGTTTCCCCCCGAAAAAATCCCAACATCCCTTTGCAATCTGGCACAAGGAATGCGACCAGAGCTGCGGTCTGGCTGAGCAGATTCAAGAACGATCTGTCAGTTGCCAGGCGATCTACGGCGGAGAGCTGCTGATGCTCGGCCAGCTCGGTTGAGCGGCGAAGGCCCAAGGCCCAAGGCCCAAAGTTTTTAGACTCTGTGGCTACTCAGTAGCTACTGGCAGAAGTTGGTGAAGCCGAAAAATATCAATGAACCAACAGAGCTGTGAAGCCATGTGAATTGACGGCATAATTATGCATAGTTACTGTAATACTGTAATTCAACAAGGAAGAAGTTCTTTCAAAGACCAAGTGAATCTGAATATCACCAAGCATGATGATGGTGTCACGCCTGGCTGGTGGTTTGATCATATTTAACCTATAATTCTATCATAGGATGGCAAACTTGAGATATTACTTGGCATTGGGATGGCTATATGACAAGGAAGTTGCTGGAATCTATGCCAAATTCAACGCAAAAGATGCAGAAACTGGCAAAAGGTCGGTGGTTTGATGTGCGCCTGGAGAAGTTTCCACGATATTGTGTGCAGAAAACATGGCTAGATAGTCGGGTAATGTTTTTCTTTATCGATAAACTGTAAATAGATGTATTGGTCAACGCATTGATCAATTTTTGGATGATGGTGAGCTAACTAGATAAATTCCGCATGTACCCTATGTAATTGGCAATCCGTTGGTCAATGTTGCATCCTGTTTTTTTTTGGGGGGGGATATATGAATTTCATAAATGGATAGATTGATGAACCTTTTCAATGCCCAGGAACGACGCTCTGTGCAGCGGAGCCGCGCCAAGTCGCCAGCGCAGCCTTTGTCCGGCCACTGAGCCGTGCGCCAGCTGCGCAGGCAATGGATGTGCATCCGGTTATTTCCGGGGGATACGGTCAACAAAAACGCTGGGGAACAACTTATGATATTATTAATAAACCAAGAGGAAAGGGGAAAAAATCCAAACAAAAATGGGGATTCCAAAGATATTCTGCTCAATGAATTTGCTTCAAAATGGCAACAACTCAAGTGGGACTAAACCGCAAAAAGATGGTGACATTCCATGGGATGTAACGGGGATATAACCAACAAGGATGGGCACCCTAAAGTGGCACCATAGGTCTTGGGTGATCAAAGGAGCCAGTGATCTAACTCAAATTTCAGCTCAATGAGGAGCTAACGAGTCCCAAGTGTTCAGGAAAACTATTGTAAATCATGGCAAGTAAATAATGAGGTTTTGAGGCCCACAAGTTGGAACATACAAACAGAAGTGGGAGTGAATCTAACGGAATCAGGGATAAGTCTGACAGAAAGGGCAATATATATATATAGGGCAATATACTCAATGCATTTTCATTAATCATCCCCGTGTTCCCATATTAGTATGTATATGTTACATATGTATATATGCGTGTGTTTTTGAGTTGTAGATAGATGTGCATAATGCAAACAATCTCAAGCATGTATCTATCTATATGCATGCACACATATGACAGAATAAGCACAGCCCAAGGGAAAAAGGCCACTTCTCGTCCTTTTTCGGCAGATCCGAGTGGCTGATTTGAAAGAAAAACCTGCAGAGTTCCCTTAAACCAATCTCGGTTCGATACGATTAAATTACAACTTGTGATGGTTTAGTATATATATATTATATATATATAAATATATATATATTCTATATATATAAATATATAAAAATAAATAAATATATATATATATGTATGAAAACAAATCTCCATGGCCAGGGGTTTCCGCTGCAATGCTTGCAGGCTTCGTTTGCGGGGATGATGCGCTGCCTGTGCTGCCCCCACCTCCCTGTGCTGATGGCGTGTGTGAGAGCTTGGGTGCTCAGAACAAGACCTCTCCTCCACAACATGATGCCGTGATTCTCATCGTTTTTTGATATATTTTTTTTTTGGGTGCATTATATAATTTGGGTTTGTCAACTTTTTGAACAGACTCTTTTTGAACAGACTCTTGGAGTTTGGAGACCAAGAAAAACAAATGGAACCATCATTTGGCTAGCCACCTTTTGGCACCCAGTTTTTGAGCATTGATGATCGTAATCAATTCCCTCATACGTGTCGTGTCGCTAAAAAAGGGTGCATTATGTGCTTGAGCATCGCCCTCGTGGCTAATCCGCTGTCCATCATCATCATCATCTTTAAGATCATCATCCTTCTTTTCCTCCTCCTCCTTCTCCTCCTCCCCGTCCATCAGCACCATCACCATCATTACTATCGCCATTATCACCATGACCATCACTGTTTCGTTGTAGCATTCCCACTTTCATTGTTGCTGTGCGCTGTGCCATTTGTGACCGGCTTCTCTTGGTCAACATGGGCCAAGCCCTTTCTGTAGTTGTCCCTTTCCGATTCGTGGTATGATGAACAGAGACATTAACCCCAAATTGAATAACGGATAGGTAAATGATGACACTCGGAAACCTAAACGCGCAAACCCTAAAACCATCTATGGAACATTATGGAACCAATATTCTTGAACCCTAAAATACAATCTTGGAAATCTTTGCGGTGATGTTGGGCGAAATGAGGTGTTTGGCGCATACACACACATATATATATACTTACCAAACCAATCTCGCACATTTTTCCCAACAGGACAGTGTTGCGCGTGCCAAGCCCACCGAGGCCTCCAGTGCTGTCGCAAGTTCCTGAGTGGTTTTCACACGCAGCCGGATGCCTCGGTCCTCGCAGCCACTTGGCAAACATGACCGGGTTAAAGACCCAAGCATTGGAGGGGTTTTCTATATGTTTTTCGAGTGGGTTCTACATCCACCCGTCCTATAGATTAGCAACCGGGGCGCCGAAAGTTTCAATCCATTTGCCAACTTCGAGTCGCTCATTTGATGGAATGTTTATCCACAATTTATATTTTCATTCCCAAGATTTAGCCACATGTAGGTGAACATGCCAGCATCATTCTCCCTGACTTGGGGAAAAAAACAGCAGGTTGCGAATGAAGGTCATCGCGGTGGCACCTTGAAGTTCCAGGGTGAGGCTCCTCAACTTTCCGACGGAGGACACTTCTTCCAACTGAACGGTGAAACCAGTATGGACCTCTTGACGCCTTCGGTGCATAATTGCTTCACAGTCGGGTGCTTGGATTTGGCAGAGCGTTGCGATGTGAGTTGTGTCATCATCAAATTCTTTTGAGGACGTTAAACGTATCAAACAACATATAAACAGATGGCAAATGTAGTGTAGCCCCACTAATTTCATACAAAGTCAAAAAGGGATACAAACCAGTTGCTCTGGCAGTTAGACATGTACTGAACTTAGTTGACCCCTCAACTGGTCGATGTCGTGCAAAGAAATTGTTTTTACCTTCAAGTTGAGTTCCAACACAGCTGTGAGCACTGCCAGCTTCCAGCTTCCAGCCAAGGGAGGATTTTGTTGAGCAGCAAACTGAGGCTTTAGTCTACTTAAGACCCCATGCCGAAGCTTGGGTTGACAAGGACTGGCTGGCTGCCTTTGTCATGCGGGACTCCATGTCCCTGAAGCATTAGGGTGACCCTGCCAGCCCTGCCACACAGGAGCAAGAAGTACTCGTGCAGAAAGGCTGAAACCAGGGCAGGGACTTGCCATGAGCCCTTCCATTTCAGAGAGAAATCATAGGATCTTAGAGGCACCAGTCAATGTATCTCTCACGCTGCCCGCCTCTCTCTCTCTCTCCCTCTTTGTGTGCATATATGAGATTAGATGAGTATGATTGAGTATGTATAGTGTGTGTATGCTGTGTATATATATATTATTTATTTATTTATTTATTTATGTATTTATTTATTTATTCATTTATTTATTTATTTATTTATGTGTTTATTTGTATACTATATTATGTATGTGTGTGTAAGATATATGTAAGTGTGGTGCGTGTATGTGCATGCACTCGTATAATGTATTATTATATTTGTAAACGCCTCACAACCTCAGGCTCCCGTTAGTTTGCGGACTAGTAGCACGAAACCCTCCTGTTTTGGGGTTCAGCGTTTGACAAGAGAATTATGCAGACGATTCTGAAGATGAGAGAAGGGCGCGGAGGTGAATAGGACTCGCTAAGTGTACAAAGAGGAAGGTCAATGTGTTGTACTGTACATGGTACTGCTTCTTGCTCTAAGGGAGTTTGTTGATTTTCCGTTCGAATCATGGAATGATGATCCCAATTGATTTTTCATGTTTTGGGTGGCTACAGCACCAGGGAGGTTATATTGCCGGATTGCCCCGAGCTGTGTGCTTCCACGAGACCTATTTTCACTCTTCAATACTCTTCACGATTTGTGGAGAGAGAATATTGATTGAGATTTCTGCAGCAGCTGGTGCCATCTACCAAAAAATCTAAAGACACCTTAGAACCCTCTTGTCTTGAAAAACAAACTGGGCCACGACAGCTTCAAATGTCTAAAAGAATTATAGTTTTCCCATCATTTCCAGAGGATGGGTGCCTTTAAAGTCCAAACGGCTCGCTTGACCTCCCCAGCAACGAGACCCTACGCGAGCTCGCGCGAAAAGGTGTGGACGGTGACTTGTGGAAGCTCGTTTTGACGCCCATGAAGCAGCCTCTTGGACGGGGCGGTGGTGGCAGGTGCTTCAAATCTGCTGATGGATTACCCCTTTGTTGTTGACTTAGATCTAGGTAGGCCTCAACCGTTTTTTGGTTTGGAGGGGGAGGAGAGGGGGGAAGCGATGAATCTCGACTAGATGGGAAAGTGCTGAGACATTTGGAGCTGTTTTGAATTTGGTAGACTATGGAACACATGGAAAATTGGAGGGATGTTTGGCCATTGTTCCATGTTTAAACTGTTGATGTTTATATATTGAGTTTTAGTACTGTCTAGAACAGTATAAGATTTATGAAACCAGAATTTGGGTGATGCGGGACTGTGGGATTGCATTTATGAATCGATTTGGAATATTCCACAGGTCCTTCAGGTGATACTGGGACGCTCCAAAATCATAGCAGTGGTCATTTTTGGAGGGGCATCCCCATGGTGTGAAACACCCAAAGGAAAAAGAACACCTTGCCGCAGCCAATCTTCATCTACATCATCCGGTAATCATGGCTGGAATATCCCAGAACTATATATATAAATCTATAAAGTATGAAGGTTTTAATGACAACATCTACCCTCTGGTAAACGTTTACATAGCTATTGAAAATGGCCATGTATAGTGAGTTTTCCCATTAAAAATGGTGATTTTCCATAGTTATGTTAGTTTACCAGAGGGTATAAATTGGGGATGTTCCAGCCGGCAAAGCGTTTGATGACCAGCCAGTGGCTTCCCCCATTTCGTATGTTGAGGTTTCGCATCTACAGCTTCAAGGCCAGGGTTTTTTTGGGGCGTTACAATAGGTGTGTACTTTTGGTTAATTTTTATTGTGAGGAATTTTCAATACTAACAAACAAGCCAATACCCTCTGGTAAACTAACAAAACTATGGGAAATCATCTTTTAATGGGTAAATCCACTATTTCTATGGCCATTGTCAATAGCTAGTTTACCAGGGGGTAATACCAATCATTAATCGAATCAACCGTTTTTTGCTGTTCGCTTAGGATGTTCCATCTAAAAATGTGATGACGATCTCAATTGACTGACGCATTTGGCGCGTCTGTGGGGTGGATTAAGGTCACCAACTGCGCGATGGGCCTTGGTGAAGCATCACTTGTGACTGCTTACAATGCAGAGAAAGTAAATGCAAGTGATTTAATATACAGGTAGGTATTGTTTATTGGTATTGCTATGTTTAATAGGGACCTAAGGAGCTATGGGCTATGGGTATTCATATCCCCTTTTTCCATGAGGAGCCAAAGCCCATCCATATGATAGAATATGATAGATGAGAGCAATTTTTGGGTTCCGCCAGACTGGGCGCAACCAGTGACTTGGGATCTTGTCGCTTGGTTCTCCGCCAGAATGCGATGATGTCGCCATCATCCTGCACCTGCGCATCGGTCCATGAGGCTGTTTGGTCTCACGTGATGGCCCCCTGGCCCTTGGTGATTCTAAGGGGGTGATGGAACCACTGCTGGTGACATGCCATGGTATGCCATGGCCGTCGAGGCTTCAAACTGAATCCTTCTTGAGCAAAACAGAAGCATTTTGATGCAATGATCCTGGAAGTAGAAATAGCCATCCTCAGTTTTGACTTGCTAGCTATGGAAAATCAGTAATATGATATGTCTAAAATCATGTACGTATATGTGTATATATATAATTAATATAAATGGGCAACGTTCATCTATTGTCCATGGCTATGTTAAAACTACGCAGCGTACTGATGGAGTTCTCTGTTTTATGCAAGTGACATGGGAAATCTTGGGACGGTTGAACATCATCCCCTGGGGAGCGGTATACATGAACCAATGACATAAGCCCAAGCTGAGGATGATGTACATTGTGTACATATTATATCATATTATCAAGTCTTCCTCATGTGTGATATAAGTTTCAACATGTTTCAACATACAGAAGTCAAAGGCACAAACTGCAATACTGACACATGAAAAACTGCACTGCTCTACTGAATGGCTGACGGTTTTGAGCATTTATCGCCGTAAAGTGTGTAATTAATCCTAAAGATCACCAGTGGATGATGTGGATGAGGCTCTAGCAGCGTTGCCTAGGTCCGTGACAACAGCAGCCGCATGGATTTGGTGATCAATGGCAAGTCTTGTTGCGAGCCTTGGGCTGTCAATGACCCCACAAAGGTGTAGCTTTGCCATGGATACTTGCACTCGTGCAGTCCTGGGAGCCACTCACATATTCAAGTGGCAAGAAATTGTAATGATACTTTACAGCGACCGTGTTGACAAAAGATTATGGTTAAGGGTTAACATTGTTGCAACCATCAAATATGGCCTTAAATCCGGCATGTATTCTCCACAAAGAAATTCATGACCACCATTCGAGAGTGAACTGGCAGTGCTGCTAATCCAAGTCAAATAGCGGCTGGCGACCATGGCTAGAAAGTTCCATCGCTAGGCTTATCCCCCAAAAAACTGCGGGCATTGAAAACACATGTTATTTCTACCAAAAAAAAACATCCTATAATTCAACATGGCTGGGAAATCCCCCATACATCGAGTTTGAGAGCTCCTGTTGGTCTAACAACTGGGGGCAAGTCATTTGTTCAAATCTGGTCTGTAAAAGCTTTGGCAAATGCACATCCAGTCCCAAGTTTTTCAGTGGCATGTGGCCTCTAAATGACGGGGAAAAAACCCTGGTACCCTGGTGAAATCTGAACATCGAAGCTGGTAAACCGATGTCGGATGTTGGTCCCTCAAATGGCTTGGCAACCAAGGGCACTTCATCCAGCGTACGAACTACCAGCAGCCTCTTGCTGAAAAAAATGTTTGTCGTTAAATCAAAGGCAGAGATCTGAAAAGTCTGAAATGCCACCCCTAGATGAATGGTGACCATTTTTCCTTCTCATTGGATATGATGTGATGATGTGATTCATAGAGCAATTGATCATCATTTTGGGGGGGTGTTGACACCTTAGTCTATCGGGCTTCCCGACTTGATCAGGTGAGGTTATCCTCCGGTATTCAAACATGGCTTGCTGGAAAATCCACCATTTTTACAGCTGATTTTCCCACTACAACTTCCATTTACATAGGGTGTTCACTTGCGATGTTTGATTACTAGAGGGTAGGTGGGCTTATTTGATCTTATTTGCACATCCCATCTACGAGTGGATTACAGTATAACATAGTATAACTGTAAAATCTGTAAACATGGCTTAGCACAGCACGAGGCTGGGATACACATCCAAATCATCCAAGTAGCCTCCCCATGTTCGAGGCGGTTCCAGCATTTGGTTGGAAGAAGGGCTTCAAGCAGATCTACACTCAGCGCTTCGACTGAGCTAAGTTGTGGTCGCTAGCGAGGGTTTATTCATGTCTATCTTGACCCGGGGGTGTTGTGGATAAATGTTCCTTCGATTTCTTTCAATCTTTTCCTGAAAATACGGATAATTAATAGGGCTTCAGTAGGGCAACCCAAAAATTCAGTGCTTCAGTCATCGTTTTCGCCATCCAAATGCTACTTCTGGGGGTCCCCGTTTCCGCAGGTAGAGATCTGGGATGTCGCCCCTTGGCCGTGAACACGCCAAGTGTGACGGAAAATCTCATGTGGGTCATCATATTGGATGGCCCGTATCACCGTATCCATGGTTTTGACCATGGCTTACTATATTTGGCATTTGCAGCCGTTTGTTTTTGTTGATGATTATTTGACATTCCCAGCGATTGTTCTGAGTGAAAACACTTCAAATTGTGCAGTTTGTTCGCGTGCTGTAAGTTTTTGGCTTTGGGCTTTGTCTGAGAATAGGGTACTCCAAAATCCTGCGATTTATCATCTTGTTTCCTATTCAAATGGCCACTCGGGAGTGCCCCCATTTTCAGTCAAACGCAATTGCACGGGAAACAAATACACAACAAAAAAGAACTGAACTCATCGAGAAGGCAATGGGAAGAACATGCAGTGCCATCAGCGAACTGTCGGCAAGAGTACTGGAATGACAATGAACATGCCATGGCATGCCACATAATTATTTGGAGAAATAGGGTGCTCCCATCATCCTTACAAGGTGGACTGTCTGGAAAGTTAACATAGCTATAGAATTTCAACATGTTTCAATGGATCAATAGGTAAATTATCCACACATGGGAAATTTTCCATATCGATCTTAATCTACTGGAGGGTATGTGTCCATGTTCCGTGCATTTTTTCCGCAGGCTTTGAACGACCAGGATGTGGAGTCTGTGACCCGCCGATATCACAAGGCGTGGCTGCTGTTTGAGGGTTTAAAGGTTTGAGAAGGCCTTCGTGATACTTGCTTGTGGTGGAGCAAACTGGGGGTAGTTGCCTTGAAGTGACGTGGTTGTAGAAGAGGGAATCCCTAGTTCAGGATTGAAGGAGGACCAGCAATTGCAAGGGGGACAACTGTAATGTTTTTCTGACTGCAGAAGGCAACGCATGATTCTCACATGTTGACTTTAGGCAATGTGACGTATTCTTTTAGCACAGTATTCAGACTCGGGTCTTTCCTGCCGCGCGAACACCTGAAATCTCAGATCCTGAGTATACATTACATAGGCTTGTCTGAAAAACAACATATGCCAAACCAGTGGTTCATCAATCATCCATGTGTCCATCAAACTGCAATTTTGGAGAGTAATGCCAGAAGGTCTAGAGCCATAAGAAGGTTTTCACCCCCAAATAATGAGCAGCAAAAACAAAAATGGAATTCATGAGGTGTGTCTTTTGAATCTAAGGATGATAAGTAAGGATTTCAATTGAAAACAAATTATTTTCAATTGATGTTCCTTTTAAATCTAAATTATATCAATTTATGGCCAGGGGGGCTGAGGGTGTTATCTAATTGGGGGTGCACATGCACATTATTTGGTGGGGACAACCCAACTAAAAGGGGTACCTTGTAAGAGCTTCTCAAAATGCAATTTGTGAATTAATAAATTTAATAAGGAATATGACTATACAGATGTTTTCAATCAGAAATCTTGGGATTTTCCTAGATTTGGGTGATTCTGTGCCTTGAATCCTTGAATCTCTACAATATATCTATATTATTCTATATTACTCTATATGACAATAATATACATATTTACATGTATATATATATGTGTGTGTGTATTGACATAACTATAAGCATTTCCCCCGTTGACTTTGAACTATCAGGTCAGAAACATCAGAACCAAATCACTTTCTCACCAAAAAAACAGAATTTTCCAGAAGGGTGTTTTTTAATAGGGAGTGACCACCCATGCTGATTAATAGGGAGTGACCAACCCCAAGTAGTATTGCCAAACATTTTTGTGGACTTGGGTGTTGATCAATCCGGGCTGCTTATTATATGATATGAACTTAACATTATGCCGTATGCCCATTTTCAGACATCTTCATATAGATTCTTGTATTTGGATGTTTTTGGGGTCTTCAGTTTCGTATAGCAAGAGTTGCGATCACCATGACGCGAAAAAGATGGAGGGCATCAGCCGTCATAATTTTAAACCATGTGAGCCTGTCTTCGGACGCAAGTGATTTGTGGGATATGTATGGATATGTTTTGATTCTTTGTTAGGTCCCTGCTCAAAAGATTCTAAGGTTTCGGTGAGCACTGTTCCCAGGAAGGGTTTCACAGTTTCACATACAAGTAGCAGGATCCCCCCAACGATCCCCAATGTCTACTGATTAATCTATATGGTTGGGAAACCCATTCGTAGCTCCTTGGCTCCCCATTTAATCGATTTTCATAGGGAATCTGATTTACCCAAACCGCTCCAAACCGCTCTGAAACAGCCATCCCATGAACTCAACTGCAGGCCATCCCTGATTGGTTGCCCTTCCGTCATTTGAGCTGCACAGATGAGGATCCCCTGGAGCTTCTCACAGGCGGATCCGGGGCCATCATCCCACCTCATCCCATTGATAATGAACGCCCTTTATTATTTTAGGGACCCGAAGAGAAGATAGAGTAATAATTTATAATGATTTATATTATATGGGGTTATCACTAGACTTATATATTTATAACATTTAGTATTGCAGCAGGATTTAGGATATGTTACTGTTCTATTTGTTTGGGAGGTGCTATGTTTGAGGGAACCCAAGTCTAAGCTGAAGGGGTGCGTTTGCAAGCATGTGTGCCGACCAGGAACTGCGATGAGCAACATTGGGAGGTTGCTAGACACCATGGCTACTGCCTTTGAAAGGAGAACATCAAAGCTGGTCTTGGAAATCAGATATCGGCACAACCAAATGAAGCCCCACACCCCCAAAGTTGATGGTTTCTTACCATGTTCATCAAGTTTCCCCATTCAAGATGCAAATTTAATCCATTTTAGGGATATCCAGGATATCCCCATTTTGAGACACACCCATATATGGGATGGGCTGAAGGCACGCCGCAACGCCGAAGGTATTTCCAGCCTGGCTCACTGCAAGCTTCGCTGTGAGGCACACCTTGGCAGCTGCCGTTCCGTATTGCACCTCGGTGTCATCAAAGATGGCGGAGAAATGGCTCAGGGTGGCACCCCCAAGCTATAAGTTGGTTAAACGTTTATAATTGCCATTATATAAACCCCCAACCGGAGTTAGAGTTTTGAACCAACTTAGCTAACCGTGGGGACCATGTTATGCAACTCTCTGTTAAAGATGGTGATCTAAGAGGACGTTCCCTTTTTCAATGGAGGTTTATAGCTGGGAAAATCTTGAAACCAAATAAAGGATTCTCTCCATTGCAATTTTTGCTAGCCGGCGGGAAATCATCAATAACATATCGATCATCTGGATGATTATTTCTTCGTATGGCTGAAATGATGATATGCATAGTCTAGAAGATGATCATCAATGTGGAATTGTGGAATCATTGTTTTTTTTTTGGATTATTGTGACTTGATAGTTTTGAATTTGATTTGACAAGTTCTGATTGATAGTTACTCCAGGATTATTGAGTCCCTAGTTTGTGTATTTGGCTATGGCCGTTGATGGCTTTTGGGATATTGTCCCTGTCCATTATTGATCAAACAGGCCCAACCAGCTTTGCTGCCTTGGCATGCCAGATGGGATATCCTTTTTAAATCTTTTTTAAACAGGACAATCACCCACTTTTATGTGAGATTTCTAGCTCGCCGGTGACCGGTGATTTGTTGGTGAAATTCCACATTGTTTGCTCCTTAAATAATTCTAAATCACATTTTTTGTGCTAAATTCCTAATTTTTATTGATAAAGTTACTCCCTCGTCAAATAAATCACCGGTTTTGCAGGTTCACAACTGGCATCTCAGTGGGGGCCAGGTTTGACGTGTCCCAGTCCCGTTGTTTGCTGCGAAGTCGTTTCGCTTGCACCAGCTGTGGAGAGCGGGGTCCCCAGGGGTGGAGATTCCCTATTCGGGAGCCAAGGAGCTAGAGTTTCCCAACCATATGATTATATCATTATGTTATCAAATGGCCATGGGGTATACCGGGGATACCCAATTTCAGACACACCCATATAATATGATATAGACCGGCAATAAAACATGCATCCTTCATGTTTTCATGTTCTTGCTATCCCAAAACCCAAAAGCAATCCCTTTTCACTGGATTTGGTGAACAAGGGGATGGCAGCAGGCTTTTCCAGGCTTTTCCGTTTGTTTGTTTCCAGTCAAATTACTGGTGCAGTAGATTTTCCCTTGAAGCACTTCAGGGACTGAAACAACCATGGCTGGGTTGAAGCCACCACAACTTCAAAATATGTGTTCAGATTTTGCTTATTTTCCATTTGGTAATCCAACAATTTGCTATGGAAAACAACCAGTTCCCACAGGCAAATTATCTACAAACGCGCCAGTTTCAATAGCAAACCTTTAGATTACCAGAAGGTAATATCTCAATATATCTCATTCATTCCAGTTATATCAAGTGTTAAGTTATATCCCATGATGGTTGCTTAATGCAACAAGTCTCTTTTGGCATCCCATATGTTGGATGACCAGAGGCCTCATCGCCCAGGTGCGCTCGAAGTGTTCAGTCCTTGGCTGCCAACTACGACGACGGCTGTCGAAAGATGCTGGGGCACTACTTGGGCCGCGGGCCACGGGAAATAAAAATTGTCCATGCCAAGGAATCCTTGGATCTAGGCTTTGGCTGAAAATCGAGTAGCCTTGAATTGCCTTGAATCCATTGGTTTATACTGATTTAATGTAATCCAATACATGGTTATATACTTTTTGAAATAATCATCGTAGCTATTGAAATTGCTATTTGGGGATGTACCACATTTTCAGACCCATTTGCTATTCCAAACTCTTTAGTTCTTCAACATCAATGTTGAGTCTGGTTAATGAAAGCTTTTCAGGCCCAGAAGGGTGTTGCTTTCCTTTCCTACAGTTCAACATGCTTCAAACAATTTTTGTTTGTCTGAAAATAGGGTACCCCGATTTTTGATGGTTAACCGATTTATCATCGTGTTCCGCACGCGTTTGGAGAGATACCCCACTTTCAGGTCCAGTCTCACATATCATACTGTTTGCGAGATATTCCCATCATAGTATGCCCATTGTATTCCCGTTATATTGGCCCATTTACTCTAATTAACCACTATTAACATGAACATGTATTATAACAACTATTAGCCAGTATTAGCCATTATTTTCCATTCCTAATCAGTGTTAACCACTATACTATATTAGTAGGCATTTTCTGTGCCATGTTTCCAAATTATTCACCATTCATCAACATTACAATCTCCCGATATAAACCTGGCGACTCTCAAGGAACGGCGCCTTTGACTGGCGACTCTCGGTGACCTTAGCCACTTGGCATCACTTGGCATCACTTGGATCACTTGGCACAGGGCGACCTGAGGACCTGGCCAGTTTCAGAAAGGGCTTGACACATATAATCCATAACAAGGGATATCCATTTCTTTTAGGACGAGATGCTATGATATATTATGATATATTATGATACTTATCCATACTTGTCCATTTTTTAGGAAGGAATGCTATGAGAGGGAGTAATCCATAATATGGGTTATAGTAGTAATTATCCACTCATAAATGGAACTGCCGGAGTAGGGCTTAATCCATACCCATGATGGGATGGATTCCCATGGGATGGCTATAACAGGCTATCACCTACCATGACCTTGCCACGAAGCAGCTGATTTTTCGGGTGCATCCCAGTGAGTTGTTTTGTGCCAACTGGGGATTTGACAAAAAATGAAGCTGCAAGAATTCCTGTGTATAGCTGGGCCAACCGGCCAGGTGGGTATAATTAGTGTACTTTAACATACTTGAACCGTTTCCTATTTTTTCATGGGGATGTATACTAATCAGCGTTTAACCCAAAAACAACCTCTTGCAGGCCATCTAAAATTGGCCATGATATTGCCATCCACTCAAAGAATAGACCCCGACAACCGCATCCCAATTTTCGGAAGGTAGTCGTCCAACCCCAACTCATGACAAACTCGCTGGTGATAGGAAGAAGCCATATATTGTAGCGGATATATGTGGTGGAAGTTGCCTGCAATAGTAAAGATTGGTCGGTTGTGGTTCCGGGTGAAAGCTGTGCCCACACTAATTCATGGAAGTTTTCATGTTGTTCTGATTGTGCTTGTTGAAGTGGCGTGAAATGGTTACTATGCTGACTTGACTGGACCGGCAAATTTTAATCTCACACTGCAGTTCGCGAGAAGAAGCAGGAAACATGTTTAACTGTCGGAAGTAGACATGCCCTCCGGTAATTTAACATAGCTCTGGTATAGATGGCCCATTTTGTTCGATGATTTACCTGTGAAACATCGTGATTTATCCAGTTCGCAAACTATTTGTCACCAGAGGGCATCACCAGTAGGGCAAAACCGTGCCGCTGTGGAACTCGGGGGTGCAACCAAGGAGAAGACAGTTCGAGTCACAGAGCTGACGTTTCTGGACGAAGATCAGCGTCAAATCCATGCAGACACCATGACCCTTGGGTTTGATAACCCGAAGCTGCCAAATGATGGGGTCGATGTTTCATATTTCCATGAAATTGAATGCGATTCACCGACACATTGAGTTTGTCTCAAAGTCTTGGATAATACCAGGCAATGTTTGACCAAAATATGGCCCACTTTGACGGAGCCTTATTTCCAAGGACAAAATCCAGCAACTCCAATAGGGTCGGTGGCCCAACATTCCGATGACCCACAGTATTTCCACATCTTCCACTACGCATCCCTGCAGCCACAGACGGGTCCCCGTTTCAATAAATATTTGGATTAAGTTAAGATATGTTAAGACTAGTTAAGTGGAGATCAGACGTGGCTTGGCAAGTGCCCCAGCTGTATCAACGAATTGGTTTAAGAATGTTTAAGGGAACATCTACAGGAAACCACGTGTTTTACTTGGTTTTTACATTGTTTTTACATGTTTTTACATGTTTTGACCATCAACTATCCAGTAATCTTTCCGTGAACCAATCCAATGCCTGTACCAGTGATTGTTGGGCCAAGGACAGATGGGGGCTTGCAAGTACTGGACCCAAGCTGCTGCTTGGCTTAGCACCTTTGGTGCTGCGGCCTTTAGGGTGGAAACGCCAAAAAAGGCTTTCTTTTCTCAGGGGACAATACAGGGGTTTCGAATGATAAGAATGTATCCGCTTTTAGCTGGATTCCTGTGTATATATATATAATTATATATATATATTATAAATAAATATATATATATTATTGCTATCCATTTAGAATCATTTAGATATAAATATATATATAGACTTGTTTGCTCCTCAGAGGAATGATTCCACGATGTTGCAGCATTTGCATGTTTGGAGCACTTCGCAAATGGTGATCCGGGGTCCAGCAGAGCTAAGAAAAGATAGAAACGACTCACTACCGGGATTCTTGTTGAAACCGCACATGTGGCGAATCGCCAAGGGAAAACAGTGTGAACATGTGTGAACCAACTTTGAATAATAGAAGAATTATGCGAATCACGCAGGCATATAATTGTCATATATACCTGGATCATCGAAAGGACAAATAATTGTCCGTTTGCAGGATTTCTGCCCTTAGGGCGGAATTCTTGTGAAGGACCTGGACATGGTCATTTTTTGACTTGTATTTGGCACCTTTTCAGCTGCCCTTACTTTACTCTGCATAAACATATGTCCTTTTTTTCCTTGGCGGAAATTCCCGGGAAAAGAACGGCCATAACCCGAAAAGAGCGGAAATATCCAGGCAGAGTCAACATGACGAAAAATGAAAATATGAGGTGGCAATGTTTTTGTTTGTTGTTTTTGTTTTCTTCGAAATTGTCTTTAAAAAAAACTGTCAAATCGTATTTTCCCGCTTGGAAGGGTCGTTGAAAATGTGTCGAACCGACTCACGAGATGAAGGTCTTGTCGAAATGCAGCCAGGCGCTTTAAGCGATTGGAAGACCAGCGGACCGGGAGACTTGGCCGTGGGCATGGTGGCCCATCGGGATTAGCCAAAATACATAGCAGATGATTGGTTGATACTCTCAGGGTGATGCAGAGAGAAATTGATTTGTGCTATATATGTAATTTGTGTTTAGTAAATGTGCTTTATCATGACGATAATCATGATTCATTAGTTAGATTGGCAATCTTATAATTTGGGGACCCCTTCCAATGTAAATCCATTGGGATATATATATAACTATATATATATGTATCATTTATCATATGCAATGGGACGTAGTGATAAAATGCAGGTATATGAAGGTAACGGTATAAACATCAATCATAAGAACATGTGGGGTTCAACCAACCATTTATGTGGATATACTAGTATGCCTGATAGACCTTAACATAGGTCTTGCACCTCTGGAAGGCAAGACGTATTTCCACATTCCACAACGTATGTTTTTTCCTGAAAGCACCCCATCACATACATCGAGAGTTTCCCCATGGCCCCTGTCGCCACTGCACGTCTCAGGATGTGCTATCCCCCACGGAAATGGCTTCTGGGAGTACAGGCCACTGAGAGGAATCAACTAGGATCACTTGGGTTACCTATATATATCCATAGCAGATACAACATGGATATCATTGAGTACATTGGGTCCAAATATGTCCAAATCAATAGATGCACGTTCAGAGTTAAGCAATCTTGCCGGCACTGAGTATTTTGCTTTGAGTGGCAGCAGCAGACCTGCTGAACATGAATGTTTCAATATATATATATAGTTATTATAGTAACTTGTCGTTTTCCTTTTTTCTCCACCCTGAGTCTCATGCTGAAAGCTACTGAAATGATCTTCATGACAACGTGTTCTTCTCGCCCTGAAACCAGGTTCAAGAAGTGCATGAACCCAACCTACCTGGTCATGGCGGTCAAGGACAGCTGTTTGAAGAGAGAATCGCTATGCAGGCTGCCTATCCGCCATTTTGCCTTATTTGTTGTTGGCTTGGCCAATTTGTCAAAGCAACGTCTGGCGACCTTGGTCACCCAGGATGTGATGTTCAACCCAATTTCAAGAAGAAAAAGTTGAAGGGAGACATTGGCCATGTGGCCCCTGCAAGCCCATGGTCCCATGCTGTGTGAACAGGAGGGCGACCTCCCTCCCAATTTTCCAGTGAAGATTCGCTACTCCACCGCTGCGGGCGAGTGGATGGAGTGACCCTTGATAGCATGGTGTTTGACCAGCCATGAGCCATGATTGTAATTCCTGTAAGATCAAATGATCAAGGCTGGTTAGGTGTGCGGGTCTCCTGCGATTCTGGGCAAATCCGACTTTACGAGCGATCAGTAGCAAATATAAGTGGCGGAAACATGTCAAATGTTTGATCACACGAGCATGGTTTTCCTTAGTGGGTGTTTGACGGTAGCCCATCATTGCTTATTGGCATTTTCAAATCTTAAAGCCACCATTTTTGTTGCTGGTTCCCATTGATGCTATGGTTTGCTATGGTAATGTAGATTAATTTAAGATATCACTTGTGTCCATCATATGCCCTATGGATATCTATGGGTCCAGGTACCTTCTGAGGGAGTACCTGGGGTACAGTCTAGCTGGCCAAGTACCTTTTCAGCAAGTATTTGGATCCATAGGGATAGATACATACATAAATATATATATATATATAGACAGAGATAACCTATTTGCACATAGTTGCAATTAAATCTGTCTATTTGTATACTAGATAGATAGATAGATAGATAATTAGATAGATAGATAGATAGATAGATCGGTTGACGCTTCAGGGTGGTGTGCATGCATGCATGCATGCATGCATGAATAAATAAACGAATGAATTAATGAATTAATGCATGAATGAATGACTGAATGAATGAATGAATGAATGAATGAATGAAAGAAATAATGAAATGAAATGAAATGAAATGAAATGAAATGAATGAATGAATGAATGAAATGAAATGAAAGAATGAATGAATGAATGAATCAATGAATGAATGAATGAACGAATGAACGAATGAATGAGTGAATGAATGAATGAATGATCGGAATGACATGAATGACATGGAATGAAATGAAATGAATTAAATTTTCTGAATGAAATGAATGAATGAATGAATGAATGAAATGAAATGAAAGAATGAATGAATGAATGAATGAATTAATGAATGAATGAATGAATGAATGAATGATCGGAATGACATGAATGACATGGAAGGAAATGAAATGAATTAAATTTTCTGAATGAATGATCGACTGACTGACTGAATGAGTGAATGACTGAAGGAGTAAATGAATGAATGACATGAATGAATGAAATGACATGACATGACATGAAACAAAATGAAATCAAAAACATGAAACACATGAAACTATATATATATGTATATTTAATTAAATATATAAGGTCAGTAGTAAAAACATGTAAGAACGTACCTTTCACCATGCTCCATGGCCCATCTCCGTGGTCGCCAGGTTCGGCACGGCCAGTCCTGTGGATCACCAGTGACCACAGCGACTCAGCGCTGCGGCGATTCCACCTGTCCTGCTTCGGGGTGGCGCCACTGGTGGTGACCCTAGCGTGGGGCCGGGGTAACGAAAACAACGACCACAACATGCCGGTGAATGGTGGTTAACGATGCATGGAGGGGAGATCAACTTGGTAAATTGGTGGTGAATGTAATATGCAATTCCTGCCTTTTTGGGGCAGGAGTACGTTCGAGGGGTAGCAACTGCATTTTTGAGGTAGAACACATCAAAGCTGATTGATGGGTTCCAACATGACACAAAAAACGTGTTGAATTAAATCATTTTACATCTGCATATTTGACATATTCCAGTCATAATATATATCCTTACTTGTAGCATCCCCTCCTGTCACAGATGGAGGCTGAATCCCCGTGGTGGCATCATTGAGCAGCCGAAGGCGGGAGCCGAAGGCGGCCGAACTTCCAACATGGAACCAAGATGAACCAAGTAAGTAAAGCTTTCTACTTGAGAAATGTATGGAAGAGTGGGAATGGATGGGAATGGAAATTTGATTCTACGTCGTCTTAGACTTGTTTTTCTCTGTTTTGAATTTGAATTAGATTTGGTTTTGAATTTGAATTTGACCCGAGTTTGAATTGCGATTCTAATTCGATCTGACTTGCTTGAGTTTGAATCCAATTCAATTTGAGTTGGAATTGTATTTGATCTGGATTGACTTAAAACATCTTATATAAAACGATTAAGATTGAATTTAAGTGAGAGTTGAGCCTAAGCACTTCCACTTGACTTTGAAATGGGATTTAAACTAGTTTCAAACTAAAATCACATTGACTTTCCTTTGGATTTTGAAGCAGATCCCCAAACTTGCGAATTTTACTTGGGCAGTTCAAGGGCTTGTTGTTTAGGTGTTTACTTGTTTCTGGACTATATGACTATATAGCCTCTTTGTGCGTTTGGATTTTAGGCGCTTATGAACCAGCTTTGACAAACAAAATAAGCGTCAGGACCTCGATAATAGAATTGGCCGTCTATTTTCTATACAGGGTTGTTTGATGTTGTTTGCAATTGTTTTACAAAGGTCCCTGTCACATTGAGTAACTCTATTTGGCGTATTCCGTTTATTTCAGTGTTTGCTTGTTTTTAGACTATATGCCCGTTCAAAAAAGGTTGGCGTACTTTACTGTGGGGGTGGTTTATTAGTCTTTGGTTGACATTATTGTCGCGGGGTCCATTAAGCGGATGCAACACTATAGATACCATCCCGTGAACAAAATTCGTTGTTTTAGACAGCATTTAAGTATTTTGCTGGCAGTGCTATTGCTGGGGGACACAAATGTGTAACACAAGTATTGCTAGACGTCAATGGGAGTTTCTTCTGTTGCCAGATGCATATATTATCATATATCTATCTCTCTATCTATTTATCTATCTAATCTAATCTACTCTAATCTTATCTTATCTATCTAATTATGTATATATATATATATATATCTACTTGAAAAATAGAGAGAGTGAGAGATTACACAAAATCATGCATACATTTCCGTCATTATGATCATCATCATTATCACCAGAAGGTACGCCTCTTTACCTTTTGTTTCTTGTGTCTCCCGTGCGCTGGGCTTCTGCTAACCATTACTGCCGCCTGGACAGGAGACTGTCAAAAATCAGCGCGGAAAAGCGAGACGCGTGCTGCATTGAAAAGCACCGGGAGCGAGAAATGATGGGCATGGTGAAATGCTTGGTAATCTTTGGAAATCATTCCTTTTTCATCTCTTATCTGGGTTGAATGTTCAATGGAAATCCTCGATGAACGCTGGCATTGAGATGAGGGAAACTGACTGTCAATCCATTGCCTCAAAGAAGCGTACTGTTAGTTGCTGTGAAATCTCCTTATGGTAGGCTTTGTGAGGATATCCAATCGACTATCATGGGGTGTAGTATGAGCGTTCAAGACAAGGGCTGATGAAAGAGCAACTTCATGCCCTTTCAATCCCTTTCATAGTTTGCTGCATAAACCTGCTGTGTAAACCTCATAGTTTGATCATGTTTGATCATCAATGGGACAGTTTCCTGGCCATGTTTCGGGGTATCCCAGTACCATGACGAGGTGTCCGGCACACTGGTTTCAGGAAACATGGGAATGGGTAACATGTTTTTTGAGTTGTCGTAGGTGGGAGAATCATCACATTACTATCAACATCACGAATCATTGGCCAGAATTTCATATTCAATGTGTTTGCAAGCTTGAAGCAGATCCTTTCTTGATGTTTTTGTTTTTTTTGGCGCATATCTTGGCATGTTATTTTGTCCATGTCGATCTTCATGGCATGGAACATAGAGTCCAAGGTCTGCAGTTTTCGGCACAAAGTCTAGATTCTTAGACCCAAGGCAACCAGGCCACCCTGGGCTCCCGAGGGCATGACCGCATGGATTCAGTCTGCGGTCCTTGCGCTCTTTGTCATTTGGCGTAAAATCAGCGACTGAACTGACTGAACGGCTGGTTAAATCCGCCCAGAAGCCCTACTTGAGCAGTAGTTGGATCCTAAATTTTAGGGGGGCCCTTGCAACCCTTTGATAAATAAGCCACCGGTGGGGACCTACGCAACGACCTCAGAGTTGTCACCAGGTAACCACCCAAAATGACCCTATTTCGGCTGGTGAATTGTTATTATGATTTACTATGCCTTATCCCTTGTCTCAGGCTGGTAAATTGATGTAAATTGTCATTTACATAATTTCTCCCGATAGGTCTCCTGTACATTTTTCAGAAGTACGTGCCACAACTCTGCCCAGCTTGTAGCGGCTCCAAAGACGAGAGAACGCGCGAGTATGTAGTGGTGGGAATGGCATGTTGCTCCAAAACATGCAAGCTCCCAGAAAAGGTTGGTTAGTGTTGATAGTTGTGGGTCCCATCGATGCTTCGGGTGAACTTCACACATCACACCCTGTTGCAGGTGAACTCGGTGAGTTCGGTGACCTATACGCCTTCGCAGGTGCGACCTCTGACGTAACAACTCCGTGTTTAAATGAGAACAGCTAGGCCCAGGTAGGCTCACTGGGGCTAGGCCCATGAAAATGACGCAAATGAATCAGACGAAGAATTCTGCAACTCCGATGTTTAATGATGTTCATTTTCCAATTTGTTCCAATGCTTTGCATTTTTTGCATGTTCTTTCAATTTGTCCACTTGTGCTACTGTTGTTAATTAGTTTTGCGTATATGATATAATCTAATTAATAACATATTATAATAACATATAATAAAATATAACATATACAATAATATAATATGACATAATAATGCAATGTAATATAGTAAAACATAGTATAATATGATGTAGTATAATATTTTGGTTGTACATATATATATATATATATATACACAAACATATATATATATATACATATATATACATATGTATATATACATATATATATATACATATATATATATATATACATTTATACACAGATATGATATCATATGCATTTTGGATTGTTGCTTGTATTGTAGACAGATGTGCCCCTTTTTCCAGAAGCTCATCGCGAGCTCCAGATCAGTCTGGGCCCCCTCGCGGGCTCCAACTGCAGTGGTCAACTCACCCACAACTGCTGGATGTAGTGTGGTGTAGTGTAGTGCAGTTGTTATTCTAGTTGTATTTGTATTCTAGTTGTAGCTGTAGTTGATGTTGTTGATGCCGTTGAAGCTTTAATGTTGTAGCTCTCGTTGTAGCTGTAGCTGTAGCAGTAGCAGTAGCAGTAGCAGCAGCAGTAGCAGTAGCAGTAGCAGCAGCAGCAGGAATAGTAGTAGTGCCAGTAGTAGTACCAGTAGTAGTACCAGCAGTAGTAGTAGTAGTAGTAGGAGGAGTAGGAGTAGGAGTAGGACTAGGAGGTTGTGGTTGTGGTTGTGGTTGTGGTTGTGGTTGTGGTTGTTGTTGTTGTTGTTGTTGTTGTGGTTGTCGTTGTCGTTGTCGTTGTCGTTGTCGTGGTCGTTGTCGTTGTCGTTGTCGTTGTCGTTGCTGTTGCTGTTGTTGTTGTTGTTGTGGTGGTAAGGTGGTGGTAAGGTGGTGGTGGTGGTGGTGGTGGTGGTGGTGGTGCATCCACAAGTGGTCCGAACGTGCGGCGCCTTTCACGTTTTGACTTCAACATGTGCTTTGCGCCACAACAGCGTGCACCTTTTCAATATCCAAACATCCCAAAAGTGGTCCGAGACCGTCAGTGTTTAACACTTTTTACTTCGAAATGTGCTTCGTGCCACAACGCCGTGCACTTTTTGAACATCTCAACGTCCAAAAGTGCTCCGAACTTGGTGTGCTTTGCCGATTTTGACTTCGAAATGTGCTTCGCGCCACAACTCCGAGCACTTTTCGCACATCTTAACTCCCAAAAGTGCTCCGACACTCAGGTGCCTTGTACATTTTGAGTTCCAAGCGTGCTTCGCGCCACAGCGCCGTGCACTTTTTCGACATCTTCTAACAGTGGTCCGAAAATGAAGAGTTTTTAGCATTTTGACTTGAAAACGCGCTTCGCGCCACAATGGCGTGCAATTTCTCATCTCTCATCTCCCCTGATGTCTCCGCACCCGCGGCTTTGGCGAGCCTACTTTTCCGACCCTCCGGAGCCACAAAGCATTGGAGAAAACACCGTGTTTCGCGACTTTTCTACCTTTTCGCGCACCTGCATCTTCTTTCTTCTGACTCTTTCTCTTCTCTGATCCTCTTTTTTTTTCTCTTCTCTTCCCTGACTCTTCCCATCTCATCTGTCTATATTGTCGGAAGTTTGACTTGCAAACTTCCTTCGAATATCTTCCATATTTTCCCCAAGTCTGATCAGCTATACCCAACGACCAGGTACCCAAGCACCATAAATGACTGGTTGCGAATGGGGAAAAAATGTGAAAACGAACAGGATGCATCTGCATGAGTTGTGGGGTGAACAAAGGCACACATGTTTTCGCCTGTTACTGGACCTAGTCTGCAAATTCCCGTGGGCTACTTGAAGCAACTTGCAGCAACTATGTCAGATCTGGTTTCAGATGTCACCACAACCAAAGAAACAACGCCAGGTTGTTCCGGCGGACAGTTGCGCGTGTAATATTGAAGGGATCCAAAAACGGCCCCTCACGCCTATGTATGACCGGTTGCGCAAAGATGGCAATGGAAAGTCACACGTCATTAATTATAATTATTTGCTTGCGGAGTTCCATTAAGATGTTGATTTCGGATGGTTTCAGCAGGACTGCCAATGCTTCGCTGGATTCAAGTTGGATGCTAGCAGCTAAAAGCTGCACAAAATGGGTAGAAAATGGTTGCGTTTGTTGGGGCGCGATAGGTCGTGGAATTCGCAAAATGCCACGAATTGCAGACCAAACACTTCCTAATGGAAGGCCAGGCAGGGGAGTGAGGCCAGTGGGGGTTCCAGCACATCCGAAGTGACCCCTGATGGCAAAGAGAAAATGGGGGTAAAGTGGTAAAGAAGATGGGAACAGACATGTGTTCGTTCTAATTATGTCTCTTTGCTTCGATTAATTATCCAATTATATAACACATCTTGACACGCCGTGTTCCCAGCAACAACCGCGATTAAACCATATTAAATTCACTGGGTTATTTCCCAGAAAAACATGTCGAAAGGGCTGGTTTCGGACACTCCAAGGCCCCATTTTCCTGGAACCAATTTTCAGGAGGACAAGTGGGGTGACATGTAGGTCCAACCCCCGGCCAAAGTTGTGTTTCCACCAATGCACGGTGCCTGCGAGGTGGCGTTGGTACTGCAAATCCTGCACCGTGCACAGCACCAACGCCGCTGCAAACGCAACTTGGTTCCCATGAGTTTGATTTGGAGTTGGCCCTCTTACGTGGACAATCCCACGAATCCGGGAATGTCTCAGTGTACATAAATATGTGCATTGTTGTGTATCCAGCATGTTCCAATTCCAATGTGTATATCCAACATTATCCAACATTTTCAATTACAATATTTTTCTTCTAGGTTTTACACGTATACAAACTGTTATAAATTATAAACTTACAAGGCTATATTGTACTTTCACGGCCTGCATGTTTCACTTTCTCTCCATGCTACAATGCTTGCTTTGATAAACTGTATGTGTCCAACCTTTTGGTGAAGCCACATGTGTGTGGCCAGGTGTTTGTTTATTTTGTTTTACACCCATGTTTTGGATGCTCAATGATGTTCGCACCAGAACGATCCAGAACGCGTGACGATGATCCCCACAATGGGTCAAATATATTTACCATTGTTTAAATAATTACCTATTTAATCACACATACATACACACATACATACATACATACAAACATACATTCCTTCATTCCTTCATTCCTTCATTCATTCATTCATTCAATCATTCATTCAATCATTCATTCATTCAATCATTCATACATACCTACCTACATTACATACATTACATACATTACATACATTACATGCATTACATACATTTCATTACTTACACTACATTACATTACATTACGTTACATTACATTACGTTACATTACATTACATTACGTTACTTACATACATACACGCATGCATACATACATACATACATACATACACACATGCACACATACATACATGCATGCATGCATGCATGCATACATACATACGTACGTACGTACATGCATACATACACACATACACACATACATACATACATACATGCATGCATACATACATACATGCATGCATGCATACATACGTACGTACATACATACATACACATACATACATACATACATACATACTGTACATACATACATACATACATACATACATACATACATACATACATACATACATACATATAACATATATATATATATGTATATATGTATGTATGTATAGATTGTATGTGTTTCTACCTGGGTGGTTTGGAATGCCAAACTTGGCATTTTTTCATGTCGTTCCCAGACATCAATGATCGCCATTTGTCGCAGGCTTTGGGCCAGCTACAAAAACCTGTTGGACTCCGCTGACTCCACGAACGCCGCTGACTTGCAGCAGGTTTCAATCTCTTACAAGGCTACGGGGACCTGGGCGCTAAGCTTTCAAAAGCAGCTGATTCGACTTGACTTGTTGAGTGGTTGGTGAGGGGATACATTTTTCTCCAATTCTTAATGGAGGAGTGTGTATATAGATGAAACAAAACGCACTAAGAACCTAATGCAAAGTCTTATGGGTTTCATTTTAGTCTCAGCGCCACTATACAGAATCAGGAAAGGAACAGTCTTATCGTCCAGCCAAGACAAAGAGCAGATATGAGACTTAAAAACGATTTCACATGACGAATCACAATCTAGTACACACACACACATGCTAGTACACACACACACACACTATATCTGTATATATATAATTATATATATATATATACATAGGTATACAGTATCTGTAGCAGTTGTTCAGCTGGTTTTTCCAATACTTGACTCAGCGAGGCAAAGTAATTATCCATGATATGCAACGTGCAGGCATGCTGTAGACACAATTTTTGCATCCATCGGAAAAAATGCATATTCTCCGCATCTTGTTTGGATGGAAGAACCCCTCAGCAACTATGTGTGTTCAGATTGATTAAGTTCTCAGCATTTCCCATTCAACCAAAGCATTTGTAGTTACGAGCCAGTTGCAAGCTATCACATGTTCGTTTGTTGATTTGTGATATTTTATTTTCACATTTCCTGATCATAGATCAGCAAGAATCCTATAGAATCCTATGTTTCTTTGTAAGGAGTAAGGGGGTCAGGCAAGTGTATCAGTTCTAGATAGCTGCTGAGGTGACCTTAGGTGAGAGAAGTTTCGGCCATTTCAGCGGAGGTTGAATCCCCCAAAGCTATCCAACGATGTCATTTGGCCGCAGGTCCACACATAATTTCTTGACCCTAATACCAAACGCCCCCCCCAAATAATGGGTAGCGTTCATTATTAGGTGATATTTATTTAGGGTTCGGGGGGGAAGCCCCCCCTAATATTAAATTAAAACAGAAGGGGACACCCTCAGAGTGCAGTTTTTTCACTGTTCTTTTACACATGCACTGACAGTTTCTGCTTGGCACATTTGCAATGGCTATGTCACTACTGTGCAACCATTGACAATTTCTGCTTGGCATCCCTGCAATGGCTAAACAAAACCGAACAAACACAAAAACAAAAAACATCAAGAAACAAAAAAACAAAAAACACACAAAAACACAAAATGACAAGACCCAACTCTCTGCCACTACTCCCCCCCTTGAGGTGTGCAATCTCGTTTTTTTTTTTGTTTTCATGTTTTTTGTTTTTTTGTTTTTAGTTTCTTGTTTTTTGGTTCGTTGTTTTTTTTTTTTTGGAAGGGCTGGCAAAACAACACAAAAGTGAAGGACCTAGACCTAACTCTTTGCCAGTTCTCCCACTTTAGGGGTTGCAAATTTGCTTCTGGTTGTTTATTGTTTCTGTGGGCCTGTGGTTCCATTAGAAAACCATCTAAAAACCATGGCACAATGCAGGTATCACTGGGGGAGGCTTGGAGGGCTTGGGACACATATTAGGCAATTTTGTTTGTTCATGTGATTCTTCAAAATGTGTCCAAACAAAATTGCAACAACATAGGCAACCAATGAATGTGTAGAACTGATTTTGATATTTTGACCTTGTTGGGTCAAACCCTTATGTTAATACATGGTCAAACACTTTGACAGATTCCCTTGAAAAGGAGTGGTGCATCTCTTTGAAGTGAGTGCCCCCTTCAACAAGTGCATGTTTGTTAAAATGGTAGAACATCCCATTAAAGTAGGTCATGTCTTATTCTACTCCCATGTCAAACATGAACCCTCTTGCACATAATGTGATATTCTTCCAAGACAACGAACCATATGTTTAGAATAACACCCTTTAGTGTAGGCAGCTCTCCTCTTGAAAAATATTGTGATTTGAAGAATGTGCATCTTTAAATCCTAAGACAATCAAACATTGTTTGAACACACGGTATACCGTACGCATGCAGCACTCTTTTGAAAGAGTATAGTCGTCCTTGAAGAAACTATTGTTGAATTTGTGCAACTTCCGCTTAATATGAGTGAGATATGTGATTAAACGAATACATTATTGTTGGATAGTATCGAAAACATTTCTTCAAGTGAGAGTTGTCTAAATGAAGCCAGGGCTGATCTGACCACTGGGAAGAGTACACATCAAACAAAACTATTCCAGTTCTCCAAGAATGCCGCTTCTTCACGGGAAGATTGTGTTGCCATACAGGACAATATTCTGTTGTAAGAAGCAACAGAGCATTGTTTGATAATGCTCACAGTTTCAAACATATTGCACTTTTGAAAGCGATGCTCTATGTCAATAATTCTGCATATATTGTGCAGAAATATTGACAGGTTAGACATCTGGAAATGCACACTGCACTCCTTCAAAGGGCATGGTGCAACTTTTCAAGGAATACTTCATTTTTTTTTGGATAGTGACCCTACAAAAACACACTGCAGTGCCCCAAAGGAAGATTACTCTTATTCAGAAGGGTAAGTTTTTTTTTTAATACTGCATTTGTTGGCAGGTATGGGGATGTTGTAATTATGTTGAAGACATCTAGCATATTCTGCAGAAATTGTGTTTTGTTGAAGCGACGCAGCGACGCTGTAGTAGCATTATCATGCATTATCTAAAGGTAGAGTGAACACCTGGACACTTCTTGAAGCAATACATGCTCTTTAGTGGACATGAACACAGCTTCATCTTTATTAAGCTTTAACATGTGATTACAGTTTTGAACAAAAACAATAAACAGTGCACTCTCACAGCGTCCTGCTCTCTAAATTAACAACCTTAATTAACAAAACTAACCCGTATTTAAAGAACAGATTCACAATCGATCATTTGTTTCAAAATCTAATCAAAATATCGCCAGAAATTAGATTTCGAAGCTTTCCCCCTAATTTATAAATTACAAACCTTAAAAGAATACAACCATTTCAAAATCGATTTAATTTAAAAGCTAATTAACAAATAGCCCAAAATTGGAGGTCGAAGCTTTCCCCTAATAAATATTAATCTATATTTTTAATTGAAAAATACATGTTCGTTTTCGAAAGATGGACCCTAATAAAAAACACTCCGGGCTTAAATAGCTTTTATTACTAAGGGGACGGAACCTTCAAATTGGACGTTGCTGTTTAAATTGGTTTCTAGAGGGATCAATTAAAAATTACCCAATTTGAAATTTCCCCAAACAAACACTTTGCGGTAGGTTTTATTATGGGAGGTATAGTAATTTAGTAGGAAGAGAAGGGATTATGCATTTTTAAGCCATATGTATTTCTATACATACACCTCTATTTCTTTGTGTACAAACGTTGCTATGTGTAGTATACACATGGATATTTAGTATATGTATGTATACACGCACTTTTTTGTAAGTCATACCATATATACACATGTATACATAGATTTACAACCGGAATTAAACCTGATGCGAGTCCGGTTTCCTAAAGTCCGCTGGCATGGCCCTCGGTGGAGTGGGAGCTGCCTTGGGAAACCCACCCATTCTGAGGTGCTCCCCTAATCAATCAGCAAGTTCCCCACCTGCACTGCCCACTGAGATTTGGCGCTCGCGGTTGAGGTCCGGCAGTAGAATGTTTTAGATGCCAGATCGGATGTCAGAATAGAAAGTCATAATAGAATTTCAGATAGACTGCCAGAAAAGAATGGCCATACTTCCAGATGAGACGTCAGAAACTATGACAAAATAATTTGTAACAGTGGGGATCACTCGAAGTAAAGCACTTTTTTTGATGGGCCCCAATGGGCCCCTCATCCCCATGGTTTATCGTTTATCAAGTATTAGTGTACGTTAGTTGCAGGCAAGAGTACTCCAAGTATCATTTTATCACTAGTATCACATTCATGACCTCTTCCCAGGACATTCTCATTTTATCATATCAAATCAGGGCTTGTTAATCCTACTTGGGGGGTCCCAGTAAGTACAAGTGGTTGATACTTGTTGACAACAAATTGTATATATATATAGTATATATATATACACATAATATTACAGAACTTGGTCGTGCTATTAGATCCTTCCCAGTAATTTAAAATACAACATAATACACACCTTGGTTTTAGAATTGGATCCGCAGTATTCATTTTTTGGGACCATATGGCGGTTAGTTAACATTGGGGGATGGGACCTATCATTGATTAAGAATGAATGCTATCCGGTGGTTCCGAGGAGCGACTCGGAGCTATCGGTACGGTATCCATATTCCCATCAGAACATGAGGCACCAGATGGAGCTACGAATTGAGTTTTCTGCGCGCACATGACAGATAATAAGCCTTGAATAAGCCCGAGCATTAGAGGGTGTCAAGCATACCTCCAAATTCCAAATGAGGTGGAATTATACCTCCATTATGGATCACTGGATCACTTTATCCCCATTATCCATTATATTTCCATTATATCCCCATCTCCATATGGATCACTTTCAGATCCATGGCTGTGCAGGAGATGACCGAAGCTCTGAAGCCCTTCCTTCGCGAGTTGCCGTTGCAAACGGTCCCCCGGCGTGTCGCCACGGGGCTGACTCGAGGGGATCCATGTTTTTCCAATGGGGAACCAGTTGGAACCAATTTATAACAATTTATATAGTTTCCCAACCATATAGCGGTTTCACTTGAGCACTAGACCATGGCAACAATGATTGAACAAAACTTTACATATATATATAAATATGTATATAAAGTCGGGATTGAATTCTGAGAGATGGCTGTGTAAAGCTTGCAGAATTGGGAGTAAACCAGCCACAAAGCATCGTAAAACTAGATTTTACCATTCTGTAAACATAGAGGCACTTAATCCGCCTCAGCGTTTTCTTTGACCAACAAGGTCCACAATTTGGAATACAAGTGTGAGGATATATGAGTAATAACAGCAACTGAGATATACAGACGTTTTTCTTCTTGAATATCAAAATAAACGGGAAACTGAGGTGCATTTATATAAGTTTGGTGAAAAACCATGCACAAAAATAATAATAACCTACCACGCGCGGATGGTTTTTCCCCAAAAGGTGTGTCCACGCTGAGGGGTTCTTACGGTTGTGGCCCCCAGCTTTTGCCTGCGCCGGCTCGCGCAAAAGTTCCCTTGTGAAATGTCCATATCCATTTCGACCGCGCCGGTTCTCACAAAGTGTGGACCACAGTTTTGTCTCTTCCACTCGTTTTGTGAAACTGTTGTCACTTTTTAATCCTGCTCATTTTGCATGGCAGGCGCAGCCGTAGGAGAAAATCTTATGATATTTTGTGAAGATCCTTGTGAAATCCGGGAAGGTGTTCTCGCATGATCTTGTAGAGGTCCTTCTGAGAAGATCTTGTGAGATCCTTGCATGATCTGGTAAAGGTCAGTGCGGCAAGATATTGAAGATCCTGTTCAAATCCATGCAGTCTATGCATGTTTTTATCCACAGTTTATGGTGATATTGGCAATGGCTTCTTGTTGAGCACAATTCGTTGGCACTTCGCATGCCGGCCACCGGCAACGCGTTGGCGCCATAGCATGGCGCCATAGGCAGAGATTCAGACCTACCTGCTGTCGAAGATGGCTGCGCTGACGGAGACCCTGTTGGTTCAGGTGCGGGGACGCCGGCCTGGCAAAGACCCAAGGAAAATCACAATTTTTACGAGGTAAAATCATCAAACTAAATGGGCAATTGATTCCGTAGCTTATTAGTTTAGTCGGGCATTTGGGAAATTTGATTTCATGGTGGTTTGCTGGTTGATGTGAATACAGTCCTGATAGGCTGAAATCCAATAGGTTTGATGGCTGACCTGCTACGAGGCTGTGCCCCCAAAGAGGAGAAAAATACCTTGCCTGTCCGGCAGTCCTTGCTTCTCGAGTTGCGGTATCTCACATTAAATGAACCTCTAGGATGCTTTCGGAGCAGCACTGCCCAGAGTCATAGTGCAGGAGCTGGTTCCATTTGATTCCAGTTTGTTGACCCAGCCGCAGGCTGTGTTTTCACTTTCGAATGTGAATCGCAGCAGCTATGCGTGGTTTGGATGCATTATTTTGCAGAGGAAGCAACTTCAACAGCCTAGCCCCCAGTATGATATCCAACTAGCTGGTGCCAAACAAGTCTAAACACTGCAAGAGAGATTCCTCAAGCACATTTTGATACTTTTTGCTTAAGCGTGGTGGCAACCACTACTGTATTGTACTTGGTTGTTTTGCATGGTTACAACCTGAATGAACCTAAAAATCACCTCTCTGGCTGGCCACTGACAAAAGTATCAGTAAGCCCTCGTTTCTTCCCGGCTCGTGGCAGACATCCAGTTGCCGGTTGCTTCACTGGGGAAACCTTGGTGAATGGTTGGCAAATGGGTCAGTTTTGAGATGTTTTGGGCCACAGAATGTGTTGTTAGCCTTGTTAACATTCTCACAAAAGGCAGTTTTTATCATTGTTTTTATGTCAGTCATTGTCAGTCTATGTATTAAACCATATATATATATATTACACACACACTGACACGCATATATATATAATATTTGTTCCAGTATGTGTGTATCTTAATTTCCCGCCCACCTTGACACGGGCTGGACATTTGCCCACCTTTGAGAGGCTGGTCCTTCCCCATTGTGTTTTTCGAGGAAACTCTGTAGTCTATAGGTGATAAGATGTAATAAACTTTAATAACGGTTTCAGGATGTTTCAGGTTGCCTTCTCGCAACTATTCTAGTCAGCCCAGGTTAGCTCTCACGCTTTCTTTGGATTTGTGGAAGGCGGCCTACGAAAGTGTCACTGAAGGCCCTGGGGACATGGCAGCTCTCACCTGCAACGACTCGCAATTTTGGGGTGCATTGCGCACACTATGTCCCGCAGAACGCACCTGTTTCACATGTTGATTGGTATTTTGTATGATTCACGAGGTTTGATGATTTTTGAGGTTTAGATTCTTAAGATTTAAAAAATAACATACATGTGTGTGTGTGGGTGAATCTGTGTACGTCAGTCTTGTGCATCTCTGTGTTAAAAAAATGAACACGACTACCTATGGTCTCTCTCTCTCTCTCTCTCCCTCTCTCGCTTCCACCTTACTTGTGCAACAAGCATGCTCTGAGAATGTAGATACCATATGATATCATCACACTTTCCCCAGCTATGCCAGAGTTTTTGGAAGCAATATAGTTCCATAAAGGTTCCATAGTGAGCCAAGAATTCCAAGGTTTCCAAGGCCTCGCGGTGACGCCCCTGAGGCGATCTGTTGCGAGGTGTTCCCGAGTCTCGCGGCTGGCGGAATGCCCGATTGTTTTTCCACGTAGCTGACATGTACTATCACGGACACACACACATAATATAATATATATATATAATAACCCACATCCTCGTGTGCAGTACCTGAGGCCCAAGTCAAGCGACCCATGTTTTGGAGCTATGGGGTGGTTGAAATATGGCTCTTCCCAGCGGCATCACCGGATTGATCATGACTAATTTCATTGGAGGGTTTCCCCCAATAGATCCAATAGTATTTCAGCTTATTATTATTGCAATTAGTCAATTAGCACATATTAGCACTACCCAGCCCAACAGCCCAAGGCTTTACCAATCGGCGTTGAGATTCTCAGGTTGACCGAGCAGTGCACCATGAGATACATGCTGGCTTTGAAGCACCAGTGGGAGCCCTTCCACAGCAAAATGATCGACGTGGTTGACGCGCCTTGACGTGAAGTTTCGACGCAGCGGCTACGCCCTTCTCAGGAAACACAGGTCGATCTCCAATTCTTCTTGGATCACTTACATTTGGGCTCTGTTTCAAGAATGGGTCATACTCCAAATGGCAATTTTTATAGGAGCAATGATGATCAACCAATGGGTTCCATATTTTCAGTCAAACCCATTTGGCCGGAGGTTCTGGTATTTGAAAGATGATGGGTTGAGGTCAGCTCTTTCCAGTTGTGGCAGTCTTTGGTTCCCACTAACGGACCTGAAGCAAAGCATGATCATCAGATGGAGAGACGTCCCCGCGATTTCGTATATTATGCAGCGGTGGATCCTGGTGGTTCAAGAGTGAATGATCCAAAGGAAGGAAAGGCCGCATGGTTTTTGCATGTTTTTCCCCGCCAAGCCTTGTGGGCATGTGTTTGAGGAAAAACCGGACAAAACCATCCAGATGCTCCCGAAGAGTGATGGCATGCAGGAGCCTGCCTTGCAAGTCTTATGGTAAAACAACCTTCCAGAAACGGGCTTTCAATGCCCCAAATGACCAAACACAAACTAGATGGTTGATAATCCCATCGCCCTAATATTAACCAATTATTGAACACCACCCATGAAAAACTGGTTTAGTATTGGGTCTATTCATGAATTGAGGGGGCCCAGCCCTTAATAGGGCCTAGGGGGAAGGGATTAGTTCTCGGACTCTTTTCTGATGATTTCCTGGACTCGTCAGATGCTGACTCCTTTCGTCAGGATTTGTTGCAAAAGGCTATTGCGTCACTCACCGGCGGCAGCAACTCGCCAGGACAGTTGCGTACTGATACTGTAGTATCCATGGTGCTGGCATATGTATCTAGGTCTGCCCCCTAATCACCCATGCGACATGAGCTAAAACGGGATATGAGATATCATTATGTTTGTGATATCATAGATGAAGCAGATTCTGGCCACCTGGGCTCTGTTTGGGTCGGGGGTTCGCTTGGAGCGCCGGAAAGTGGACCGCTTCGAGCGCCGGAAAGTGGATCGCTTGGAATGCCTTAAAGGAAAACATTTTAGATCAAGGCGGGCTCGAGCCTACAATCTCTGGGTTAAGGGCCTTGCGCTCTACCGACTTGAGCTAGCTGGACCCTGCATAAAGGCCATGCTCAGCGGATGTAGAAACAGAGGCAGGATATCAATAATCATGGTTCACACAGAAGGCCACGGCCACGAGCACAAGAATGAACAGAGAGAGATAACGTAGGTACAGCCTCTCTGCGCGGCAAGGCTTTCAAAAAGGTGGCTCCGGAAACAACAGAGATGGCACCAGTGGCCAGCCCATTTTTGAAGGATCCAGGCCGTTGACGGGACAAAAAGGGGTCCAGCAGCAGGAAAAGGAAGCAAGTCTGAAGTCAGGTTGCAGGGGACCCTTTCTTGGAGGATCCAGGCCGCTGACGGCAGAAAAAGGGGTCTAGCAGCAGGAAAACGAATCGTCGGATCATGCAAATCCAAAATAGAGGTTGCCAGACCCCTTTTTGACGAAATTAGGCCGCTGAGTGATCTAAAAGGGGCCCAGGAGTTGGGAAAAGAACGCGCCTGCAAGCCGATCCTAGGAAATACGCGCTCAGACCCTTTTTGAAGGATTGCAGCCGTTGGGAGGCCAAAAAGGGGTTCAGCAGCTAGAAAAATCATAGTGATCCTGCCAGATCCCCTTTTGCAAGATTCCGGCTGCTGAGCGGTCAAAAAGGGGCCCAGGAAGCTTCAACCAAAAACAACAATGGAGGAAAAAGTCTACACCAAAGTTGTTTTTCGAAATGGTGGAAAACTCCATAGAAGCCCTTAAGGAACACCAAGCAAATTCCAAGAATTTCATGATTCATGACCTACATCAGCATCAGCATCAGCAACATCATCATCATCATCATCATCATCATCATCATCATCATTTTCATGGCGTTAGGATACAGTACCTGTGCCTACAGCAAGGACGTTGTAACACCCCACCACACCCCCCCATGACAACAGAAGAAGATCTCATAGCGTGGCATCATGTCGGTGTGCAAGTGTAAGAGAAGATCTCATAGCGCAGCATATGTGTGGAAGCGCTCGAGAACATCTCATGGCGTTAGGATATAGTCCTTGTGCCTAAAGTGGAAGGACGTTATCACATCCGGCCCACCCCACCCCACCCCGCAGCGAAGGATGATGAAAGTGCAGTGCCTGTGTCTGCACGACAGCAGGAAAGATGATGAGGTTGCTGTGCCTGTGTGTGCGCAGGAACGTGTGGACGGTATTATTCCACCCCACCCCACCCGCTCCCACCTCCGGTGCTCTAAGTGATCCACTTTTTGGTGGTCTAAGTGATCCCATGGCGATCTAAGTGATCTGGTGCCCTAAGTGATCCACTTTCCGGTGGTCTAAGTGATCCCCTAACCCTCTGTATCCGTGAATATGTTGATGATATTTTAGGCAGTACAATTGCGCGCATACACACACATGTATATATAAATGTAAATACTTGTAAATATGCATGTACATGCACGCACGCACGGAGATGACATACCAATTTTTTTGATCATTTTGGGTCAAAGCCGAAACGGACAGAATTTTCGGTCACTAGGCCGTGTACCCCGTATAATGACCAAAAAAAAGTGGTCATTTCAGCTGAATTCGGAGGCCCTGTCATTCTAAGGCTGGCACCAGTTTTGATTGATATTTGTGGTTACTCAACTCGACCCAAAAAAACAGACCAAATATGGGCAAATATTGCCGTATGTGGCCATTTAGGGGTTTCAGAATCCGAAACCGTAATGAGCCGTTTTTTTTCTCAACATGTTATTGAAAAATAAGCGTTTGAATTTATTGGTATAAACACGTTACCGTATACTGTTAGGATAAACAAACAATGTATGCCTGGAACTGAATTTGGCCAAGAATTTGAAAAGACAACCTATCAGGCCGTATATGGGTGAAACCGAAACGTCCGAAAAAACTGGTCAAGGCCAAACGGGCAGAAAATGTTGGCCATTTGCAATTACAGGGGAGAGAGAGAGAGAGAGAGAGATACTTTTTATTTTTATGCGCAAAGACCCAAAAGGTTCATGCAGAAACCTCTGCATGAGAGGTCCTATGAAGATATGTCGCAAACCATGGGGATCGATATGGTGAACTTCTTAAAACAATATCGTGATTTGATGGTGAAGGTGAAAGGTGTTGTTGTTGTTGTTGTTCGCAGCCATTTCAGATTGTATATAGTAACCTCGTATGAATTCACTGGTAATATTTGTCGGATGTCGTGAATCCAGGGGCTCCCAAAAGGCTTAGAGTACGCACTAAACCTGTCACGACACAGGCTCTGGAAAGCAGAGCCCGTGCTTGAGAAACAATTTTTCATATTTTTCCAATGTTTCCTTATTTCATCAGATGAAATTATCATTAGCCAAATCGATGACGTAGCGAAAACCAAAAATTGCCAAAAGGGGCCCCGGGCAGCGGGAGACCGAATCCATCCTTGGAGTGGCGCATTTCAATTTTGCGTCAATGTCTTGAAACATCTATTTGGGATGGTCCAGCCTGGCCTTGAAACCTTCCGTTGAATACAACTTTGATCTCAAGATCCGCGCAGCCGCGCAACAGTGCAAAAACCAAGCTTTTCTGAGGGAAATCCTTTCCGCACTTTGAAGACAAACAGAGGACAGCAGACTGCTGACCATGAAGTGCCCCTATTGCCGATGTTGGGATGAATGGACGTGGATCTCCAAATCAATAGCCGTTGTTTGACATGCTACAAAACCATGTAAAGCGATATAGCGAACTACCTAAACTGAGAGACTTTTGCTCCTGACCGCCTTTGTGACCCTTAGTTTTGGCCCCTGTTCACACACACATATATATAATCATTTAAATATATATATATATATATGCATGTATTTACTTATAGGCATATCTAGTAAATAACACCTACACATGCAGATCAATTGTATGTGTGCAGGTGTGTATGTATGTATGTAATGTAATGTAATGTAATGTAACGTAACGTAACGTAATGTAAGGTAATGTATGTATGTGTGTATGTATGTATGTATGTATGTATGTATGTGTGTGTATGTATGTATGTATGTAATGTATGTATGTATGTATGTATGTGTGTGTATGTATGTATGTATGTATGTATGCATGCCTGCATGTATGTATGCATGCATGCATGTATGTATGTATGTATGCCATATGCATGTATGTGTGTATGTATGTAACGTAATGTATTGTAATGTAATGTATTGTAATGTAAGGTAATGTAAAGTAATGTAAGGTAATGTAATGTAATGTATGTATGTATGTGTGTAGTGTATGTATTTATGTATGTATGTATGTATGTATGTAATGTATGTATGTATGTATGTATGTGTGTATGTATGTAATGTAATGTAATGTAAGGTAATGTAAGGTAATGTAAGGTAATGTAATGTATGTATGTAATGTAATGTAAGGTAATGTAAGGTAATGTAAGGTAATGTAATGTATGTATGTAATGTAATTTAATGTATGTATGTATGTGTGTGTGTATGTATGCATGCATGCATGCATGCAGGTATGTAATGTATGTATGTATGTATGTGTGTATGTATGTATGTATGTATGTATGTATGTATGTGTGTAGTGTATGTATGTATGTATGTATGTATGTGTGTGTGTATGCAATTTATGTAATGTATGTAATGTATGCAATGTATGCAATGTATGTAATGTATGTATGCATGCATGTATGTAATGTATTAATCTATGTATGTATGTTTGTTTGTTTGTATGCATGCATGTATGCAATGTATTAATGTATTAATGCATGTATGTCTGTATGTTTGTATGTCTGTGTGTATGTATGTATGTATGTGTGTATGTATGCCATATGCATGTATGTGTGTATGTATGTAATGTAATGTAATGTAACGTAATGTAATTTAATGTAATGTAATGTAATGTATGTATGTAATGTAATGTAATGTAATGTATGTATTGTATTGTATTGTAATGCAATGTAATGTAATGCAATGCAATGTAATGTAATGTATGTATGTATGTATGTGTGTAGTGTATGTATGTATGTATGTATGTATGTAATGTAATGTATGTATGTATGTATGTATGTGTGTGTATGTATGTATGTATGCCATATGCATGTATGTGTTTATGTAATGTAATGTAATGTAATGTATGTATGTAATGTAATGTAATGTACTGTAATGTAATGTAATGTAATGTAATGTATGTATGTATGTATGTGTGTGTATGTATGCATGCATGTATGTGTGTAATGTATGTATGTATGTATGCATGTATGTGTGTATGTATGTACGTATGTATGTATGTATGTGTGTGTATGTATGCATGCATGTATGTATGTATGCATGCCTGCATGTATGTATGTATGCATGCATGCATGTATGTATGTATGTATGCTATTATGTATGTATGTATGTATCTATGTATGTATGTATGTAATGCATGTATGTATGGATGTATGTGTGTATGTATGTATGTAAGTATGTATGTATGTATGTATGTGTGTATGTAATGTAATGTAATGTAATGTAATGTAATGTATGTATTTATGTAATGTATGTGTGTTATGTTATGTTATTCTATGTTATGCTATGTTATGTTTGGTTTTGTTATGCTATGTTATGTTTTGTTTTTGTTGAGTATTTATGTATGTATTTATGTATGTATGTATGTAATGTATGTTCAGTAATGTAATGCAATGTAATGTACCGTAGTGCAATGTAATGTATGTATTTATGTAATGTATGTTATGCTTTGTTATGCTATTTTATGGTATGTTATGTATGTATGTGCGTATGTCAAGTAATGTTTGTGCGTTTGTTTGTTTGTTTGTTTGTTTGTTTGTTTGTTTGCCTGTTTGTTTTGCAATGCATGTAGTGCATGTAATGTATGTAACGCATGTGATGCATGTAATGCAAGGAATGCATGTAATGCATGTAATGCGCGTAATGCATTTAACCCATGGGTCCTGTTTGAGTAGATGATTGTTCACTGTGATTCCCAGGGCTTGGAACAATCATGCAATGCATTCAATGCACGTGATGCATGAAATGCATGAAATGCAGCATGTAATGCATGTATTGCATGGAATGCATGTAATGCATGTAATGTATGTAATGTATGTAATGTATGTAATGTATAAAATGCATGTAATCTATGTATTGCATGTAGCTGTAGTGTATGCCAGGTATGTACGGTATGTATTGTATGCATGGTATGTATGGTATGCAAGGTATATATGATATGCATGATATGTATGATATGTATGATATGTATGGTGTGTACGGTAGGTATGGAATGTATGGAATGTATGGTTGGATGCATGCATGCATGGATGTATGTATGGATGTATGTAGTTTTGTAAATATGTTTATGGGAAATCATGTTGTTAAATGCGATCCCTTTTGAAGAGGAGAGAAGTATATATACATATATATATACTGTACACGTATTTATTCAAAATATGCGCATTTGTAGGTGAACGTTTTTGATTGTATTGTTCTTATTATTGGAAAATTTGTTTTCCTCTTTCCGACACTTCCGTGGCCGGGTACTACTTACTTGTGTCCTGCTTAGCGCAGCCCCTAGCAGGTTGTACTCCTCAAGCAATCTCATCAAAGCAGTGGTTTTACGCCTTGAAAAGGCTCAACTACGTGAGGACAGCACGGCCGATATGGGCCAATATGGGCCGATTGCAGTCCACCCCAAAGGTTACCCCAAGCACAACGATTTATATATTAAGGGGGAATGCTGGGATTTGCCAATATTGATAGTATTGATAAGGACTATTGCGAAGTAATTATTGCGTAGCATTGGCCACGGGAAACGACAATTGACAACATGGGTTCTCGACCATCACCGAACTACCCCCCCAAAAGGTGACGCTCCAATCAACAAGGCCCATTAAATGGTTTCTCTGTGTTTGCTCGCCACTTCCATGACAGTGGATTGCGCCGGGGTTGCTGTGCCGTTATTCACCGGGTTGTGAACCCCTGATACACACCTAGTAAACCTTGGTGAGTGGCAAGTTCATGGTTTGATTCATTTTGATTTCCGCAATGCGTATTATATAAGGATTGGTAAAGAACAAACACACACATATATATATATATGATTATGTATATATATATGTTATATAAATATGCATTTTTGTTTTTATAAATATATATGTGTGCGTTTATATTTATATATGTTAATCCCTTCCTCCTAAAACTAAACGCCCCCCCTAATAATAAACGCGGCAGGTAGTTTTTAGTATTAGGGTGGTATTTATTATTAGGGAACCGTATTAATAAAATTAAGCCCTTAATAATAAAAACTATTTTTTCCGATCTCAAAATCAATTAAATTTCTTTATATAGCGCAATTAAAATATTGCCAAAAATTGGATTTCGAAGATATTAAAACCCTCAATAATAAAAACTATTTTTTCCGATTTCAAAATCAATTAAATTTCTTTATATAGCGCGATTAAAATATTGCCAAAAAATGGATTTCGAAGCTTCGCCCTAATACTAAATTA
>Ga0126342_10000217_pt1 | contig 51197 bp, 33 predicted proteins | sample Cyp1metagenome_FD_92528 | JGI IMG/M metagenome (GOLD analysis project Ga0126342, IMG submission 92528) | Coral microbial communities from Lord Howe Island, Old Settlement Bay, Australia - Cyphastrea 1 metagenome | ecosystem: Host-associated > Invertebrates > Cnidaria > Coral ...
GCACGGAGGGGAGCACCAAAACAGCACGATTTAGAGCACGATTTTTGCACGGAGGGGAGCACCAAAACAGCACGATTTAGAGCACGATTTTTGCACGGAGGGGAGCACCAAAACAGCACGATTTAGAGCACGATTTTTGCACGAAAAAAAATCGAAAAATGCACGAAATTCCTTGTGCTCCTTTTGAAGAGGTTTTCATAGAAAATCCATTTTCCGACTGTTACAGAGGTTAGGCTACACCGAAGCTATATCCATAGTTACTATCACAGTTTTTACCGTAGTCCTTACTACAGACATATCCATTCTATAATATTGTTAATTATGATGGTTATATATTAATCTAGTATGATGTATTGATATGATGGTTATCTATTGATATGATACATGATGTACCAATAGATTTGTTTTATATACCACAGATGTCCCAAAAATCCATAGATCCCCCAGCTCTGGTCCCAGTTGCCCCTCGAAGAACAAGGGCCCCAGCATGGCCGCCAGTCGGCCCCCAGCCAGGCACACGCCGCAGCCCAAGGTCCGGGCTTCCGCGGGGTAGATCTCATTGGCCACCTGTGATTCGAAGGGTGCCATGTCATGGATATACCCTCTGGTAAACTAACAAAAAGCTATTGAACATGGCAATTTGAAACATGGTGATTTTCTATAGTTGTGTAAACGTTTACCAGAGGGTACAACATTTCAAAATATGTGTATATGTAGATATATGTACATGGGTAAGCGAAGACATATGCATATATATATATACATGTATCTTGTATATACTGTTATTGTTTCGATCGTTTACATACATATGGATATATATTAGTTGGGGAATATCCTATCTATCGGTCCATTTCAACTGTCTAGATATCTATCTTTCTACCTAGACCTGCCCAAACACCTCAACGGCCAAAAAACACAAAAAGACTATGTGCTAAAACACAAACCATATGGGAACAAACGGAGGATCTAGGTATAGATGTCTAAGCCCGTTTGGAATGTTTTAATCTTATCGAATCTTGTCGTATCTGTTGATCTATCTAGACCCTCTGTTTGTATACATTATGGGAAATGGTGTGTTACCCCATAATTTAGTGTATTTTGGTACTTTTACCGTTTTTGTTAAGTTATTTGGGGGCTCGACAGTAGGTAGACAGATAGATAGGAAATCATCTGTAAATGGACCATTTTCCATGTCAACTGTATCTACCTATCTATCTGTCTATCTATCTATCTGTCTGTCTATCTATCTATCTATCTATCTCTATCTCTATATATATATATACATACATACATACATCACCGGGATATCCCCACCTACCAGGCCCCACACCCCCCTCCGGCCTGGTATACCAGGACAAAGCCCAGCTGGGCCGCCATCTTCACACCATAGTACCCCGTAAAGAGGCACACATCGAAGGCCTTGCATCGTGTTCTCGGGCCAGGGGACGGTGAAAACCCTATGGAATCCTATGGAGTTCATATGATTTAATATGGTTTTATAGGATACTCCCAATAGATATGCCAAAAATATATCAAAATATGGGGCTACTGTGGGCAACTGACAATTTGCGGGAGTTTTTGTTGGGCAAGCGGCGATTCCCTAGTTTTTCTTCATGAAAAGCAGGTACGTTACGGCCTGCAACATCCTCAACAGTAGCAGTTTTTACGATTTCAGCTGAGCCAAGCCATGTCTAATTGACCATGATCTTTTCTGTAACTTGGCTGCGTTAAACCCATTCAAGCCGTTGTAAAAACCTCAAACCACACTTTGCGCATCCAAAGGGGCCCAGTGTCTGTCGCGATTGTTACCACCGACGATGAAGAGCCTGACGTCTGAAAACCACGGAGCTGTGGTTCTAACATGTTCTAACGTGGCACACCCAATACCAAACACATCCCCAAAATCATAAATGGATTGTATAAACATCAAATGGTAGATTTATTAATTATTGGGCTTACCACATTGCTGCGGATTTTATTTGGGCTTAAACTTGGGAATATTGAAAAACTTGAAGCAAACTAGGAAATAGTCTATGTCAAGCCTATGTCCATGAATCAATGCAAAAACATGGTCGAAACAATATGGACTCGACATGACTCATCTGGAATAATTGTTTGACACGGATTAAACCTCAGCCGGGTACCAAACAGGACTTTTCAAATCCCTCCGCCAATATCAAATACGCCCCAGGAATCCCTAGTATTGGATCTGTTCATCGGGGGTTCATGATTCTGGTGATAATATTTGGGATATGTATGGATATGTCATTTTGTAATATCGGCGCGGTAATGATCCATAAAAGCTGCACATGCATCCACATTTCGAATGCTTTAAAGCACGCTCAAACATATATTGAACCACGTTGAAATATGTTGCACTCCATTAAAGGGCCATAAACTTTGATGGCAACCCTTACAGTAATTTCTCATCGTTGATCCACCATTGATGGTGATCACCAGGCAACAGCAGGACGGTAGCCAACATGGTCAGGTAGAACTTCAAACTTGTGATCCTCAGTGACGGGAACTCTTTGATCTGGGGGGGCGGTCTGTTTTTGAAAAACTCATTGGAAATCATTTTATATATCTGGAGGTCATCTAGAAATCAAAAACAGCCAATCCAAAATAACCATAAATAACCAACTTCAGTTATTAATGGTTACCCTCTGGTAATTTGTTACATAGCTATTGAAAATCACCATTTTTCATGGGAAAATCCACTATAAATAGCCATTTTCAATAGCTTTTTGTTAGTTTACCAAAGGGTAACTATGGTGTGATGTTGGATCCCTCTGCTTCTCACAGCGGCCCCAGCGGCCATCCGGGGTATAGATCGAAGTGAAATTACCGCATGGTACCCTCTGGTTCTTTGACTTAGCTATGGAAAATCACCATTTTGGTTGGTGGTTTCAACCCCTCTGAAAAATATGAGTCAGTTGGGATTATTATTATTCCCAATTATATGGAAAAACAACACATGTTCCAAACCACCAACCAGATTTTGTTGAAAGGCAAAACATCATAAATCAATATAAATCATCTCTAGGTGGGCCATTTTCCGCTATGTTAAACAACCAAAGGGCATGCGTTTTTTTTTTCCAATTTCTTTGGGTGCGTTTGAAGACAGGACATCCGGGGAGAACATCTAATGGATTCCAATGGTTTTACCCTCTGGTTATGACTCACATAGCCATGGAAGCCATGGCCCATAGAAATAGATGGTTTACCGTTCTTAAAAATGGGTGGATTTTCCATGGCGAACTGTTAGATAACCAGATGGTAAGTATTCTCTACAGATATCTACAGATCTATGAGTTTCCCAATTATATCAATTATGGACCTGGCAATTGTATACATCGTTTCTTTCCCGCAGGGACCCCAGGGAAATCCAAGTGAACGATATCTATATATTTAGGAAATGGAAATAGCTTCAGGAAGGACACACGTTGTCACATTGTTTCTGGTGAGTCCAACAAGAGTCTGGCAAGCAATGGCCAGGTATCAGCATCATTCCAAATACATCTCAAACAATTGAAATGATAATTTCACCCATGGGTTTGTTTGTTCCGGAACAGCAGGATCCCTCCTCCCTAAAACTGAATACCACTGCTAATACCAGACTCGCATATTCACTGGGCTGTCTGTCACACAAGTTCCACCCTACAGGAATCCATAGGAATGAATTACTTGGATGACACGGTGCAATCCACAACAAACAACAACACCAACACCAGCATGTGTTCCCAACACAGAAAAGACATGTTAGACATGGGCATACAATATGGCCGTCCCAACATCCTAATGCCATCTCTGGAGCCTGGGGTAGAGCATACCCAGAAAACATCCTCAGTGCCCCGATTCATTTCGGACAACGGCGACAACGGCGAGGTTTCGGCATGGTTTCTGAAAATGGGGGACCAAAACTGGTCATGTGAATAGGACAAATAGGACAATTGATGTTGGGATATCCTAGTTCAAACACACCCAGATGGGTCAGAAAATGAAGTATAATTACCCCCAAATGATCCCAAATTACTATTTTGATAGGGAAATATGCGAACATGATGCTAATTTAATGGATTTGGGGGTACTTTATTTTCAGACACACCCACATGTTACTTGATCTTGGAGACACCTGTCTTGCATAGGAAATGGGTATGTTGGTCCGTGGTCACTGATTAGATTCTGGAAATTCTGGTCGAAGTGGGAATCACTAGCGTGGCAAATGATACCCAAAAACCCTCGCATACCCTCGCAAAATGAGTCCCGCTATGCTCCGTAACATCTGCTTGCGCTGTCAACATATGCCAAATTGTTTTGCATTTATCTTGCGATCTGGTCAGCGCAGAAAAAACAACATATGTGTCGAAATTTAGATGGTCTATGGTTGGTTTACCCTCTGCTACTCAAACACGGCAATGGAACATCCACCATTTCCAAATGCTTTTCCAATTCCAACCTTCATTGATGATTTTCAACAAAAAACACCTTCATTTTCAGATGAGTTTCCAATTAAGACCTAAATTTCTAGATGATGTTCGACCCCCCAAAAAATATTCATGATGTTGCACTTAAAACCGTAATTTCTAGATGATATTCCAATGAACAACTTCATTTACAGGGTGTTTTCCCAGTTTGCCATTGCTATGTTTGAGGACACCTGAGGCTACATGACCTTCATTCTTGGAGGTGGCTCCCCAAAGCTGAAATGCCACCCTCCAGGAATTCAGACAATCCATGGCTCCTTTCTCTCTACATGACATTTCTAAGGCTTTCCATATCGTTTTGCTTTTTGATTTTGAAATCATAAACACTGGAGGCTCCCAGAAAAGAATCACCGCGGTCGATCTTCTGCGGGTGATTTTCACAGCGCCAAGGCACCCAAAACGATGCCCGGCATTTCCCATAGCGCGCCGAGAAAGAGTTGTTTGGCTGCACCCCTGGGCGCTTTCGCGGTTTCAGCTTTAAGGATTTGGCCCATCAAGTTTGGATGTTCATCATGGGTTTCGCGATTTTGCATTCTTGCGATTCTACCCAGGCAAAATGTAGAAATGGCTGAATTTACAAATCCATTTTGAGTAAGATTTCAATGAACTCTATCTTTTTGGGGATCGCAACTTACAAGAAATCAATGATTTGAGCAATACATCTGACAGTAGCTGGCAGTGATTTGACTGAAATTAATTGGATTTGAGAAGCAAAGACTTCTTTTTCACATTTTTTTCACCATAATTATGTAGTTGGGAAACTCTTCGTAGCTCCTTGGCTCCCCATTTGATATATCGAAAATAGATCCCCATAGCAACAGCACCCTCCTTTCACCTGATATTCAATAGAAATGGCGAGGATTTGTGTCCCAGCCACTTGTCGACCAAGTCGGACAGGACTTGCGGGAAGGCATAGAGGGAGCCAAAGTAGGACAAATTGGTGATGAAGCAAGAGAACCTTAGGACACAGCCAAGGGCCCATCAATGGGGGTTCAAACAGAGTGACATGGCATTTCACTTGCATGTATACTATCCAGAAGAACCTCCCGATAAAGATGATAAAGCAAAGCGCCCCTCAAAAAAGGTGGTGTTAACAACCAAAACAATGGTTCCAACAAGCAAATCCATGATTCCACCAAATACGTATTCAGTAATGTTGATTTAATTAATATGTTTGATGTGCATTTTTTTAATAGCCAAGTTGGTTTATAACTAGCTTTCTCTGTAGTTTTATGGGGTTACCAACCAACTTACAACATGGCATGGATGGCACCGACTATCAAAGAAAACAACGTGCAAAAAAAATGTTCAGCTAGCTAATGTGTATGGTAATGTCTATAATATATATATATATATATACCACCTGGTACACTAACGTAACTATGGAAAATCACCATTTTTTTAAATGGGTAAATCCACGATTTCTATGGACATGTTCAATAGCAAACTGCTAGTTTACCAGAGGGTATATCAACATATTCACAGAGATATATAAATAATATGTCTATACTTGATTGCAACACAAAGGTCTCAAACGATCCAAGTTTGTCCAAGTGTCGCCACGGCGAAGGTGGGAAATAGCAACTTGCTGCCCAAAATGATCTGCGTGAAAAACGAGTGAAAAACAGCAGTGCTAGGAATGTGCCGAAAAAAACATTTAAAAAAATGTTTAATGATGTTTGATGGCATTTATGTATATGTATTTTATATGGTTTAACTGGACTTTATTGAATATATCATGTAAACACTTGTTTTGAAAGCAACAACTGGGAAACATGGGATTGATATCGTGGACATATAACCCACAGTACTTGCAAATCCCATTGGAAAATAAATTGGATTATCCAACAGGTTGGATATTATTATTACTATCATTATTGTCATTATTGACATGAATGATAGATACATATATATCATATACCCAACCATAATTGGATATTACCAGTTGGGGAATCTACTGGGAATACCCTCTGGTAATTTGTGGCAGTTTGCTATATGGAAACCATGGCCCATTTAGTTCGACGATTCACCTCGCGGAATGCTGAGGTTCAATGTGCCATTAAGTCTAAACATGGCAATGGGAAAATTCACTATGAATGGAGGTCTTAATGTATATAATTATAATTATCTGGGATTAATACATCCCTCCCCATTTACTATTAATATAACTAATGGTCTTAAATTATCCCATTATACATATAAATGGAGGTCTTAATGGTCAAATCATCTGTGGGGGACTCTACATTGCCATGTTTGATGGAGTTTTTTTACCAATCGGCACCTCGAACATGGGCGTGGACATTTCTCCCAGGTACTATCCACGTCCATCCTCAAATTGTACCTCTAGGACTGGAATGCTAGCCTCATTTTAGGGTTATAGTCACCGGGGATGGTTTGTGGCATCGCGGCTTCCCTTCTTTTTTCTCGTTTCATTCTATTTGTTGCTGGTTGAATCTGATTTCTAGCTGGCTAAATCCTATCGTTGAATGGTTAAATCAAATCTTATTTCTTGTTGATTGTATAACTCTCATTTTTCGATGGTAAACTCCTAATTGTGTGTCGTTTTTTTGCTGCTGAACCCCCTTACTATGGTGTGTATCTGGGCTTATCTGGGTATCTCAACCCAATTTTCCAGGCTCTTGGGCAGCTCCCTCACCTGGCCCTGCCGTTGCAGCACGCCCAGGAAGTTCTCAGAAGCCGCAGGGGAGGGCTGGGGAGGCAACCTGGCGGTTGGTCCCCTTAGGGCCTGATCTCCATAAATCTCCATAAAGTCCCCATCTAAATCTCCATGACCCCCACTGTTTTCACGATGCCTCCCCCGTGGCGCTGGTCCAACCCGCTCCCTCCCACCGTCCCACCTGAAATCCACCGAGACCTCTGCGCCATTGTCCCGGCGCATGCTGTCCAAGACCAACATGGCCTCGGCGTGACCTCGCGCGGCAGTCACGCCGGTGGGAAATGTGATACCGTAGGTAGGGCATGGGATTTCACTATATAGTTATACTGGTGGGTGGCCCCTGAAAAATATGAAAGTCAGATTGGATCATCATCCCAACTATTGGGGAAAATAAAAGCCACCTTCCAATCCACCAACCAGTATATGAATGGTGGTAGAATTTATTTTTGTTTAGTTATAATTATTCGAGATCATGTGTTTTCAAACCAAAGAAAAAGGGTATCCATGATAGTTATGGAACATCAACATGTTTGACAGCAAAACTAAGTGGAACATTTTCAATAGCTGTGTTACATTACGCAAGGGTAGTGTGGTAGAACATAGTTGTTTCCAGCGAAACCGGCTCTAAATTTTGAGTTCAAGCCTAAGATAGGAAATTGAACACCGAGGAATTGTTGAAAATATGTCTCTGTCATGAGAACGCCAGGCCGCAGGCCGAAAAGTGGCTAAAACGGCTTCCCACCCGACATAGTTCTGATAAGACTATAGGAGAAACTGGTAGGGTTGCCATATGTTGCAATATATATATATAGCAATTAACCTCATTTTTTAACGGCTCCCTCAAGACTCAAATTTCAAACAGGAAGTTTCTACTGGAAGAAATGCCCACTCGCCAACTTGCCGAGCATCTGCCCAAATTGATCCCAGTCAGCTTCAGGAATACGGATACCCCGACTTCCGAACCGCTCTCTTCCAACCACTATCCAGTGCAGTCAATGTACCCTACTTGCAGCTTGTTGCATCCCTTGTTCCAGCCAACTAACATAGCTATGGAACATGCCCTTTTTTTAATAGGCAAATCATCGACGTTCATGGGCCATGGCTTCCATTGCTACGGACAATTCTCTGCCAAATGACGTCCTTTCAACTGCAGGTAGCTGGGTGATTGATGCAGAAACGGAGCACCTGAGATGCTGCGCCCCATGGATTGGGCTGTGAACAATTTTTACAATTCATGCACGTCCAGATTTTTCATGTCTGCTTCCAAAGGTACGGAATGTTGGAATATGTTGGAATTATGGGATTACTTTCAATTTTGAATATTGATTTGTTTTCTTGTTTAAGGGAACGCTACATATGATTGGACAATCTCGAGGTGCACAAATGGCTAACCTTTTACGTACTCCAAGAAAGCCGGTCTTTGGTTGGATGCAACCTACTCCAATTTTCTGCAAATAAAAGCGGACGGCAAGATACGGCAAGAACAAAACATGTTCATTGCCCCAGTTTGGGCAAACCAGTGAGCCCATCTAAGCCCTCAGAAGCCCAACAAGTCTCGGCGGATACACCCTGCCACCATTGGGTTTGTCATGGTTTGCCGATCAAATATGACCATTAAGTTGGATGTTCCTGAAAATGGTTTCCATGGCTAGGTTGAATTACCAAACGTCATATCCCAAGATGTTCCACATGATTTCCATGATATTCCCGCATTCTACTTTGATTGACTACCAAATCTTCTTGGTAAATCATCATTACTCCCACTCAACACCATGATTCCCATAAAATATTCCCATCATATTCCCATCATATTCCCATGTTATCCCAACTATCCACTTGATATTCCTGTTATAGTTGGAGCTTCACTGGTGGATCCCCATATTTTTCCCTGAGAAAACGGCAGCAGCGCCGAGGTGCTTAGACATAGCAGGAGCAGTGGTGGAACGGCGCCCATCTGAATAATTCGCCGCCAGTGCAAGTGCTTCCTGTAAGCGTTGACCAGAAGTTCAATGGATTGGTTTAAGGGAAAATTTACTGGTTTAAACCCCATATTTAATTGGAAAATCCATGGTTTCCTGGTTCGATTTTCCCTTAAACCAATCCATTGAGAAGTCTGACGATGATGGCTGGATGGCTAAAGAATTCTAATACGATTATACCACGGATCATGATCTAATATCGGTATGAATTATCATGAATCAAATATGTAATGTGATATGAACTAGAGTTATGTGTTATGTTCATTCATATTTCATTCATATATTCATGATATTATCAGATTTGCTCCAAGAATGATGAAGAGAACACCTGCCATGTCGCCAAACGAACACTTGTCGCCAATCGCCGGGCAGTTTCCATGGAGGCTGGCACATGGGTGTTCGTCCATGTTCATTCCTAAATACCAAAACAATTACACACAAACATGTCATCTTTATTGTCATGAGTGCTGTCTTTTGTTGTTATGGTTAAAACGGTTGCAGTACATATTTATCATTGTTGTTACTGTTATCCTTACTGCTATCTGTTAGATATATATATACATATACACACACATATATATATACATACATATACATATATCATATATATATATATACAGTATATACATAATATGTATACAGCTATCATTATTATCATGATTGTAAGTATCTATACAGTTAATATATGATCACTCCTGGCCAATGAATCCGACTCAGTAAGGTCAGTGCCATCATGGCATCGGCAGGCAGCTTGATGCCAAGGATCAAGCTGGGGTCATCGATCTGAAGAAGAAATGCAGCATAGATTTCCTACCAAGGTGCGATGTGCATCTGGCATCATCTGGCCATAATCCAACTGGAAACCTCTTTGGACATTCTTCCCATGTATCATTTTCAAGCCAAATATGTCCCCTCTCTCTTTCTCTTTCCCGGTCTCCGCGGCTGTCTCCCCGTGTCTTACTTACATTGGCTGGTGATCGCAACTCATGGAATGCACCCAGCTATATATCGGGGGATTGACCAGTTCACAAACTCCATAACCCATCTCAGTACCCAATATCCCTCAAAACTAGCAGCTAACTAGAGCCAAACTGACTTCTGCAGTGGCCTCACAACTTGACCAACCATTCGCTAGTTCCATGTCAGTTTTTACTGGGAAACTACGGCAACTACATTTAAAATCATTTATATAAATATACGGACTTTTAAATGTACGAACAGGTATTGTGGACTACCTCCGAGGCCTCGCGGTCTGGCCCGCCCACATATTTAAATGTCGTTACCGTATGGATCAAACCCCCGGGAGGTTTGTAGGCTCGAGCTGCCAAGTCCCATCTATATCCAAGCGGCTCCCACGGAGAACAGGGACTCAGTCCAGATCGGTGCGCCCAACAGCCCAGGTGGTGGCAAATTGGGTAAAGACAAAGGTCGAATCACCAACTTTCCGCCCGTGGTGGCTATCATTGACCGATTTTTACCGAAGAGTAGGGTTGGAACAACTCTGTTCTACCTGGCTTTTCTGCACTTGAAAAGAGCAGTCAAAAGGAAATCATCAACTCATGTGGGAAAGATGGGTTCAACACATGCAAGCCTTCATATTCGAATTTGACATGCACGCTACGGTCCAGCCACAACCGGCAAGACAACAAGTTCATGTTTTGAATGTTTTGTTGACCCAGTGCATGTGGAGAGGTCGCTCTGATGTTCCATCAGAAACCCGCCCATATCCGCCCATCTAAAAGTGGAGAAACTACTTATTCCAGATGCAGTATCTGTGTGTGTGTGGAGTCCGAGAATAGGCCACCTTTAAATTTGATGGCCTATCGGTTTATGTGGCCATTTTGATGGTATACCGAGCCCATTTTCAAATACATACAGCAAATTGTTGGATATATACTTTACTTGTTCCATTATATCCCCAGGTTCTCTAGTTCATTTTCCCATATATTCACTAAGTCAGAGTCTGAAAGTTCGATGTTCAACTGGTTGGTGGTTTCAACCCCTCCGAAAAATATGAAAGTCAGTTGGGATGATTATTCCCAATTAATATGGAAAATAAAAAATGTTCCAAACCACTAACCAGCATGAGAAGAGTTTTGAAGGCCTGAACCCAACGCCTACCATTAGCCAAATGAGGAAGAGCCCATCATGAGGATGCACATGGGGTAGCACCTGACTTATATTGAACACATCCATCCTTCCTCCCAGAAGGATCATCAGCCCAGGCTCTTGCGTGATGGCCGCCGTCAGAATTCGACATCTCCTTGGCCGCTGGAGGAATGTTGGAGCAGGGGGGTGGCTATGTGCAGAGGCTCAATGGGTGAAAAGTTTCTCTCTCTCGCTCTCTCTCCAATTTTGAAACAGCCAGTTTAGGGATGCCTCCCTCCCTTTAATAATAATAATAATAGTAATAAACAATCATATGTCTAATTAGTCTAATTGTCTAACCATACTGGAGGAATGAAAGGGGGTTAAAGGGCAAACGTCTGTGAATTATGTAAGCGAGAGGTTTTGCTTCCAATATGTTCAAAGGTAGTGCCCCATTAAATTTCAAGATGGCTTTTGGACGGATTTCCTATGTGACGCAGGAAGTTGGGGCATGCTCCAAAGGGACCATGTAGCACAACTGGGAGTCACTTCAGACCCTTGTGATGCAGCCTTTCACCTGGTTGCAACTAATCCCAAATTGTCCGTGTACAAAACTGGAAAGGAAGGACGGTAAGGACCCTGTATGAATGGTATGTGTGAGGAAATTGTCGGACGGCATATCCGCACTCATGCCAAATCTGAAACCCATTCTCGGAAACCCGTTCCTACTGGCCACATTATATTCGCGGAAACTATCAGATTAGAAAAACATCGACTTTCAATAGGGGACTTCATTTCCACTTCTGTCTGTATATGTCTGTTTTTTTACTCTCATTCACTCCCACTTTTCCTGGCACCCCCACTTCAATCCGAAAATTCCTACTTCAAGATTGAGAAAAATAGGATTCATCCCTAATTCTTGAAGATTTTTCTTAAAAAAAAACTATAAATGCAGGTTTCTTCCCAAAAAAAATCGGGGATATCTTACCTGCCGCGTTGCGAGGGCGTGATCTCGGAGGCAATGGCCATCCAGGCAGGTTGTCCCACGCCGATGCCGAACCCCACCACGAAACGCCAGGCCAACAGGAACTGAGGCGTTGACGTATGGGACGTATGGGCAGATGGGGGTTGAGATGGGAAAAAAACATGAAAAACATATGGTTGTTGGATATTAGCTGTATCTGTATGTATGTATGTATGTATGTATCTATCTATGTATGTATGTATGTATGTATCTATCTATGTATGTATGTATGTATCTATCTATCTATCTATGTATGTATGTATGTATCTATCTATGTATGTATGTATGTATGTATGTGTGTGTGTATGTATGTATGTATCTATCTATGTATGTATGTATGTATGTATCTATCTATGTATGTACGTATGTATCTATGTATGTATGTATGTATGTATGTGTGTGTATGTATGTGTATATGTATGTGTGTATGTGTGTATGTGTGTATGTATGTATGTATGTATGTATCTATCTATCTATCTATGTATGTATGTATGTATGTATGTGTGTGTTCAATCTATATAATCATCACATATATATATAACTATAACTATTTATAATATTTATGTGCATATGTATATAAAGATATAGATAGACAGATAGATAGATAGATAGACAGATAGATAGATAAATAGATAGATGTTATGTGTGGGTGGGTGCTACAAGATGGCATGGATTGGCTTGGTACGTGTTGTGTTTTCATGTGTTTACTTTTATAGCATGGTGTCTTTTAAAGGATTTGGTAGGGTCTAATATACTTATATAACTTGTATAGATATGGAGTATGTTGTTCAGCATGTTGATAGAATGTTGAACTCATGTTAAACTATATGGCCATCCTCGTGGCTAAACAAGGTATGGAAACTCCATACATTTGACAATGGCAATGCTGCAAAATTCCTCAGGGCAACATCCCTGGACATCCAGCATGGCTGGCTGTTGGATCTGTTGGAATTGGGATCTGTTAGATTTCCATCAACATGCTTGATCCAAGTGAATCCAAGTGACCTTCCAGATTTGAATGATCTCTCCTAGCTTAGGGGCCGAACCCTCCACAAAGCAAACGCTGACCTTCCAGCTTTTGCAGGGCACGGTCCAATGGTTTGTACCATATCGAGGTGACATATAAACCCCATCTCTTCTTAAAGCCGTCTGGGACCCTTCAAATCTCCAGCGCCCAGACCAAAAACAAGTCCAAGGGGCCCCAATGCAGCTGGCCGTAGAGGATAAGATGCTGAAACAAAAAATGCCTCAGTTCATGCTGAAAATGACGGGAAGACCAACATGCCACCTGGAATCATCTGGATGTACCTGGATTTTTAGGTCAGGAGATGTCCTCAGCAATCCCAAACATGACATGAACCGTCCTATAGCTATGCTTGGAAATAAGTAGTGGATTCTATTGGTGACACTTGTGGTAAACCATATCTAATACTTATAGATAATAACATCTATTGCCCTCAGGTTATTTAACATAGCCATGGAAAATGGCCCATTTATAGATGATTTTCCCATTAAAACATCCAATTTATAATGGATTTTCCATGGCTATGTTAAATAAGCAAATGGCACATGATTGAACACGATTGCACTACATTATTCCTGAACGGTTGACACTTAGGATAATGACTCTACGTAAGTTTTGTATAGTTTTGTCATGGCGCTTGGTGACCGCCCGATCGACGGCCACCATTTGTTTGTCAAATCAAACCTGGCCAATGAACACTTTCTCAATTTTAGTTGGATGAATTTCTCTGCGTCTCTACGTTTCCAACTTTTATATATATATATATAAATATACAATATAAATCTCCCACTTCTGTGCCCAAAGTTATGACTTAAACAGTTCTGTTAAAATCATGCAACGAAAATATGCCCCTTACAACCCTTACACTTTACACAAATGGGTTTGTCCGAAAATCTGGTACCAAAAAAAAAGTGTGTTGTTGTCGTTGTTTTTAATTTTTGCATGTTACCTATTAAGACAACAATTTTGAAGAGCATCCTTACGCTTCACACTGGGTTTCTCTGAAACATAGAGTGTATCCTCCACATTTCCATTTCACTGGTGATAATAGGAACAATGACAATAATCTACCGGAATTGGGATACACGATATACGCCATTTTTCAGACGCAGCCATCTTGTTGGTGAGAGCTATATCCCATTACATCCTTGCTATGTATACCATTATGAATTTCCAGCTGTATCCCCAGCAATGTGGCAAACCAAATATCTGGAAAAATGAAAGAGCGGAAACTTGCAGCCCCACAATGGGGATGATTCCCCGATACATTCACCATGATTCCAGTCAAAGTGAGGTCACGACAATTTACCCAGATACATCCCATCACATCCCATCATTCCATCCTTCGATGATTTTCCCAGCCAATCCCCGCATTGATGGTGAAGCCCCACATTCAACTATTTCAACTGATGGTTTCACTATCTGGTCATGGGTCAAAACCCTGGCACCCAACCCTAAAATGAGCTGCTATCGCTGGATGTCCTCCCAAATATGAGAATATCTGGGCATCCCCAAGTCATAGCTGCTATAGCTGGATATGCATCCTCCCAAATACTTGGTGGCTCATCCCACTTAGTAAGTTAGGAAAATAACCCCAGTTATAAATGGGATAAGTAGGGTTAATCCACTTATAAACTGGGGTTATAAGCCACTTACGAGCCGTGGGATGAGCCACCAAGTATGGGAATTTCATAGGTAACTTGACCCATCCCCCATGACCAAGGTGCAGAAATAGGAGGTGAGCACCGCCTCCCGGCGACCGAAGCGCACGCCCACGGGGCCGCTGGCGATGTTTCCCACCATGAGACCCGTGTAGACGATGGTCACCTGAGGATGCTGTGGCAGGGTGGGATGGTGATTTTGGGGTTGAAAATGGTGCGTAAGGCATTGTAAAGCCATGATTTCAATGGGGGACTTGATTTTTAAGGTGGTTTTGGGAGGTGGTACATATGTTGATTTGCTATCTCAGGTGTTTGAGTTTTTTTTCTTTCTCACGGCAATGAGACGATAGCAGCAACAAACACAGGAAGTCAACCAGCAAGGGGAGCGAGTGAGGTTTCATGACACATCTACATGACAATTGGTCACGATGATTTAAGTTGGAGGTCATTTCTTGGACTGTCCAACAGAGCGTCAACTGGCGAAAACAATGCAATCTTCATGTTCAGGCAATGGATGTGGGATAGTGGGTCAAATTAGGTGCAAAAACATCTAATGATATAAAATCATCTGTTGTTTTTCATAAGTTTACAAGTACTACTTTGACACAAGTTGAACTGGAGTTTATATGAATTTATGGTGTTTACTGTAGTTCAATGGCTTAGTTATCATAGACCCACTTGTTTTAGCCCCTCACGTCCCAGGCACCACGAAACCCTTGAGGAATCGTGACAGCTCCCATTCACGCGACAAAGTATCGGCCACCTCAGCGGATTCACAGGAAAACAAGAGCTGACTTGTCACCGAATTCGTTGAGAAACCATATTTTTTTAATGGTCAAATACATGGTCAAATATGGTCAAATATGGCCAAATAGTTTTTTAAATTAGTTGAGAAACCGAATTAGTCAAATATGGTCAAATAGGAAGTTAAATATATATTATATGGTCAAATAATGTCAAATACTACACAAACTGACATGCCCCTTGTGGATGCAAACCACCTTGGTAACGTCAACCAGCCAACTGCCAACAATGATTGATGAATTTGTAGTGGCGTAGTCCCGATGGATTTCGTCCCAAATGTGTATCATCAACATCAACCCATTAGTTGATGAATCGTGAGGCAATGAACTTCTGAAATGCTCCGTGACGGTTTTCCATGATGATCACCTCATGGATCCGATGGTGCACTTGATAGTTTTGACAGCTGATTTACATATGTAGAGAACCAGTTATATCAGTGCCAAATCGAATTACTAGTGGAAAAAAACGATTAATGAAGTTAGAACCGGAAAATCAAATTGTGGAATAGGGATCTATATAGATCAATCAAGTTAGACTTGGAACCCATCATTTTTATTAATCACCTGCTGACCTTTCAGACGCCGCCAGGCAGCACTGCCAATCAGCAACAGCTCGGCGCCATCGGCCATCCAAACGCCGCCGCCCAGTAGACCGGCACGGATCCTGGGCGGAAGTGGAACAAAAATCAACCGGAAACCAGCGATATTTTAATGGAAAAAAAAGGGCTTAAACCAGTAATTGTTCCCTAAGAAAAGCATTGAAAGTAGCAGAAGTTTTTGGAAGTTATGGAAAACAACAGGATTAATCAATGGAATTGAATTTCTATCCATCATGAATTTCACCACTTTTAGTTTCCATAGTTTCTATCCATCATGAATTTCAAACGTGGAAAACATGCTGGTCAACTGATTAACTGATGGACAGAACTATGGAAATCAAGATCGGATTAACATAACATACTGGTTGGTGGTTGAGCCACCCCTCTGAAAAATATGCTCGTCAGTTGGCGACTATTATTCCCAACATATGGAAAGTCATAAAATTCATGTTCCAAACCACCAACCAGCATATGATGATCTTTACCAATTATTACATTAGAATGGAATTGAATATGGTGATGTTTCATGATCAATCTGGTGAGAGTAGCAACGCAAGGTGAAGCCATCTAGATAGCTAGCTTCAACTTGCACGGGCTACCCACCTTGTGACCGAATAGTGGTGGTGTATAACTGTCTGTAATCTTTGTGTTGCCGGGTGGTTGGGATGATGACTTTGGAGTTTGGTGCAAGCTTGAGCTAGGACAATATTTCTTGCTGCTAACTTTGCATTAGCTGTTGTCTTGCTGTCCAAATCTACCAAGTTAGGGCTGCAGTAACTGTAGGGATTTGTGCGCGGATACAAACACCTTGCCGAATTTGTTATTCAGCTAATGGTACTCAACGCAGGGATTAGTTGTGCTGTAATAAACTGACTACTGTACCGGCCGCTCCTTTCCTCCAACAGGTCATGGCAGATGACAGCCATCAACTTCCAACGCAGTTCATCAGTGGAACTTAGTGGCATGCTCCTCAAACCGTGATAACTTAACCATCAACTTCAATATGCTTTCTTGGCTGGTTGGTGGTTTCAACCCCTTTGAAAAATATGAAAGTCAGTTGGCGACTATTATTCCCAATGTATGGAAAAATTGGATAATAAAACATGTTCCAAACCACCAACCAGTTGGGTTCATTTCCAAGACTTACTAACCATGATTCCAGTGAGATCACAGTGAAGTCACTTTAATTTTCCCACAAATAAGTCGCTCCAAAGCATGACCGCTGACCGCTGCCCTAGCGTCTGCGCAGGGCCCATCCCGATCATGTCAATCACCTCTCCCAGGGTGGGCTTGTCCTGTAGCGAGTGCCACATGACAGGGGCCCCCTGCGTGGGATGTTGGGGTAATGGCCCAATAGAACTTGCTATAAATCTTAGGTATTTTTTGTTGTAAATCCACTTGGTAGGCCAGGGTTTCCAACATTGAATTATTTTACACTACCCTCTGGTAAACTGACATAGCCATGTAAAATTACCATTTTGAATAGGTAAACCATCTATAAATGGACCATTTTCCATGGCTATGTTAAATATCGTTGTAAATCCACTTGTACACTTACAACTGTGAATGCTTGTTCGTTGGTACGTTTTGGAGACACGTCATGTAAAAGTGGTCATTGTCCAGTACTTGGTGAGATTGACACGCCATAGGGAAATATGTGATTTGATCTCTGTTCGGCAATGTAAAGTCTGCCTTTCGGATTACTCAATTGCGGGTGGGATGAGGTAACATGGATTTTGAAATCTTGGATCTAAATTGTGTTCCAGAAATAGATTTGGAGGGCACAGGTTCGACAAAAACGGGCAAGGCCAATCCCAAACAGAGCTGGGGGTCGTTTAATTTTAAATGTAATTAGTGAGTTTAAGCTGAATGGTTCTTGGAGAGAATCCAAGTTCCAAATGGTAAAATCGCCCTCATCATTAGTGACTAATGGAGTTCCAAGACAGCTGCAACAAGCATCGCCCTGCACCTGCGAGTTCGCAGGGCTAGCCATGGCACCAGCCTCACACATTTGATGCCAAGGTTAGTGACAACTAGTTTAAAACTGCAAATTGGCAAACCGTTAAACTAATTTAAGTAAATAGTTGGGTGGTATACCTCAAACTGAATCATTTAGTATGACATGACCTTACAACATGCACCTTAAAAATTCTTAAATTCTCAATGATTTTAAGTTGTGCTGGCCTACTGGCCTGCCGGTCTCATATCTTCACCAACCCATCAACTGCAGCCCCAGCTCGGCCTCGAACTTCGCTGGTGCCGGGCCTGGTCCTTATGTAAGATGTAGCGGGCAGCTGCACCTTAGAGATTCTGGGCCGTGCCGCACCGTGCCGGGGAAGCTCTCCCTGAAAATTTCTTGGAAAAATGCCAGCACAGGACACATACCTAACATGGCCTAACATGTTTTAAGGCCAAAAAGACTTACAGTGGTATCTCTATAAACAACATTGCCCTGAAATATCCCAAGTATCCCAAACCTGCTGGTAGGACGAGGCGCATCCGTTGGTATCAGAGGTTCACTCTCAGATGTAGCAGGCTCGGATCGTAAAAATGGCAGCAGCGAAATGGAATCGTATCCTACTTGTGCATATGTGATCATATATGTGACCAGTTGCATTGCACTGGGCTGTTCTGCCCAACAAAGAGGAGCTTGTGGCAATAGAATAAAAACAAATCAATAGATTCTGAAGTTCCTTTGCATCCCAAGATTTTGTCTATAGTGGATGGCGCCTTCTTCCCAAGGACGGGCTAAAAACTGTGGGATGAACCCCTAGAGCTACCAGGCTACCAGCTATTTTGATGCTCACCAGGGATCTGCAGGATGTTAACCTGGGGCAAAATGATGATAAGACAAACATAGTAAACCTGTAACAAACTTTTCTTGGGGGTGATTCCTCTTCCTGACAAACTATATGTAATTATTTATTAGTATATATATATATATCTATCTATCTATCTGTTATGGCGAGGCCGTTGCAAGGTTGCTACACTTTAGTCAGTTTCAATCCATTGTCGCCATAGTCCATACAGTATTTTGGGGTTTCCTCCTCTCGGGGACGCAACGAGGCACCTTTTCCCAAAAGCCATGTTTGGACCAACCCATAGTTCCTCATCTAAAAGCTTCCAAACATGAAACTGGTTGGTGGTTGAGCCACCCCTCTGCAAAATGATGGAGTTCGTCAGTTGGGATGATGAACTTCCCAACTGTTTCTGGAAAGTCAGAATCCAGTCATGTTCCAAACCAGCAACCAGTAAATATATCTATATTATACCATAGTTAATCCATATATTACCATATAACCCATAATTATTTAATCCATCCATAGTGAAATCTTCCATCATCCCCAGTTCATCCCAGCTATGGATAGGTTTCTTAGATCCCCATTGATACACCACCGTTATAACCGGCATTGCGGGGCGCACGCAGTGCTGGTTCCAACGATGGCCACTTCGGCCATCCGGCCGCTGGCCTGGGGACAGGCCTTGGCCTCGCGAGCCGGTGTAGCATAGTAAGCCCTGGAAGACCCATGGTTTCGGAAAATTAACTATAATGTGGGGCCCCCCAGCTATAAGTTGGTTTATAACCCCCAGTAACTATAGTTATAAGTACCATAAACCATAGTTATTGGAGTTATAAACCAACTTAGCTATCTAGGGCGCCCCACTTTGTATAATGGAGGGTTAATGATGGTTAATGATGGTTAATGGTTGATGATGGTTAGTGGGTAAATCATCTATATCTGGTTGCTGGTTTCAACCCCGGTGAAAAATATTAAAGTCAAATTGGTTTATTGTTCCCAATATATGGAAAAATAATGTTCCAAACCATTAATCAAATTATGTAGCACTATGATAGTAGGAATATACGTTTTCTATTCTGTATAGTTATGTGACACTAATATAGTATTCTAGTATTGTAGTTGGAAAGGTAGCCGTGCTATAACCAATAGAATCATTAGAACCTACAAACATGGGAAAATAGTGGTTGGTTTGATTGAAAAATGTTAACTTGGGGTTTGAGGTGTAAGTTCAGGATTTTGTTGGGTTGCTGTCTAATTAGCTACAAAAAATGAGATCATGGGGGGAAACGGGAGAGGGTCATCTTAATCTCATCTCAGTAAATGATAAGGAGCTTGGAGGTAAACCAACACTGTCGGAAGAAAAAAAAACACATTCCAAAATCCTGGTTTCAACATGCATGGCTTGAATTGAACCACCGATCTAAATAAATAAATTACTCACCATCAACACCCTATAGCTCTATAACTCACCCTATAGTCTATACTCTTGTAGATGTTGTTTTGAACATTGTATGTTCACCAAACTTGCAAAGATGCAAAACATGCAACAAACGGGGTTTGCCGGTCACTTCGCCACATTTTTCCTTGATCAACCCTGATCGGCTACCCTCGCAGCTGTGCCCTCGCACCCAGTTCACATTGGCCAAAACCGCACTGGCTGGCAAAGACTCCTCCGGAGGTCCATTCGGGGGATAAAATATGGTACCATTTACCCCAACCAAGTAAAATTGGAATATGCCCACAGTTGTGGTGATTCAAAATTAATCATGTTCAACCAACTAAAGTTGATGTCATGTTTCAACTACGTATACTTAATTAATTGAGTACACTGGAAAAGGGCCCTAGCCCGCTTGGTTGCACATGTGTCGGACGTCGCTGTGAAAATCCGCATGTTCAAGGGCAACATCCTTTTGGGTGATATCGGTTTCCAAACAAACATCTCGGGGTTCCAGACAAAAATCCCCATGGCCAGGAGGAGGATTCCGCTTCTCCAAGATAGTCCTGCAGCAGTCGACGAACATCCTGCAACGCTGCCTTGTACTCAGCATCATTGCCTCGGTACAACACTCACCGCCAAATCTTCGTCTCCCGCTATGGTAAACCTTAGGTATACTCTTCAAACAAAGAACATCAACAAAAACATCTGTGGTATGCTTCAAACAACCATTTATAAACATCTGTTGTATTCTTCAGTCATTAACTCATGTTTCTTTGACCAAATGTCTTGAAAAGGGATTGAACATCACCAAAAATGCCGAGATAACTCGCCTTCACCAAGGGCTTGGAGATGGATGTGTCCAACCTTGGGGCACATGGAGGCACCATGGGATTTTCGAAGTCCGAAAAAAGGTGCTAGTGAAATAGTGAAATAACTTGGGGATCATGGGATTTTCATCAATTTTTCTACTGGTTGGTGGTTTCAACCTCTCTGAAAAATATTAGTCAGTTGGGATGATTATTCCCAATATATATATACATATATATATGGAAAAATAAAAGTCATGTTCCAAACCACCAACCAGTCTATATTCTATTTCAAATCACGAATTTGTAATTGTTGGTTTTAAGGCCATGGGGATAGATAGGGGATGCTAGTTGGCAGGTGAAGCAGGTTGATTTTGGTGAGGTCCAGTGTGGGTGAGGCATACATACTTCATCATGTTTCCATGTCATGTGATTCATTAGACTCTACAATCACTAGATTATTGCCACTGAAAGAAACACCATATCTTCATTGAATGCACGCATATTCACGCCCACCTTGTTTGATCCTATAAGAGTCCACATCTTCATCACTCCCAAGGATTCCAAAGTTTCATGTTCCATTGGGCCCCTGCCATGGTGGCCAAAACGTAGATGCCAATCTCGGAGGAGGAACAACCTCAGCCGACTGTCATCGCATCCCATTTATCAAAGACCCAGTTCACCACGTGGCAATGTTTAAAATGGTATATGAGTGATATCCCATCCCTATATCCCTGCAATGTGGAAAGGTCATGAAAAAAAACATTCAGGCTTTGAAGTTGAATTCCCTTTCCGCACCGTCTGGGTTTCCATGCCCCAGCAGCCCCTCCATGTCAGCCCTAGCGCGGTGCATGCATGGGAAGGACGGCTGCAGGGAGGAACTTTTGATCTTAAGTCTTAAGTTTAACTGTTTTTTTGGAGGATGCCAATGCAACTTATCTTCCACGGACCTTGTGGCATTTTGGAAACCAATCGTGGCTTCAGCTTATGTTCCATACATGGTGGTGCAAACCACGTTGTGCATGATATTCCCAATTCTTAGTAGCTGATTTTTGAACATCAAAAAACATGGCTTTCCAGACATGAGTCATACATGTCCACTGTCAAGTGCCTTTTGCCTTCCTCAACGTTTCATTTTTGTGTGCTGGTCGGTGGTATACCTACCCCTCTGAAAAATATGAAAGTCAGTTGGGATGATGAAATTCCCAACCTGTGGAAAGTCATAATCCAGTCATGTTCCAAACCACCAACCAGTGTGGGATGAACCTCCGAACCAACCCATCGAATGCACCTCGTGCAGCTGGCTTTCCACCAGTTGCTGCAGGACGTGCTGAGGCATCCCCTTGGATGTACCGAGCAGATCTCACTGGGGAATTTCGGTGTGATTTTCATGGGAAAATGTTGGGTTTAACATGGTTTAATCATCCCAAATAACGATTTAATGGGATATAATGGGACCGTATTTAATGGCGCTATATTCATAAGGCGCAAGTTGCAGCTAATGCAGCCCCTATAAATCCTCTTGAAGTGACCGTGTACAAAAGCTGAAACAAGAGAATCCTCAACTGGACACACCTCCAATGAATCTGCCGGACTGGTTTCTAATCTCCACCTTGTTGAATCCAAACTGCTCGACGAACCGCGTCCTAAACATGAATACCTCCAAACAAAAATATCCAAAACTTAGGTTTCCCAAAACTATAAACTTATAGGTTTCTGGAGTAGATATATAATCATTTATTAACAAGAGCAAACATCAGCTATGCCTTTTGGGGGAATCCAATCGCATCAGTGGTGCCCGGACGATTTTCCTTGCCGGCTTCCTGCTTTGTTGCCTGGTGTGCGAATATGTACCAATTGGCCCACAGAAGGATCACATTTTAATCATCTTGCGTCTTGAGTATATTGAGGTCTGCGTTTGGAAGGGGTGGTGAGTTTGACACATACCGACACCCATGTGAAAGTTGGGTGCTGGTTGGATGTGAACAAAGCCCTTGTCATGGGACGATAGGGCCCACATAGCTGCATGGCATGAGAAGCCGAGTCTACCAGGCAAAACACAAGTGATGATTTGCAAGCCTAAGGTGGGAAAACAGCATTTGGCATGCAAATCTGCGAGGTTAAAATCAAGAACCACCTGGAAACAAACACAACACTTCATAAGTGCACTCGATCCCAACCAACTGGACTTTGGAGACATGCTTATGCTGCATCACATCTTATGTGCATAGCATGGAAGCTTGAGGGTTGCTATCAACCACTGCCTGCAAAGGCTGTGGCGGTAGGGCCTTGGAAAGGCAATTGCTGGGCCAAGAGTTCAGCCACAAGTAGTCGCTGAATGTTTCTGATGTTTATGGCCGTGCTTACTGCACAGGAGCATCCTGTGTTCTTCATCTTTCTCATCTTTGTTCATTTATCATGCCACTTAAAAGTTAAAACACAACCGCCTCCGAAAGAAGTGACCATATTTACACAGTCCAATGTGTCCATGGCAACTTGAATTCAAGGGTGTCAAGTCCTAGACCCCACCGACTGTACCTTCAGAAACCGTGCTGGAGTGGCAAAATCTAGCAATCATCTCTCACTTTCTCTCAACGCTTCTGAGTTTCCCCTGCAGGTTCTGCTGGCCGTTGCGAACCCGGGACCGGCCTACAGAAGCAGGGTCGGGTGCTGGGAATACGAACATCACATTGAAGCCATGTTAATAGGACCCCAAGGGTGCCATGTAATGACCCACAAATCCAGCAGAATTGACGCAGGTACAACTTGTTCATGGTAGGCTACCCAAATCCAACATAATAAAACATGATATCCAAAGCAAATAACAACCCGTCACCTTCCAAACTCATCCAAACTCAACATCTTCAATATAACCGTCAGGACCCCATCACCATCCAGTTGCTAGGGTTCCCCCACATGAGGTCTTATCCGGCGCATTGCACAGGGACTATCGCGGAGTAAGCGGACTCATTTTCCAGCAATGGCGGGACTGGGCTGGATGATCTGCTTTGCTTGTAAGGGCACTCAGCTGTCCATGTCGTCGATGTCATGTGATTCTTGGTTCAAAGACACCTGTACAATACCAAAAAGTATTGGTAGTGGCTGAAAATGTCGAAAACCAAACATCAAACTAAATCTTTGAGGTCAGAGATGGCAATGCCAATCTCGCGACTCCAGGCCTTTTGCATCGTGGAGCTTTCCGCCGCATGTTCGTTCCATGTTTTCCAAACTGATGTCAACACGTTTTGAGCCACGCAGCAGCAGAAGTTTCATCATGAGCGTTTCCGACTTGGACAAGACTTTCCTCCATTCGGCCAGGGTTCCAACGCCCACGGCGTTGTCATGTTTGCACATGAACACCTTATGAATCGGGATGATGATGGATGATGTGAATTTATATAATAACAAAAGAAATCCAGCAGCAAAGGATGATTCGTTCAGCCGCCGTTTTCCTGCACCTGAGGCACTTTGGCTCTACCTCACTAAGCAATCACCGCAAAGCTGGTTGAATCAGCATTTGCTCTGCCAGGGCCTTGTCACGCAGCTGGGTTCTGAAAAAACGGGGTTGGAAGTGGCTCACGCCAGTGTTGCTACAAATGGGTCATGCTCGACGCCCGAACTGTTTTTTAATAGTTTGGGCTTTCCTTTCCAGAAACAAGAATAAACAATCGAAATTATGAGAACATGGACTTGGAAACTCGGTCTGGGTGAGGAGGCATAAAAATATTGGGATCATATTACTGTGGGATATGTCGGCATGTCTGAACTCCAGAAAGTCTCTTATGTCTTTGTACCAAGTTCCTACTATACCTGAGGCTTAACTGAAACCTACACAGCTAAGAATATGGTCATACAACACCTGCAACATCCTCCAACGGTCCTTGGCTTCCTCGCCAGTGCTGCCACAGTGGCCACTTCCGAGCGCAAGACGCGGGGGCCCAAAGAAACCGCATGGAAATCTGCAGCAGCAAACCTCGGCAAAAAAACAATGGGCTGAAGTTGTATTGTGTTTGGGGACGAGTGAAAAGACAAAAATAGGCCCTCAAATATGTTCTAAAGCAGTGCCCAAACCACTTTCATCAAACACCTCCTGCCCTGGAACATCACACCATTGACAATCTGAGCGCTAAAATGCTGTCAGTCAGCATTTGAATGCTCCAAGCAGTGGCATGTCGAATTTCCAGGTCATATAAGGCAGCCCCCCCTAGTGATTCAAAATAAACTTCAGGGCCATAGGAAAAATGTAAGACAACTGCACCAGCTGAGTGTGCAGCATCTCGAGTTCTGACCTGGGAGGAGCATCAGGACATGGGATCGAACCCGTCGGACTCTATATGCCAAGTATTGGCAGTATCATCCCTACATTGGCCGAGTATCATCCCTACATTGGCCGAATCAATTGCTGTTGCTCAAGTTAGTGGTAGTTCTAGTGTTATTCCCAGCCTCCCTGAGAAAAGGGCCTCGAGATCAGCTGGAAGTCTTTGCAACCGAAACACCCTTTCCCCTTTGCAGCCTGCCCTAGGTTCCCCGAACTCTTCCCAGCCTGCTTCAGGACCTTTGCCGGAAATGCTCGAAACAATACATTTGCAATCAGTGTAAATTCAAGGCTGACTATGCTGCAGTTTAAACGTGTTCAACAGGTTTGATCGTATCGCATGGGGTTTTCCAGACCTGCCGACATCATCTCTCTACAAAGTACACAAAGTTGACATAAGAGGCACACAGTACAGATATGAACTCAGGCAGTTGCCAATTGCCATCAGAACCTGGTTGCTTGCGGCCCAAGCGATGACGCAAACATATTCAGTCAAATTCACTCTGCACGCAATGAAGTTTCGCATGCCGACATCAAGAAGTGTAGCCACCGCCCTGTGAAACCAACCCAGGTTCATTCCTTCAAAGATGTTCCAATTGTCCTTTTCTTTGAGGTAAGCAAAGAGGTGACTCAGTCATATTTTGCCCTCACTTTGACACATCTTCAGAATGAATGAAGTCGGCCCCAAGAATCCGCTATGCCTGCGTAGTCGGCGATGAATCCGGCGATAATGTAAAAAACCTCATGAAACAGAAACACACACACACAAACACAGTGAGAACCCCCCGGCGCATCCGGAGTGATTTGCGCAGTTGGTTGCCATATCTTTGAGTTCAGACTGCCATAATTAGCCGTCTCTCCCTTATACACCCAGAAAGTGGCTGGGATCGAAAAAACACTCCCATGGAAAACAATCTAATGCAATGGTAGGCAAGTGAAGTAATGCCATCAAACAATCAATTGGAAAACAGTGACTCTCACAGAGTCAGAGATGGAGACAATGGGCCAATCCGAATCAGCAAAACACGTAAACTGTACTTCGAGCGACCCCCAGAGTGACAAGTTGTTTTGTCATAGCTTCTGACATCTCATCTGGAAGTATATATATATATATGAATATATTTGGTATATAATATAGATATATAAATAAATGTGTATATTTTCTGACATTCTATTCTGGAACTTTATCTGACATTCTATTCCGGCATTCTATTCTGGCATTCTATTCCTTTCAGGCATCTACTCTGACATTTTCTCTTGGCATTCTATCTGGCATTCTTTCAGATCTATCTGACATCTATTCTGACATTCTTTTTGGCATCTATTCTGGCATGCTATCTGGCATCTATTCTGACATTCTATTTTGGCATTCTATCTGGCATCTATTCTGACATTCTATTCTGCCATTCTATCTGCGACGAGCTGGAAGAGGAGTACACGGGGGGAAGGAAAAGAAGTAGGAAAAAGAAGAAGAAAAAGAAGAAGAAGACGAAGAGGAGTTGCACCTTTTTTAAATCTAGAGACCCTCACCTGGCAGGTGGGGAACACAATGAACATACATATGCAGCTACATTGGCATCACAAAATGAAGGAAAGCGATATTTATATATATATAATATATAATATATATAATATATATATATTATATTATATATATATAACCCGCTGGTACTTTTCTGCCGTCTGCTGTCCCGGTCTTGCAGCAGCACAGATATGTCCACATCGCGCCAAATTTCGCCCAGCCACGTTTCTTCTGTGTGTTCTATTGAATCAGCCAGCCGAAACTCGTAACCGCCAGCCTGCTTCATCTTTCCGGAAGCACACTGGGAAATGCTTCCGGTATTCACAGCTAGAGTCCTTCCAGCGCTGGATATCGAGTCGTGCAAAGTCCATAGGCCAGTGCTGCCACAAACTCTGCTGCAAACGGGCTTGACTCCTGCTGTTCGTTTGAAACCCATGCTTAAAAAGAAATGGGCGGAGTTCTCAGCTGGTGTGACGTACTCAAGGTTTTCAACTGAATTGTTTCCCTTGTTGAACTCCTTGTGGTTCACCAAACTTTGTGCAGATGAAGGAGGAGGTCCCAAAAAAGCAAGTGCCACAAGGCGGTGAACCCTGGTAGTCTGCTTGAGAAGTTTGGTTTCGTAGTATCCAGAAACACTGAGGTGGCCTCGGGTCACATGCCCGTGAAGTGATTTAATCCTTCCATATGAACTAACAAATCTCCCAGGCATCTGGACGCCCGAATTAGGATTCAACATTGGTCGCCACTCTTCCTCATCCAATTCTGCTTCTTCAAGGTCTCGGAAGTGAAACTCGTAGCCTCCGGCCGGCGAGCTCGTGCAACAGCTTCTCGAAACTGTTCCAGCGGAAATGCCAAGTTGTTTTGCTGCAGCCGCGATCGAACAGGAATGTGACCACTCATGACCTCCAATCACCCTCCACACAACAGGCCTGGACTGAGTGTGCCAAGAATCCCTTCGGACGCCGGTGGCATGGGAATACAGCTGGTTCTGAGCTGCCGTGACGTACTCCAAATTATTCAACGCGTTGTTTGCCTTATTGCCATCTCGGTGATGTACCTGCCACGCCTCAGGGCTTGGGGGGCAGCCATCGTGCGTAAGTTTGACTACACGATGAACAGGCCAAGTTTTCCTACCGATTCTGACAGCACAATATCCTTCTGGAGTGAGTGTTCCTCTCGATATGACGCCAAAAGTGCTGCGAACCCTGCCCAAGGAGCTTACTTGCCAGCATTTGCTTGAACTTTGAAGCTGCTGGCTTGATAGGCAGCGAACGGCTGAACGGAGGAAACATCCAAACCCAGAGCAGGGACGCCAGGCTTGCAGGGTTGCAACAGCCAGCATTCACATCATCCCGTCTCTGCGTGCTACAGGCTTGAGATATACACAGGGCCTTTGCCATTCGTAGTGTCAACCCTCAGTTATGAGTGCCGGCCACTTTTGTATCTTTTGTGGGCTGCAAGCATACACATGTGTGATAAAACATTCTGCAGTGCTAGCTATAAGCAAGCTGATGATGCTGCCTGATGTATGAACTGCCTCAATGTCCATCATGCCTTGAAGATTCAAACCTCTGGCCACCATGCAGCCATCCCCTTGGGACCCCTGAGTCCTCCAGCAGTGCCCCATCACTCAATGGCGTTGGATGTGCCACAACACGGGATACAGCACCTTCCAGATTGAAACCAGAGGAATCTGACTCGCACCCTCTATTCATCAACCCCGGCCCCGGCCATTATATTCATACCTGTCACATCTATAAGGCCTCTCTTTTCCGGGGTCACATAAACCTTTGTGAAAATGGTGGGAGTTTTTTTGATTCAACATGCCTGTGATAATGGGCTTTGACGTGCTTTTATTTACAGTCAAAGTCGGCCACATGTATATTCATGGGCAACCACAGCCAAGAGCTCAGTGTGTCCCCAAGTCCCCGAAAAAAGCTGGACCAAACACATGCATGAGCAACACCACTTTCATTCTCCACGGCATGCCCAGACCTCTGAAATATCGGAGGTAATCACAGTAAAAACATCATTAGAAAACTGCAAAAAACGACTACAGCAATAACACTCAGCATCTCAATGGCCTGGGATGATCTGCTGAAGTCTTTTGCCTTCCAAAAGCTCCTGGTCTGCCCCTCTGTTATGGGAAAAAAAGTATGTCTCTAGTATCTAGTGGACATCTCATGACATCTCCACAAGGTTGAACACTAGTTATAGTGAACTAACCTGCGCTCATGGGCTGCAAAATTTCATTTGCAGGCAAAGGCCAGACACACAAGCAAATCTAGTGTAATATGTACAAGCATCAAATTACTTCAGTTTCTGGATGTGTCTAGAACCCCCTGGAATTTAGCATCAAGCACAACACACTGATTAATAAACAATAATAAACAATAAACATATCTATAAACATTGATTAAACATCAACATTCCAAACTTCACCCAACCTACCGCAAAGCTCCCCCCCGTCGACGTCTCAGGCCCAGCTCCTGCAGATCCGCTTCCACCGTGATCTTCGGCATCATCGGGTCCTCAGCCTCGGCGCAGTTGCCCGAGATGCTGAAAAGAATGGGGGTCGGTCCGGTAGGATATCTTTCATAGATGTTGAATCGAAACGGATTGACAATCAAGTCTGAAAACATCTGAACACCTTATATACTTGGGGATGTATGATGATATTATGGATGGTCAAACATCATGGTTTTCCGTATGCTCCGTGACCTAGCCTAATTTTCTCCCTAAAATCAGCCTCGAGATGCCTCGAGGCATTGGCACACATACATCATTATTAAATGATTGTTTATGCAATAGGAACGTGCCAGTGGCTAGAAAATCATCAGGAATTTCATTCAGAATAGGTTATCATATCATACCATGAAGAACTGCATGATATTTATTGATATTTCATATTCATGTGCCCTTCAAATCATGAAATCATCACGTGCCCGACGCATGAACAACTCAGGTACCGTCCGGACACCTGTAAGGCTCCGACCCCTGCGAGTCCCAGGCCCAGGAACTTCCGCAGGTACTGCAGCTCCATGACGTGGCTCCTAACGGATCTTCTGTCCCTGATATTCTTTGTCGGGCAAAACCTGAAAAAATGAGATTTGAAGAAAATGCTTTTTTTTTCTAATAAAGGATTGCACTTCTTGTTTTCCGGCTATACCAACTTATCATCTTTTCGGTAGGCAGGTCGTGCTGGTGTTGATGCTCATGAGGCTGTTGAAGGGTTTGATCCCACGGATGGCGGAGAGAGGTTCTCAATATGAGAATGAAGAATTGGACCAAGTGATGCCTCAAAGCTACTCATGGTGAACCCCTCTGGTGCATCATAAGTCAACGGATTTTGCCATCACTCAAATCAAAACATACATATTCATTTTATGCCCAAATCCTTCAAAATGACAATGGAGCTCCTGAAGTAGTTGGCGTCCACTTTGGAAGCACCACAAAGGATCAGGTGTCCCACCTCGGTGAAAGGGGTCTTCCATCCTTCCATCACCAAGGTTGGGGAGGTACCAAGGCTCTGGATCAAGTTCTCCACGCTTGAATATAGAAATAAAGGTCTACCCTGCTTGTACCCTTTAACAGCCCATGGTGTATGTGGGCAATCTCCCAGCAAAAGTGTTTTCACAATTTCAAATCTATCAACCCTACTAATCACAACATACCCACAAATGTTCAATCTGATTCAATCTCCTCAACCTGTCCTTGCCCATGCACAGAAAGGATACCTTGGGGCCTAGGGGCCCCCGCGCCCATCTGAGCAACTCGCGGCCTTGCAGCATGGAACATCCCAACAGTTCCATTTCCCAGCGTTTCCCTGCTGGTTTGTGAAATGTCATGAACATTGCTTCAACATCAAATGTGTGAGAATCTCAGGTCTATACCCCCATATCATCCCTCATCTTTGAAGATGGACAAGCACTTTGATATAGGTTTGAGATTGGAATAAAGTATACAACAAATACAAAGTTTATCAAAGTTTGGTATATGATTTGTGAAGTATCCAAACTGGCACTGTTTTGATCATGATCTTAGCACCACCTGGCACAGCTTCCCCTCACCAAGGCCCCAGGCAGCAAACGTTCCAGCTGCGAGGGCCGCGGGATGGCCAGCCTTGGTGGTGTTCCCAACCTGGAGACCTGGTGATCATATGGGATCATCAAGCTGATTCTTTTCAATTTTTTCATATATATATATGTATATATATATTGATAATCATAAAACATATTGACTATCAAGTTGATTACTATTATATAGCTGACTATTATCAAGCTGATTACTTTCATATATTGTCATATTAACATGCCACATTATATATATAATATAATGTAGGGTAGAACAATAATAAACAATCCCCTAAATCACCATAAATCGTTGGTATAAACCATTTTGTTAATTAATCCATGTATTATCTATTAGTTGATGACCTAATCCCATCTCAAAACTGCTGGTGAAGGATTCACCAATACAGTCGGTGAGACAATGGTATGAACCGCCCAAACTTAGAAAGAAAGGGTTGACAACTTGGCAACGGTCCGAAACCACCAACCGCACAAGCACAACGTGTTGCGGCATCCTATCGTGCCAACAAAGGATTCTCAATGGTTTCTATCAAAAAACACATTGTGGGATGAAGTCACCGGGCACGTTAAAGCTTCACACATCGATACCAACTCCAAAAATATGACCTGAAGAAAATTAAGGCCTAAACACAAAACTTTGATGCCTCATACTTATCCACTCTTGACATCCATTGCGGCAAGCGAAACGAGCATCCCCTTCCCTCTGTTGTCCAGGGTCCACGCAACAAATGCTTCCGCGGCCTGGGAAGACCGGAGTCGCCTCAGGCCGCAAGGGGAAAACTGTTCTGGTTGGTGGTTGACGGACCTACCCCTCTGAAAAATATGCGAGTCAGTTGGGATGATGACATTCCCAATATATGGGAACATAAAAAAATGTTCCAGACCACCAACCAAGGTCATGGGTGGAAAAATGTGTGAATGGATGTGAATGGTGTGTGCTGGTGGTCGCAGCTTTTTTTTGGAAAACATCAGATTTGCTGTTCAACATCGCGCGGATTTCCTGTTCTTAAAACCTTTACATTGTGATATGCCTTCAATACATACAGCCCCTTTTGAAGAAATCATGAGATTCTGAAACCCAGATCAACCCACTCCTACCTGCCATCACCATCATTACCAGTGCTTCCCAAGGCCAAGCCACGCAGGGGCGAGGTGAACAACACCTCCACAGACTTGGGCTTTGGCCTTACCAAGAATCCACCACACATGAGAACATCGAACATCATAAATTTCTATGGTGTCTATTGAATTATTGAATATGTAAATAATTGATGGTCATTTTATGATGGTTCTGATCTGATTTTGATGTTTGCATGCTGCCACTGACCGCATAGCGCAATGCCATCCGCCTGCGTCCGCGACCTCCAGGCGGCTTCTTTGCGCGATCCACGTCAGCCTCCCACTGAAGCGTCACCTGGCCAGCCATTCCAACTGCTGATTGCCTACAAAGATACACATTGGATGCCTCAATCTGTTGAACATGAAAACCCTGCTAACTCTGCCAATCTATATATGCTACATCTGCCACTGGTGGCACATCTGCCATTCTTTACATGTTCGAACATGGCGAGCTTGCTGGCTAGATGCTGGCTAGGGGTTGGGCACATAGCTAGCCAGAAACGAATATTGCTTATTCAAAACGACTGTATTGACGTCCATTGTCCCACCCACAGGATCTCTAGCTGAGAATGAGTCATCAGCTTAGAAGTGAACCCCTGTAAGTCCGCTTGCAGTTCCGCTGTCGTCGAACGGAATGTAGTGCACAATATTGCACAATCGAACATGGGGATACATGGGGAGGTGAAGAGTAGTAAAGCCGGTGATAAGTAAACACCTAGACCCTCCAAGTCCCTGTAAAAATGGTGTTTTATCATGTTTTACCATGTAATTTACAAATTGTTTGAGGTATTTGGAGGCTCGATGAATAAACCCTAGGTGGCTACCTCTGCATCACCAATGCCCTCATCGACCACGCCACAGGTGAAATTAAACCTCGGTGGAAACGGATTAGTGGCTCCAAATATCAAACATGGGGAATGCGTTGGGAATAGTATGGGCATGTAGCAGATTTCACAGTATAGGTGGGGTTTTGATGCAGAACAAGTAAGTGATGGTGGTTCTTGTTGGGCGTCATCATTCTAAATTTGATGGAAAAAGGAGCATATCTTTGTCCCTTGGGTATCCCCAGGACGTTCCACGGGCTGAGCCAGTTGCTTGTCCTCCCCCGTGGAGTGAAGCAGCAATGACCTTGAAACGGCGTGTCTCAGAGCCGGGCATGCGCTGGTATTGGGTTCCAAATCCTGTTCATCCGCATAACTACGTTGTAAATCATGCTGAACACTTTTTTTTTGGGGACCTGACTTAATGTTTCAAACAAAACTCTTGAGAAGGAAACCTGTTTGTTGGTTTAGCATGGCCTAACCACCTGTTGCGTTGATAATATGACCTTATATTGATGAATCACGTTGGTAAAACGACCCCCCCAAAAAAAAACTCAAATGCAAACCGTAAAGTCCATCCACGTTGCTCCAAGCACTGACACTGCACAGCAGGCTAGGCAGCCCGACTCCAGCCTCTTCACTCGCGGATCTGCAAACGGCAGCACCGCACGCCTACGACATCTTCTATAGGACATGGTGGGGCTATGCGGATTGTGCAAATGGATGCAAATGAGGTGTGAAAGTCGTCGAAAGCACACATTGACTGCCATCATTCTCTATTCAAATATATCCCAAGAAGATGTCAAAATCAAAATAATGGAAGTTGATTGGGGACATCATCCCAATGAAAATACCTTAGCAAATTACCTCTGCCAACCCAACATTGAACATGACACTAACGCACTAGAATCAGTAGAAAATCCAACATGCTAGCAAGCAAATCACCTACACATGGGTGAATTCCCGGCCGGGTTTGACACCTGAAGGTATTAATTGGATCCCAAGAAGATATCCCATTTATCCAAGTGGGAGATGTCCCAATAGCCACCCTAGCCATGTCTTGGATCCTTCGTGCCCGCTGCCTTTGAAGGTTTGCATCAAGGGTCACCTCGTCAAATTCCAGCAGCAAGAAGCGCCACCTGGGCTCCGGCAGGATCGGTGTGGATGGTATGGTGTGCTCGGACATGAAACGATGCCAGGAGTGAAGTCAAGGTGTTGATATATGTTGATTGTTACATGTTGCTGTGCCAACATATGACCTGTCCTTACAACTTCAGTTGACATTTGCCGATCCAGTCCGTTTTTGTTTAGGTAAAAAAAAAGTTACCCTCTGGTAATTTAACGTAGCTATGGAAAATCACAATTTTTAATGGGAAAATCCACTATAAATGGGCCATTTTCAATAGCCATGTTAAATTACCAGAGGGTAATCACCCAACTGGACTGATGTTAGTAAAGCCATGTCATAAACCACCCCATGTGGATGCTTTATACAACACCCATCTCCCTTGGATGCTCCCCAACCGGGCCACTGGACGCATCGAGGCGACATAGGAGGATCACCTGGAAAGGTATGGCGATCATGGATACTGTCACTACCACTACCCTCTGGTAATTTAACGTAGCGATTGAAAATGGCCATTAATAGTGGATTTTCCCATTAAAAATGGTGATTTTCAATAGCTATGTTAAATTACCAGAGGGTATAAATGGTAAACCGTGGAAAGAACTGAAACGGGATTGTCCCTTTGATCACCATTTCTGACTGCACTCTCCATATGGACAGATGACTCAATTTACACAAGGGATTTGCGGTGATTGACTTAGCAGAAAGGAGGATTTATCTAGCAAAATCATGTAGAATTAATCCTTTAACGACCACAACAATATGGAAACACTTCTATTTGGTTGTCATGAGCATGATCTACTTTTCTTGTGGGTTTTGAATATCTACGCTGAGTATCTGATCTACTGACGGTTGAATGCAATAATAAACCATCCATAATTGGGGATTCGGCAAATATAATAATGGGAATACAGTTGGGATATATGATATAATATGTGGCTTATGTTGGAAGAATCTGGGATATATGATACAATATGTGGCTTATGTTGGAAGAATCATGTTCCGATTGGTTTATTGGGAAGATTTGAGGGAACATCTTGTACAATCGGAAGCCGTGGTTTTCCCCATCAAATACAGAGGTGAAACTCACTTGTTGGGAGCATAAAACGGAACGTTGAAAATATCATCAGCGACAATCAGCAGCAACACCGACCTATACAAGAGAACTGGGCTCACATAATAGATATGTGTGGAAGGTGCCAATAACAAGGCACCCCAAAAAGGTTGAGAAGTCCAATGTCCAAAATGATCAATGTCGGTCCAGAGTGCTAAAGGGTCTGATACAGAATCTACTCTAATTAATGATATGTCTGACATCAAAACGCTGAGGCCCCCAACAGCCCAAGCTGCCAAGCCATACCTGCCATACCTGGTACCTGTGGCAAAGGGAGGGCCCCCCTTTCCCCCCAAAAAAAAGACACTGCTGCAGGTTCACAAACTTGACCAACTAAAAGTACGGATCCCTGAAGCGAGGATCCTTGGTTCATAAGTGGGGTAATTTCTGGTGGGTTCCAAACAAAGAGGGGATGATTCTCACTAACACCACCCCCTCGTCAATTTTGGGTCAGGAAAAAAACAGTCACAAGCTGAAGCATCCTGACCGGTCGTCGTGAACAAATCTCATGCTGTCTTCTGTAAGATGGAAAACTACAAACACTCCCAAAAGGTAGGCATTCTAATGGCATTCTATCTTTCCATCACAAGAAAATGGTAGAAACAGTGTTGCAACACCCTACGCCCGCATAGCTGCTCCAACATGTCCCAACTAAGTGCATTATTTGGCTGGTTCTTCTCTTAGCATCCTTTATGCAAACCATCACTCTCCAACCGTAATGTCCAGCCTGCCCGATGCATCTGGCGCTAATCATCAATCCGCATAGCTGAGGGATCGGTGAAAAGACATTTAAAGACGATAAAGAGGGGGCTCAAACCTGTGGCTCTGCACAAAGCGGCACAAAGGCTATGTCTGACGCATCTGCATGTTCAACAAGTTAAAGCCAGACTGATCGCAATTCATTCCAACTGCGACGTGGAATTGTGATGAATTGTGTAGGTACCACTCATTCTAGCAAAGGACCCTCTTTTCTGCTCCTGGTCTTGTATAATCTTGACACGTCTTTTGGCACGATGATACAATTCAATCTTCCAGCTGAGGACATCAGAATCAGAGCAGCATCTCTTACAAATACCCGCAGCATTCCCAGCACAAGTCTGCCTTAGACAGTTTCCAAAGAAGTCTGACGGCACAGCACAACAACGATAAACACATCCTAATTATCGCCTATCGCGTCCCAAAAATGAGGACAAAGTCTTACGGCCTTGTGCTGCACAACTATGTCACTATGTATTGCACGCCTGTTTTTGTCTCACATTAAGATCTCCTAAACTGTCAAGCCTAGAAACACCTTTAAAATTTATACAGAGCGCAAATCGCACAGCGATCAGCCCTGAGCTTTCAATCCATTCCCTTAAGGAACGGAAAGGCTATCATTCGCACCTGCCATACGACATAAAATGGTTTGAGCTGTGCCCGTATGCAGCGGCAAAAGTGGCTCAATTTTGTAGCTCTACCCTGCATCTATTACTCATTACTGGTTTCAATGCTCCTGAAAAATACTGCAACTGGGCTATGTCATGTGATACAGTATCCCTAATTTAAATCCTTATATACCCAGTTTGAGATAGTTTGAGCAGCTATGCTATTTTATTACACCCATATTTTGACCCAATAGTCTCACAAATATCATGCCAAAAGCATCCCAATTAGCTCCATACAATCTCAATATTGAATATTGCCTTCGTATATGATCTCCATAATATCCCCAAATTCCATCATTCTCTCCATATTACAGACGCTTTGTTACCACCGATTGGGTTCTTTACATCCAAGCATTATCTCCCGATTGGATGAGAATGGGATTCCCCTTATGGATTGTGATCATGATCACTATACATACTGTACAATATATTAGTGGTTAATTATGGTTAATTAATCACTATTTACATATACATATATATTTTACTGTATAATATACTATATATATAATTATATAGTGGTTGATTAATCATCAACATTCATCAAGCAACCTGGGTTTGAACACTGCGCATACCATCGTTGGTTCTCTCTTTGCAGCTGCTACGGGCTCCTCAGTGACGCCGTGCTTTGCGTGAGCCGCATCGAGGAATCCAGTTGGTCCCAGCGCTCACGTTCCATGCCCGACCACACCATGCGCCTGAGCTACATGGCCCATCCAAGCAGTGGGAGTGACATTTGCTGCAGTTGTAACTGGTGATAACTGGTGCATTTGCATTTTATTTGCTGCAGTTGTGGTGGTAATTCAATATTGGGGGTGTTCTTAAAATGGTGGACGCTAAAAGCTTTGTTTTGCATGATTTGGGGGTCTCTCATTTTATCTCATTTTAAGTTTTTTTTGTTGGCCAATGGCCCTCCAAAAGCATCCAACCTTTCCCTATCTTTCCCCATCAAACCACGTTCGGATGATTTTGGCGCCTTTCCATTTTGAGAAACACCCGGCAGAACTGGGATCTGTTCAGATAGGTGCAACTTGCTGTCATCCATTAGTGCCAGGGATCACCTGTGCCTCACCTTGCGTTTGGACCAGCAAACATTTACACATCCACTATCTGCTTGTTGCCAGGTATTTGGAAATGCGTCATCACAGTTGAAACGCGTTACCACTCACAAACATCCTAAAGACGAACAGAAACATTGGACCGGATTGGGACCCTTTCCAGCGGCCCGTGTTGAGTCCCACGGCGTTTGTTGCTTTCGATCTTCCCATGACCTTAGACGGTGCTGCCGATGCCAACTGGGTTGTCACATTGTGGGAACTGAGGGGTAAGTTCCCTGGCAGATGTGAAGAAAATCCACCATGTTCATCGAGTTTATCTTCAAGGGGTTTTCCAGCTGACAGACCTACGCCCACCTTAGAGATCCTTAGATTAAGTCTCTTGAAGTGGGCTGTCTCTCCGCTTCAAATGCCACGCCAAAAGCGACTGGCTCCACACATATCACCGGCATTCACCGGCATCTCAGGGCGTGACGGTAAGATGAAGCCGGCCCGATCTGGAATCATGCCTGTCACCATGGACCTCGTGCTGAAGTGGGGGACTACTGGACCGTCATCCCGAAGAGCATCACAGCAGAACCATAAACACAATCCTATACCTCCCAAGAACCAAACCTGGCAATGGCACATTCCCATGTGCAAATGAGTTGCCAACTACCCCTTACCAGGAATGGATACTTTCTTATTGCCTTAGTGAAGGCGGGCCATCAAAGACACCAATATCACCAATGCACGTATTGAAGGAAAATGGGCCCTCCAAAGCCTTACCTCCTACCAAGTAAGGCCTCATGTTGCAGGGTGATTGACCTCCATCAGCCCGTACCAATGGACCTATTACCATCTGCTTCCAAGGCACATCCCCGGCTCCGACAAAATCTCCGCAGCGCTGCGGCTTTTGGACAGCCCCGTCCTGATCTCGCGGGGGCAGGATGCCCTTCTGCACCCATAGAACACATGTGTACCTAGACCATCCTAGACCCGCAAGCAAAGATACCGTGCATTTTATTCATAAGAAAAACACACGTTTGATCTGTTGTCCTACTCTTAGCCAGGGAAAAAGGTAATAAAATGACTGAACTACTACCCATCCAAGGTTGACCCGAAAAAATACACCCATTATTAAATAGAAAGGAAACAAGTCCCCAAGAACACACTTTCATGATCTATCATTTATAATTATAATTTCTCACTTTTGAATGGGTACTTTCTGGTCAAAGTATTGCATATCTACCTCTCTCTCCCTCCCTCTCTCGGGTGATGTTTGGGGTCATTGTAGGCAGTTGTTTTCAGCACCTGGATCACTTGGTCACCAGTGCCCTACATGTCATTCATCAAATCCGAAACCCCCAACAAGCCACATCCCACTCCCCTAAAGTGTTCCTTGCCAGCACATCCGGGTCCCATATCTATAAGTTCCGCACCCCTATTCCCACTCATCCTTTAAGAGCCCAAACATGCATAGATATGCATAGATCACCGGCAGTCGTAATAGTGGTATAACTCTACGTCTCAGGCCGATCATCGCATCACCATGCATCACCTGCATCCCAGGCACGTTTGAGGACGGCTGGACGTCAACGTTCCCTTGGACTGGAGGTACTCTTGGAACAGAAAGTTCCGAGACGCACTCACCTGAGCTGGGGATGGCTGGGGGCGGGGAACCACTGCGGCCACTGCGTGGGTCCCATGCTTGAGGAATGTTTTCATGAAAACATGGGATGACATGGAGGTTTCCTGGTGTACCCCCAAATCATCCATTTAAATCATATAAAAATGATTTTTCATTAAAATATTATAAACCGCCCAGCTAATGGGGTACCCCCATTTTAGGAACCTCCACATGGGATGGTGTCGTCCCACGACTTGGCGCCGGCACTCCGTGCAACGGCGTTGCGCATGTCATGGCCAAACGGGCTCGACCTGGGCTGAGCTGTTTGGGGGGAACTGGCGGCTGCAGTAAGGGAATCTTGGTGGTACAGTAGGAAAGGGTCTGCCAGGATTCTGTGTGGAATCTGAGCCAATGAATTGCTAATGATGCCTATGGGACTATACCTTGTTTGGGAGCAGAACAGTGAACAGTTAAAAAGTTATATAACTAGAAGAGCCGGATAATTCACTCATCACTAATCTTCGCTACACCTACAGTGGGACATAGATGGGCACCCAATACACCTATTGGTCTATAAGTTTTTCTACGATGGGAAGGCCACTTTGAGGTAGTCATAGATCTTCTTCAAACATGTTAAGTCTACAGGTCATTGATATGGCATGTAGAGCTATTCCACACCAACATACCCCCAACCCACACAAAATCTAACTGGATCAACACGTAAAATAACGCCGGAGAATTAATGCCATGGAAAGAAAACCGACATCCACCCACTAATCCCATCTAACGCTGTTTCTCCTTGCACCCATTTAGCGTGTCCCTGAGATACCCCTGCGTTGCTCCCGACTTGGACGAGAAGAGCTGATGGTTCGGAACATCCTCAGCCAGGGAGGTCAGGGCCATGTCCCTGGAAAACAATGATTTTGACCAAACATGTCATGAACAAAAAAATGAAAAATATCAACATAGTGGCTCTTTAGGGATGGTATATGGATGGTCTAGGCCAGTGGAGAGGTGAATTTATTATGCTAGTGGCTGCTAGTGTTGGTTCAAATTGGCACGCATTTAAGCGTGGTTTGGACTTTGGACTAGCATCTGCCAAGAAGCGTGTCATGCCAACCTACCCATTTCCGGCAATCTCTGCTAATCAGCATTGGTAATGATACCAGAATCATCCCAAATCGATCTGTCAGAAACCATCAGAAGCTACTACCCCACCAAACCAAAACACCACAGAAACTCCGTTCCGCAGCCCCAGCCAGCCCTAGTCAAGAGACTGGGATGTCTCTGCCCGAGCCGACGCAGTGTTACCTCAACTGGCGGCACATGTTCTAACAGGATGTGCTGCATGCTGCGGTGATGCTAGATTGCAGAGGGAACAGCGTGGAACAACGTGGAACATCGTGGAACAACATCAAGGTGGACAAGGATTCAGGCACGGAAACTTCTCAAATATAAGTTGAATCCCACATATTTGTTTTAAGTTGGGATGTTTGCCGGATTCTACTCTCAAAGGGCTCAAAAGTTCAGAAGCACTCGTAAATTGGAGAGCACGGGACTTCATATTGATGCAAGAACCATCTGCAGCGGTCCAGTAAGAACTGTGGGTTCCCTGAAAATGTCCAAGAGAAGGAAACTTGCAAGCCCCATCTTCGACAACTGGTTTTCATTGATGAAACACCCAGCTCACTGAGCCTGGAACGTTCCCTCCAATGAACGCCCAAGCATGACCGGGCTCCCCGACACCGCAGTGCAGCTCTTTCTTCTTCCTTAATTCCCAGCCCAAGTTCTGGGATGGCGGTAGCACTGTCCGGCACCAAAACATCATGCGCTAAACTGCCAGCCATGGGTCACAATTTGCACACCAACAATTTTTTGTCCGCGCATTAACCTTTAAACAAAATTATACAAAATTCACATTGATCCACCAGAATGCACCAACAACTCCCATCCTGAAACAATGTTTCCCTTGGGTGCCCCGGCGCTCTTTTCCCAGAACGGAACCAACACCTCCTGGCTACAACGCCAGCGCATTGGATCGAATTGGGATGTTTCACAGAAGAACTGCACTTGGCGTGCCAACAGCACAACGCAACTGCCACATCATCAGTATCCTCGTTTCGTTTTTCTCACCAAGCTTCTACATTGAATCCCTTGCAGTGTCCAACTTACCACCATCAACCCAGCCCCATCGTCGACCACCAGTACTACCATCATCGCCAATGATCACTCCTCTGGTGGCCGCGGCCCATTGAAGCGCTCGTGGTTCCTAGATCCAGCGATCCCAGATCATGATCCGTGATCCGGCCATGAGAAGTCAAGAAGAATTGCACCCCACACTAAATGTACCCTCTGGTAATTTAACATAGCTATGGAAAATCACCATTTTTAATGGGAAAATCCACTATTAATAGCCATTTTCAATAGCTATGTTAAATTACCAGAGGGTACCCCTGAAAGGCAACTGGAGCGTTAAATGCTTTTCACCACCTTGAAAGGACGTAATTCTTTTTGCCTTCGAATACAGTCCTCTATGAGTTCCACGTTAGAGTTCGGTCTTGACGATGTCCTCAAAGTTAAGAGATACAAATGAGGCAGCTGTTGTAGACCTCTGAGGGGCACCTCCTGAACATGCTTCCCCTAGGGTCATGCATCCACAACATCAATCACACAACCAACAGCCGAGTTGGTTTTAAAATAAAGGCAAAGCCAAAAACTACACTACACGAAACAAAAAAATCGGGATTGTCAAAACTCAAAACCCATACAGTAATTTCCTTCTTTGTGTAATTAGATTGCTTTCCATCAGCCAAGCAGCTAACAGCCAAATCATGCCAAGTCCAGGTATAAAACATGTCCATCTCCCACCGAGTTCCCGGCGCAAAGCTCTTGCCCAGGCGTTCTAAATCGCCCGAGGCGGTCAGGTGGATCACCACTGGGCCTGCGAGAACGTGAGGCCTATCGATCCCACCATGACCATTTTGACGGCAAACAGAAGTCAAAAAACACAACACCGAGCAGGGAAGGATTCTGAAATGCTGGGTTTGTATTTCTCCATTTGTAGCTTAACAAGAATCCGTTGAACTGTCCAGCCAATGCTTGCTCACCAGCAGGAAAACACTGCGCAAATCTTTTCCAGCATTCCCCCCTCTGGAAGCTTCCTTTGGGTGACACGTTACTTTGGACTCAGCCACCAGCCTCCTCAGGATAAAATGCATCATGTTGAGCATTGGCCAAATGATTGCAGGAAGGATATGGCCATGGCTCACAAAATGACTCAAGTCTTGAAATTGGTCCAAGGGAACATCAAAAAAACAAATCTTCAACACTATCTTTCTTGGATGGAGATTTTTGGCGTTAGATCCTTTGTCTAATTCTAAGGGTCATGGCCATTTTCTGAGACATGTCCCAGTTTCACCATCACATTGTAGTAAGCACATACTGAGCACGATTGTGCAAGCTGAGCTCTGGAAAGGTCCATGGGCAAATTGGGCGCCACTCTGGGGTCCCAACCTCTAATCGGGACTCCGCATCCCCCGCTCTCGGAGATGGGCCTCCAAATCCACGTCACGCCACTCTTCTCCGGGCAGGGACTTGGCCTCTGCAGTTTCCCCTGCATTGGCAAACCTAAATTCATAGCCACCGGTGCGCTTCTGCCGACCCCGGGCGCACATTCCAACTTTACTTGCGTGCAAATCCAGGGTCTGCGCGGCTTCTTTGATGGAAGGAAAGTGCCTCCACTTCTCTTGGCTCGCGTACGCTCGGCCAAGAACAGGCTTCCACAAGGAGTTTGGGCCTTTGAGGTTGGCAACACGATGCAAATTGTTTTGACGAGGAGTTACGTACTCCAGATTTCCAACTGCATTGTTGCTTTTATTCATATCCCGGTGATTGATTTGCGTGTGCTCTGGAGCTGGTGGAGGCCCAAGAAAAGCATATGCCACAAGGCGATGAACACGTTCTTGATGCAACTGCGATGACACAGTCACAATGGTACTCCGATACCCGTCTTTGCGATGGTGACCAAAACTTATATGCCCAGATTTGGACTTGATTCGCCCAAGCGAGCTCACCTTTCTGCCTGGCACTGCTTTGCCAGTTCCAAGACTGATCATTGGCTTCCACTTTTCGCCAGGGAGCTTTTCATTATTTGTCACAAACTGATACTCACAACCATCAATCTGTGCATTTCTGTGGCACCGTCTGCTGACAGTCGCTATGCTTTGCTTCAGTTTTTGTGCTGCTAGACTAATGGAGCAAACCGGGTCCCGTTCACAACCACCGGTTTTGATTGGTGTGTGCACTTGCTTCTTGGAAGGTCAGAATAAGAATGTCCGATGTTCTCAGACTGGGTGCCCAGGCCAAATTTGCAGCCTGATTGTTACTGCCGTTGCCATCCACATGGTTCACCTGCCATGCTGCCTCGCTGGGTGGGGGTCCATGAAAAGCCCATGCAACCAAGCGTTGAACGTTGAACTTGCAGCCAGCTGCAGCTATGTTAACCTTGCGGTAGCCGTCTGCATCCAAATATCCCAATGTAATTCTTCCTTGGCTTGTGCGGCACCTTCCCATTGAACTCACCTGCCAACATTTGCCTTTCCCTTGTCTGACAACACTTGGCGACTTTGGCGTCCCAGAACATGGTACGACTTGTACAAGCGGGAAAGTCAGCAGGCAGATCAAAATCAAAGCCTTGGATCTGCCCAGGCTGGTGGTGCGAGGGAAAGGGGCCATCATCCTGGGCACAGCTTCAAGGGCTGGTCAACCCGGTCTTCTGAGTGTGATCCCATGCTGGAAGCCAAATGGCTTCAAAACATGCAAGCTTAAGTCAGGATAATTAGTGTGAACGGAACTGCCGGAATGATCCCTTAACTGAACCAATACTCTCAACAAATATAGAAGTATTAGGGGTGCCTAATACTTAGTCCTGAGCATGCACCTACAAACTGACCGCGCGAATTACGCTGGAAGGTCATATTAAACTTAAACTGAAGTGGTGCCTGTAGACTCAGGCTTGTTGCCAAGGCATGCAATGTACCGTGCAAAAGATTTGCATTTGCTGTACCTAATGTGGACAAACCACTCCATCCAAATTTGTGAACCTCACTTCCAACTGCAGAAAGAGCATCCGAGCCATACAGGAAATTTCGATATGCTTCATCATGTTTCACGTGCTCCCAATGGGGGCACAGGAGTGTCAAAACCTTCCAATCATGTCTAACAAAGGCACCAGGCCATGCCTTTCGCGAACTCTTTGGCCGCGACGCGGAAGGATTGCTTCTGTCGAACCTCAGTTGGGTCACCAACCCTTTTGCCGTCATTTTGATATTTGAAAGAAGGGGTATCAGTTGTCATAGGTGATAGGTGATTTTCGGTGTCAAGGGGCTATGTAGTGGGCTCTACTGATAAATCCAACAAACGACAATCAAGGTGTTCCATTTGTAAAACCCAAAGCACCATCACAAAAAAAACATCAAGGCAAATGCTGGAAGTATCTTGAATGCCCCTTGACAAACAGGTAATGTAATGGATGATAATTTCTTGATGACCCCAAAGGTCTGCCAGCAACGGCCTTCGCTTCTACAAGAGGTCGTTTTCAATATGCACCAAACTCACCAAATGAAGGCAAATAACAGGAAAAAATTGTTTGTCTCAAACTGGTTTCCATTAATGTATGTCGTTGCATATTCCTCCTCTTCATGTTTGGCTGGTAAGGTGTGACCTTCTATGTACCGAGCTAATTTCTGGGCGAAACAGTTCGTGAGCCACAGCCACAGCCGGTCATTGTTGGTTGATAGCCGCTGGTATAAAACAAACATGGTACTAAAATGTCCAAGTTGCATATCATATAATTGTACAGACACATATCACCCCGAAAACTGCTCAGTAAACTATCAATTCAACATCTTAACTCAGAAAATCATTGACCAGATCCAAGAATAACCTGTCACCTTATGTCATACAAAGAATCAACATCTGACTGATTGACTGTAAGTAAGAGAAAAAAAACATGAACTCCAATGATAATCAAGAAAAAACATTGCATTTTCCCTCGCCATCTTCACCCCAAACCCCTGCGGCGCCAAGCCCCCGAGCCGGTGGAAAGGGCACCGACGCAGGGCGTTCCATCCGCATGGCCGCGGCGCGGTGCTGGCGCGGTCGGTGGGACTTGAGCCATGGCGGGTGGGGATGGATGGACCTGGACCCCCATGGGAATCTAAGTGATGGTCATCTTGGGGCAAGAACTGAAAGATTTTGGATCAATAAATCCGGCAGAACTGGCTTGAATACAGTTGAAGTAGTGTTGAAGTATACACAAAAAATATGGTTCCCACCATCCAAATGTGGGGTTATCCTGCAAATCAGGTTAGGACAGAATGCTTGGCGTGCGTCTTCTGAACAACTCTCATTGCATTGTAGAAGTCTGCATTAGATGCTTTTCTTTGCCCAGTTGAGCTCCTTTTACACTTGATGCCATCCCAATTTTCAATCACTTTGCGGGCCCCTGGAGCTGGCATCACATCCCGCACATGCCCTGTAGATCCTTTTAAGAGTGCAAATGCCAGCAAATAATTTGACCATTTAAGTAAACATCATCTGTGGGAGTTGTTTGATGGCAAAAGAAATCATAGTGCCACTTAAGCGGCCATCAAAATGGTCTCAGCTAGGCCTGCCGTTTTGCTGTCTCAGCTACGGCGCGGCTACTTTGCTGCGCCCTCCGCCAGCACTTTGAGCGGAGACACGGGAGATCAGTGACGAAGCGGTGAGACATGTGGCTGGTTGCCTTGGTCACTTGGCTGAAGTGGATGTCACCTACATCGCATCTGGTAGCCCTTTTCAGCACTTGATAAATTACTTCTAATTCCTCTGATTGCTTCAAAGAAAAACATATCCTTCCTATAGTGTTTGTGTTTCATCAACTTCTGCACTGCCAGATTGCTTTCATCGCCACTCAGCAGCGGTCACGTCAAATCAATTCCTGGGCGAAGTCAGGACATGGACAGGGAAGGAAGGTGTCAAACGAGATGCCTTTAACACTTCATCACCCGGATATCACCTGGTGGTTTGAAGATGTTTAAAGTTTAAAGCCCACAAATACCCTCCATGTCACCAAATCCCTACTCTGTTTATGTCCAAGGAAGAACCCCTCACACACTTCCACTCTTGCCGGAGGAGAGGCCCTCCAAAAAAAAAAAATCGGAATATATGTGGGTGAACCAAACATCAAATCTCCAAATTTCAGCCCAAGCACTGGTGATTTTCGCGTCCTAAGGCGTGGGCCCACCATGCCGTCCCGCCAGCTCTCTCAAGGCAGCAGCAGTATGGCCCGCATGGCCTGACAGAAGTCGTGGCCTATGGGGCCCATGGTGAGTTGGGAATAACCGGGAGCTCACTGGAAAACAACATAAAACAACATGAAAACATTAGGCTGCCATTTTTGTTGATGCTGTGATAATCTTTTATCCAATTTTGGATGGGTATGCTGAAGGTCGAGGTGCCGGGAAGAGGAGAACATCTTAGGCTTGCAAAATATGATGAAGTAAGAATAAGAGTTGAGTAGAACCCCAGGAAGCTGCAGAAAGAATTGTGTGTGCTGAATGACCAAAGAACCAAAGAATTACAAACAAATGACAAATGATGGTTGAACGATAAACATGGCCTGCAGTAAAACAATCCAAACCGACGTCCCTGCAGTATTACACGATATTACAAGCACTTTTGCTGGATGGAAAATGGGTGGGTGTATGGATACCATCCATTACTATCCAAAATCACCTACATCGTGCAAAAAATGACCCATATAACTTGTCGAAATAGTGGCAACAAAACATCCAACAGAAATTACACACAGTATCGTTTTACATCATTGTAAAACCGCGGGAAGATCTTCCCAGCAAGCGAATGCAACTGCAACTAAGTCCCTTGATCTACTGATTCCAATGACAGGTCGTGGGCTGATCCTCCAACCCAGCACCTTGATGCGCACGAAGTTTCTGCAGCACCTGTCCAGCACCTCACTTCGCGAAGCGAAGGAGCACCTTTCTGGGGGCAGTGGTACAAACCAACCATGGCGGAAACATACTCAAATTTGTTATTATTTTTTTGTTTTGCTGGGTCCTGTAATCGTTCATTAAATTGAACATATTGTTAAACCAATGCTGGGATTTTAGATTATCTATCGCTATTGTGAAACGTGAAATGTTGTACATCTACCAAATAGTTTATTCATGGTTTAGATGGGTTCATTCATTTTGAGGGCTGGCACAAGCAACGCCTGTGAATGACCCATCTAGAATCTACAACCTCAGATTCTCAGATGTTAAAATAAAACTAGAATCAACATGATGCTCAAGCACATAAAATCCTGAACCCTATTATTACATGGAGGTTTCCTAAGTCATAGGATCACCCCATTCTTCACCCCGTTGAAGGATATCAGCCCCTGCAGACCGAGGCGCTGAGCATCGGAAAGCGCTCCTGCAGCCGTTCAAAGCGATCCTTCCAGTCCTGCCCCGGAAAGGTTGGTCCATGAGGGCTGACATGGCTGATGCGGCTGATGGGTGGGCACCAAAAAAGACATACAGAAGGTCACTACACGGTGGTTCCCAGGTATGCTGGTTGGTGGTTTTTCGCCACCTCTCTGAAAAATGATGGAGTTCGTCAGTTGGGATGATGAACTTCCCAATATATGGAAAGTCATAATCCAGTCATGTTCCAAACCACCAACCAGTATGAGTTGGTTTATAACCTCCATTAACTACAGAGATATGCATCACAAACACGAGTTTTGGGAGACCCACCTCCTGGAAATTTCATCAACTGCCCCAACAAGGGATCCCCAATGGAATATAGGTCCATTACTAAACCAAAGTGTCTGGGAAAATATCTAATTTTACGGGGGAGGGAGTAAACGGTGAACCTATTTGTCTGATTTGAGTTGTTTTCTTGTTGTTGGCTAAATCTGGATTTGTAACTTAAATCATATCAAATGATTCACCAGCAACAAATCCTCCGTGTTACTTCTATGCAAACCATTTAATGTGATATGATATGATATGATATATGCATCACCAGTCACTCCACAAGCATCTGGTAGATTGTTCTGACGAACATGTTGGTCAAAGTAACACGACCTCCTCAACTATGCAGCTGTAGCATCAATGGTCACAAACAGATATGGGGCCAGAGTGAACTTTGGCCTCCTGCTCGCATTCTCGCTCACATCGGCATACGAGACATAGTGCGGTAGCTTGCAGTAGACACCATGCAGTGAGGTGTGAATAGTATGGATGTAGGAAGTAATGTGCGCAATGGTGCGGTTACTTCTTATCTCTGTGTGTCTATGTGTTTGTTGGTCAAATCCCCATTAATTGGTGCGACCACTCTCCGGTCCGCTCGCTCGAAGCGGCCCAGCGGTCCTCTTCGTCTGAACGCAGCTTAGCACCTGAAGGATTGAAGCCGTTGGGCAAAATTGGACGGTTGGGTCAAAATGATTCAAGATCAGCAGATCGGTAAACACCATGATGGTCATATAATACCATATAGTCATATAGTATTAAATATTAACTAGTTGACAATCATCCAGCAAATAGTTGATCATTGGTGCCCCCCAAAATTGGTGCGAATCAGCTGATGCGCAGATAGCTGGCAGCATCCCCCAAGCCGGGCCTTCGCTGGGATTCACCCATCCAGACGTATCCACCTGACTCTTCGAGGCTTCACCATCATGGTCCTACGGTACTTACAAACCTATCAGCCCAACTAGGGATGGTCCTTGAGCATTTGCTGAATTTACCATCTGGCTATTTAACATAGCCATGGGAAATAGATGGTTTACCTATTAAAAATGATGATTTTCCATGGCTATGCTAAATAATCAGATGGTAGTGATTGGAAAATGGCCAACTCACTGTTAGAGATGCACCAAATATCCAGTCTTGTGCTGATGGTTCCCTGATTCCCTTGATAGCAAAGGCAAAATGCAGGCACTTCTGTCCGGCGTCTGTTGTAGGTGTAAGTGTGATGATATCTGGCATAGGGCCATTTGCACACCCACATTGTAAGACTTATAAGAGCAGTCAGTGAAAGTAAGGCATTCTCTCCTGGTCATTCCCTATATACAAATGACGAACACAACAGCCCTGAAATAAAGACGTCACAGGTCATGTGGCTGGCTGAAAAACCAAAGTTAGAACTCGATGAAACTGATTTCACCCTTGCACTATGTATGTACCTTGCATCTGACATGGGTGGAACCCAAAGCTGCTACTTGAAAAATTGTCCTCATCTTCAAATATTATGTATATCGATTGATCAATGGCCATTTCAGGAACCTAAGTTAGAGGCACGCACATGTCGGAAATATCACCACAAAATATGGTCCAACATCTGGTACTAACGTAGCTCCATTTCAGGGCCCTCAAACTCCCATTGAATCCCAGCGCCAGCCCTGCGTCAACCGCAGTTTCCAACCTCCTTAGGTCGCTTCTCACGCCTGGTTCAACAGTTCCGAACATGTGAAACCACCCGGCAAATATGTGGATCACCCGCAAGAACTGGTGATTTTACTCAACAAATTGAATTTCACCATGGAAGGTGGGATTTGACATGATTTAACTATCAACTACTATGATTTTTGGGAAGTTAACCATCATTTATTTAAGTGTTTGAACCATCAAAAGTGGAAATATCATCCAAAAATTGTGGCTGGCATTCTTTTAAAACTCAATCCCATCCCCCTTAATACTGTATACCAAGCAAGCAAAATCCTGGCTTCTGTATTGGGTCATATTGGGAACTGAATTCCTGACGCATACTCATATCCATTGTATATTTTCACAGATCCTACACCCCTAAAAGCAAACATGGAAGTCATGGAAGCTTAAATTTGCGGCCATTTCCATTGGAAGCTGATCTTCCAGAGCCCATTCTTGGGGCTATCAATTAGTTCATCCTTTATCCCCATTAAACGGCCCCAAAATTTCCCCTTAGATCCTCACTAAATCAAATAAATTTCCATAAACACCTATAACATATATAACAGTCCCCCAACTAAATCACCACAAAGACCCATGGTTTTCCTATGGAAATCTTCCCGAAAAATCACCGAAGCGACCGAAGTCTTCACGAGGAATCCCCACCTGTCGTGTCTGCAAGCAGACATCGCCGCACCCGCTGGGTGACCTGTGCGACCTGGGGGACCTCGCTCAGCGTCTTCCTCAGGGGGAAATGGTTGGATGCCTCAAGTTGACCAATGATTGGAGCATCCAAAGACCATGAATAGATGGTTGATTGCCTATTAAACAATGGTGATTTTTTATTGATTTATCTACCTAGACCCTCCAAATATCTCCAAATACAGAAATGGGAAAAAGTAGTAAAATCATGGGGTAAAGCATCAATTGTTGATGGCTACAAATGGATGGCCTAAGACCTAGCAGGACTGATCATCATTGGATATACTTTCGGATGTTCCCCTTCCTTGTAACAGTGGCCACAACTGGACAGCACAAACGGAGCACCACAAAAATGCTCCAAATTGAGTTTATCTCTGATCAGAAGTCCCAACATACAGCCATGCTCAAATCAGAAAACACTGTTTTTCCACTACGCCTGC
>Ga0126342_10000218_pt1 | contig 51180 bp, 44 predicted proteins | sample Cyp1metagenome_FD_92528 | JGI IMG/M metagenome (GOLD analysis project Ga0126342, IMG submission 92528) | Coral microbial communities from Lord Howe Island, Old Settlement Bay, Australia - Cyphastrea 1 metagenome | ecosystem: Host-associated > Invertebrates > Cnidaria > Coral ...
GCAATCAAGTCTTGAAGGGGTTGCAGATTAGCATGGCCCCTGCGCAAAGATCCAAACAAATTGCACCAATCTGGTGCTGTATGGCTCAAGAAAAGGGGTGCAGTGCCTCACAACTGCAGCGTGAAAATAAATAAATATATAAATACATAAATAAATAAATAGATAAATAAATATATATATATATATAAATGTATATTATGTTATTCTTAATATTAATTATCATTACATTAGTATTATTATTGGACTACTATTGTAATTATTATAATTATATATCACATTTGTTTCACGTATATGCGCTGTTTGAACTCCACATCCTGAGGACTATGGAGCCGCCTTCCGCAAGCTGCAGGTGACAAGCTCAGGAATACTGCAGGAAACGACTCAAACTGAGCCAGTCTGGAGCTATTGACAATGGCCATTTACAGTTGATTTACCCCTTAAAAATTGTGATTTTCGATAGTTATGTTAGTTTACCAGAGGGTGTGGACCGTATGGAGTGAAGCTCCAGTGGCTGTTCAAGAGTTGATTCAGCCCAATGCTGCTGCATTCGGATCAAAGTGAAGTGCCCGCTCCGAGTTTCAGATGGAATCTGGGAAATCAAGGGCCTCAACGCCGATGCGTGGATCGTCACTTTCACAATGACTGGATGTGAGGAATGAAGATGAATGAAGCATGTTTTGGGCACTGAAGGTAGCACGCAGACTGCAAACAGATTTGCGGACGTCTTGCCTACTGAAGCGGCCGATTCTGACTTACACTCTGAAGCAAATACACTTGCGCACAGTTCGTGTGCATCCAAAGACTCCACAGACTACAAATCCAGCTGGCAACGATGGCAGAGTATGCCTGGATTTCTTGAGCAACGGCGCCAACAACTGTTGCAGAAGGGTCATTTAGAAAAGCCATCTTCAGAGCAGAACCCTACCCAAGAGGCTCTTGACTTTTTCGAATCCTTGCTGGCAGGAACTGAACAAACAGAGGAGGAAGATGCTAAAAGCACATCCGTTTCCAACACAACCAATGGAGCTGCTCAACTTCAGGATGCTGCTCGTCGCTTGCAAGAGCAAGCAGAAGCCTTGAGATCGCTGAGACAGGGCTTTGTGAAGTCGGACGGCGTTGCGTCTACTGCCAAGCCAAAGACTCAGAAAGAGAAGGCTTCGGATGCTGCGGGTGCTGAAGGTGACGCAGTGAGCACTACAGCAAGTCCCAAAGGTCCCGTGAAAAGCTTCGAAGAAAGCTTCGAAGAACGAGAAGCTTCTGCTGAAGCTCGTCGAAAGGAACACCAGCGACGATTACAGGAGCTTGAAACAGCTGCTGCGCTGGAACTGGAACAGATCCGAGCTGAGATTGACCGGGAGCACAACGATGCGGCAGCGCGAAGAGATGCGCAGCAGGCTTGGTTTGAGGAGTTCTCTGAAGACACCAGAAAGAAGAAGGAAGCTGCCGAAAGGGATGCCAGAGCGAAAGCTGCCAGAGCATTTAGTGAGAGAGATAATTATTGGCGAACAAGATGGTGGCGATATGTGCCAAAGTCAGACCCCAAAGAAGACAACCAGTCAGGCTGTCACTCGGGTCGAAAACACCCCAGACCTCCCAACTTTCGAGGCTCATGGGAGAAGTCCAGACATTTCTCGGGCGACAGGAGAGAGGATGGCAATTTCGGGTCACAGGACAGGTTTGACAGCCCGCCTAGCCCACCTTCCACGGTCGAGGCTTCTCCAATTCTGCGGGAATTGCTTCAACACCGTGAGGAGCCTCTCCAGTTGCGCAAGAAGATTTGGCAGCAGCCTCAGTTTTCAGCCTTTTCGCGGCACATGTTCTGATTCGAATTCCCGCAAAAATCCAAGTAACAAGCGGCGTCTCGAAGAAGTTTCCAAACAGCGGGCCGGTTGGGACAGCATGCGTTCGTTCTTGTTCTGTGATTTTATTGTACTAGACAGCCACGATCGCAAATCTTTGCAGTAAATCATAGTAAATCCACGTGCCCTCTGGTCATAAATCCTGACAATGGAAAATAACATGTAGATGATTTTCTCAGCAACATCCCCAATTCATATATTTGGAGTTTTTTTTTCCATTGCCACATTTTTTTGAGGGCAAAAATCCCGCGTGAAGAATTGCCTCTGCAAGGCGTGCTCTGTGCTTGCGATGGCATCCAGACAAGAGCGAGGGTCGGGACAAAGATCTTGCGACCCGAGTTTTCCAGCAGCTGTCTGAGTTGAAGCCCTGGTTTCTGCCTGAGGCGTAATGAAGATGTTGCTTTGTCTGAAAACGGGGTACATCGGTATACCATATACCCCGCAAATGGCAGTTTTGGTAGTGAAAATATCCGAAAATTTAGCTTTAAACTCAGAATCCATCAAATTTTGGGGTACCGGATTTAAAGACAAACCCACATGGAGGAACAATCGAACAATGTAGGAGACTTGCAGGGTACCTGCTCATCAAGTGACAGGTCAATCTGTCAGCAAAACCAGCCGGCAGCGCGAGATGCACACAGGAAAATCTGGATTTCAGCTGCGCAGGAAGTCCAAATCCACCCGCGGTCTGCCGGAAATGATTGAAGTATATGTTGTAGGAGACGTTTTCTTGCCTCATGTTCCGCCGAGGAGCTGATGGGCGCAGGAGCCACTGTGGGAGTCCATGTCTGGTTGTTCCTGGTATATCGAGATCTGCCCTAGATCAATGAGCAAAGGAAAGCACACCTTGTGACCTTGTGTGTATATATAGATATACACATATAATTGAAATTGAACTGGATATAATGATATAGTGGACAATTTTGTAGATGTGATTTAGATACATGACATTGCCACACCGCATGTTCATGACAGTAATCATCCTTTGAAACACGTGGGATCCAGCAACATTTCACCGCGCCAGGCAGCAATGACAGCAACCTGAGCAAGGGGCCCAAGGACTCCTAGGGACTGCTAGGGACTTGTGATCCCAAGTGCCAAGCAACGAACCCACCATCTGCTTGACCTTTCGTTGCACGTCGTTTCACAGTGACAAACAGCCGGCCCCTCGGCTTTGGCTCCAGTCCCCGTTGGGCAACATGTTTGGACTGTGAGCTCTAGCCTAGGTGGGAGCTGTAGGACACTGTAGGAGTTCAAACTGGCGCAGTTTGATGATGGCTGAGCTCAACCAGGAGTTGCAGCATGACTGGGCATGTATAAACCGCGTTTTAAAGAAAACACCCAACTGGCATGCTGTAGTTTCTAATTCCCATAAAGAGGGTGGTCTGGTAGGAAAGAATTCTATGATCAAACGAAGATTTGTTCATATTTGCTAGCAAACCTTGCCGCTCGACCCACGACCAAACAGGAATCTAAACTGTTGACTAGCTGCACTTGCTCTCTCAAACTCCAGCTGCAATAGCATCCGCTGATAGGTACTGTATTTGAAGGGTGTTTATCGCCCCTTTTTTTGGGCACATGTCGTCATAGTCTAAAAAGAGGTCCCCTGTGGCACCGCCTCTTGACTACTAGTGATGAAGACTTCTCCGCCACCTCTTCAGAATCTTGTCTCACACCAATGTTGACAATCTCCGGGTTTCGGCCACATCATCTGCCAGCAACTGCCAGCACATGTTGTAGACGCGGTTTGCCGTGCCACCTTGGGTGCAGGAGCAGACCAAGAACAATGACGTGAAGGAGAAAAAGGAGAAGGACAAGAAGGAGAAAAAAGAGAAAAAAGAGAAGAAACACAATAAAGAAGATGGAACGAAGGAAAAGAAAGAGAAAAAGGACAAGGATGGCAAGCACAAGGACAAGAAAGAAAAGAAGGAGAAGAAGCACAAGGACTTGGCTGGTCTCACTGCGGTTTCCCCCTAAGTTTTGTGCACCATGGATCTCTTGAGGGTTTCTTGTCCACCGCCTGATCTGTCAGGACAAAGAGCACAAGAAGGACAAGAAGGAGAAAAAAGAGAAGAAGGAAAAGAAAGAAAAGAAAGACACCGAAGTGGGAGACAAACCCGTTGCCAAGAAACTTGGCACATTTGGTGATTCTTGCACAACCGCATACGCCGTTCGCCACACCTCCCAGTGTCCCTGCCAGTTTTGTTCCTGGCTGGCCCTAAGGAGGAGGTTGCATGTGGTGAAGCACCTGCAGGCGAAAAAGAAAAGACAAGAGAAGAATTCTGAGCAGAAGGTCTTGCTGAAGAATCCTGACAAGATAATCATTCCAATCATTGATCATTCTTGGATATTTTTGGTGGTTCTTAAGTGCTGCTTTACCTAGGCCTTGCTGCATCCGAGGACCGAAGATGACTACGAGCCTGTCAACCGCTGGTGGGAACGGGAGGATGGTGCTGAAAGTGGCAAGCGTGGTGCGAAGAAGTGGGACACTTTTGAACATCACGGGCGCCTTGGCCAACTGGTCGGTTTTCAGTCTCAGTGCGTCTCAGAAGAAGGGGAAGACCTACGGAAGAGACATGACAATGGACTCAATCCCAGCTGCGTCAACGTGACCGAGGCTTTTGTTTGCGCCAGACTACGAGCCTATCAACGTGCCGCTGGTCTACGATGGACAAGAGGTCTATTTGCCACCTGAAGCTGTCCCTTGGTCGCAAGGACAAAACAAATACTCAGAGGGACATGGAAACGGGCAGCATTCTTGGGCTTTTTTCCATTCCTCTCGTGGCCAGGAAGAGATTGCGTACTACTGGACATCAGTGAAAGGCACTCCGTATGAAGTCAAGGACGGAGACACCTGTGAACATGGTCAAGTTTCGTTTGAACAAATCATACAGGATATTTTTGACTCCTGCTCGCTGTATGCCAGGACATTTTCATCAAGAATTTCTGGAAGACTTTTAAGGAATACCTGCCCAAGAACTCCCCCATCAAAGACTTCAAAAAGTGTGACTTTACCAAGCTGAAGCTTGGTGCAGCCGAACTTGCCAATATGATGTGATGTCTCATCATTGAATCTAGTTCAATTTTAAAGTGAATCGATGCGAGAGTACGCACACATATTCTCATGCGTCACTTGGCTGCCACGTGGAATATGCCTGTCCCAGGGCCACAAGTTCAGACTAGGTGTTTGATGCCCTTTCGCCAAGGAGCAACCATCGTGAAGCAGAGCGCCAGAAGCGCTTGAATCGCAGCAAGGAAGAGAAGGATGCCTAGTCGATGTCACTGTCCAGTCTTCTGCATCTAGTAAATCCATGTGAGCCACTGCAAAACTCTGGCAATAGGAAACATGTCAGAGACGGACAATGGTTTTCAGAAAGTGCACCGCTTGTGCCCATTCTTGTGCGCATACATCATTTTTCCTCAAGCGATGCCACCCAATTTACCATAGATCACTTTTGTACCAACGTGTGGCAAGGGATGGGGCCTTCCTAAATTTGTTTTTCCGAGATTGCTCGTGTCAGTCCTGTTGGGGAATTCTGACGCTAGGAAGCAGAGAAAGCAAAGACTGCGAAAGAAACGGAATGGTACAGCAACTTGTTTGGAGATTGTCTTTATTGGCGCTCATGTCTTTCGAGTCCAAGTGTACGTCTCGCGCATGTCAAGCATTACCCAACAGAATTCTTAGGCGTTCGTTTAACCGTTTAACTTTTAACGGTTGACCAATGATTTTACATTGCTTTGGAGCGGTCTAGCTGTGAGGTCACGCAATCGTCAACGGCGTGCGCGAAAAGTTGGGCAACTTCAGGTGGAAGCCTCAGCGCTGCAGCAAGGCGGTCAAGGACTACACGATGTCCAGCTGAGGTTGGAACCTCCTCAGCTGTTCCGGGGACGTGGAGAACATCCCAAGCAAGGACTGCTGAAGAAGAGGACCTTTCCGGAAAGCATCTCGGCATGGCCAACAAGGGAAGGGAGCTGGGAAGAGACATGTAGAAAATGAGTGGTATCCAGCATGCTAGCTGGCAGGTTATAGACGGGCTAAGAATGCTAAGACAGACGCAGTGTTCGTGATCAGCAGAAAAGAAAACGGAGGAACCATGAGGAACCCTTGTCTATGACCCATTATAACCCATTATACTTGTTGAGCCATTCGTTCTAATTCCATCTAATTCCATAATTCCATTCGTAGAGGGTAATCACAGCCTCTTTGCTGCAACCATTTTCCCGGTTGAAGCATGCAAGGTGTGACCCTCAACATCGCTGAGACGGCCTGCGTTCCCAAAGTCTGTGGAATGCCGGGACACGCCTGGAGGGACATCGTCCACGAGAACACCGTCCAATGGATAGCAACCTTTGAGGATGGATTGTTACAAGACAGCAAGTACGTTTCCTTCGCTGCCACCAGTGGCCTCAAAGGGCAGCCTGACATGCTGAAGTATGACAGGGCCAAGCGACTGGTGAGCAAGATTGATCAAATCCGGGATTCATACAGGTCTCTGATGAAGAGTAAGAAGCCAGCGGACAGACAAAAAGCCACGGCAACCTACTTCATTGACAAACTAGCCCTGCGAGTAGGTGGTGAGAAAGATACTGAAGAAGAGGCAGACACTGTGGGATGCTGCTCACTGCGTGTAGAGCACTTGAAGCTTACAGAGCCTTTGACCATCCATCTCGATTTCCTGGGGAAAGACTCCATCCGATACACCAACAGTGCCTGGGTGTGTACTTGTTGTGATTTGAGACGGTCAGATTTTCGCAACTTTTCAGCATTAAACTGGCGCATTAAACATGCGCCATTGGTCATGCACTGAGGTGTGGAAGTGACCAAGGAGGTCTTCGACAATGTGCAGGGCTTTATCAGTGGCAAGGCACCCACTGCGCAAGTCTTTGACAAGATTGCCCCTGCTGACCTCAATGAGTGGCTCGGTGTTGCACCAGTATTTTCCGCACACCGTGATCCGATGATATGATTTGTGTCGTAATATAGTGTAAGGATGAGGATCGAACGGCACTGGCCTGTGGTTGGCAAACTGGGCTCCTATTCACTTGTTCTAGGATTGTTATGACATGTCCTTATCAATGGCATACTGTGACTATGACTGACATCCTTTCATGCTGTATTCCTTGATGTATTTGACGTGAGGTACTTCAAGCAATTCATGGACGACTTATCAGCGAAGGTGTTTCGAACCTACAATGCTTCCTTCACATTGCAGGCCGAGCTGAACAGGTTCGAAGTGAAGAACCGATCATCCTTTTCCCAGGACTGCCAGGGTCGCCAGAAGTTGATGCCAATTGTTTGGCCAACAAACAGCCCCGAGTTTGGATAGAGACGAAGATAGACGTCGAGATGGTCAGGCCCAAAACCAAGACGCGTGGCTCCTTCAATTCACAAGACTCTTCAGAAATGAAGAGGGTGAGAGCAGACATATTGAAATTATTAAACACGATCGCAAAATGACATGTGCACACCTTTGACAACTGCCCCAGCAACCTCAACGGAGATACCCTGAAATTAGTGGAATTAAATCATAGAATGAACATGAATGAACAACACTGAACCCTACAGGATCAGCTCTATCAATTCTACAACGATGCCAATCGCCAGGTCGCAATTTTGTGTCTCTTGGTGATAAATGGCCCATGGATACCACGTGGCCGACCTGCGCTTTATGTATATAGCTGTTTTGTTGCTGAGGTAACCATCAGAAGGCTGAATCCAAGGGGCATGCCCAATCAATGGAAAAGATGAGAAATGCACAAAAAGAGATCGAAAGGAACTACAAGGCTCTCAAGAGACACGTGCAGGCTTTGCAGCAAGGCAAACCGAGCCAGGACTGGCTGCGACGTCATGTTCAGCCAAAGGGGCCCAGTGGCCTGATGGATGCCAAGGATGTCTAAGGATGCCATAGGATGATTTCGGGTGAAGACACCAGTTTCCATAGTAAAACATGGTGAAACCATGTGAAAGCCATGGTTTCTCGGAGTGTCTTGTCACAGCTCCCAACCCAGTGAGCCCTCCGATACAACAGATGTGGCCAGGACGCTTCCGCTAAGCTGCCCAAAGATGCCAAGGCTGCAGAGAAGCTACTGGGCGAATGTGAGCCATTGCTGATCCCATCCAACTTCCATGGACTTCTAGATGAATGAGTGTGTATATATATATAAACATGGATAGATATAAATATAATACAAATAGATATAAAGAGAGACACAGAAGACAGTATAACAACCCATATGTAAAGGAATTCGAGTGTTTCCACAAGCCCTACATGCCATGTGCATGCTTCAGACCACAGTTGCGCTGCTAAGGAAGATGCACGAGGTCAAAGCTCGCCTGCTGAGGCACAGAACAGCTATCGAAACCAAGGAGGCGAACAAGACGGTGTCTCTTGGGACATCCAAAGTCAACTACATGGATCCGAGAATTACTGTGGCGTGGTGCAAGAAGGTGCCATGGCAATGGCAGTCATGGCAGAGACTGTTTCAGAACATTTCGGAACCACATTCTGAAGTATTTTTCTGAAAGCGTGCATGTTTGCTGGTCACTTTGATTCCGCCTTTTCCAGGTGGACCTCGCAATTGAGAAGGTCTTTCCAAAGACCATCCGCACCAAGTTTCCTTGGGCCATGCATTTTCCATCTTCATATGTCTTTGAATAGTTTCAGATGTTTCAGTCTGGCATGAGGGTAAGCCTCTGACAGCTATAGTTGTTGACGGCAGCATTTGTTCTTTTGCTCGTCACGTCTCACCAGTGTGCTCCCAGTGCTAGGAGCACAATGTCCAAATATGTCCAAAAGTGTAGTCTGACATGGCTCAACATGGCTAGATATGGCTCAATTTCTAGAGATTTGGCGGCTGATTCTGTAGCTTGGGGTATGGGTTGGCATGAAGCATGGACAGAGGCTTCGTGGAGAGCGTCTGCGCAGTGCTTGTGCCGCGAAAAAGACGCTGGCCGGTCTGGACGGGGGCTGTTACGACAGAGGGAGTATCTTGAGAAATTGAGAAATTCAGAGACTTCCAGCATCTTCCATGTCCTCCAGATCTTCCATCAATGCGTTATGATTCATTCCTTGATTCCATTGTAATCCATTGTGTGTATATATATAATATACATATGCACACACACACATATATATATATGTCTGTAGATAGATAGATAGATAGATAGATAGATAGATAGATAGATCGATAGATAGATAGATAGATAGATAGAAATGATATAATAATATTATTCCATGGGTTTTACTTGCCAGTTTGGATCAATTTGGTACTTCTCTTAAAGTGCCCTGGCTTCAGGTCACATGGGCAACCTCAGTAACTTCAGCAACGACACAGATGACGGCGTCGATGCCGTCGATGCCGTCGAAGTCGAGCCTGTCGAGCCTGTGAATGCTTCAGCCGCAGCCTGGATCCACTGGGAATCCCAGGGTCGCTGATGAAAGGGGTGATTCAACTGAGGACATGGTATGCAACTCCGATTACATGCACCAAGCCTCAGTAAAGGTGTCTTGACGGTGCAAAGCTACTGTGAGTCATGGAATCTTGACATGTCAAAGCGGAGGTTTACTCTGGATCTTGGCAACTTCTCGATCGCTGGACCAACAGCGTTGGAGGCTGTTGCACTCCGTGGACAGCTTTGTTGAGTCAGTGCAGTAGCCTGTGAGGGGTGGAAACTGTCAATCTGACATCAGGATCTTAAAGCATCTTAAAGCATCTTAAAGCATCTTAAAGCATCCATGCAGTGGATGCAAGGGACTTGCCAAGTGCGAGGGGTCTCGAAAAGCATCGCTGGTGCAGTTCCTGTGAGGTGATTGGGGCTGAAGGTTTCGACAGACGCAAAGTGCGTGCTTGGTGCTCAGCTGCTCAGAGTACTCAGAGCTTCAACCTGCGCCTGGTGCGGCAAAGCGGATGGGCACTGGATGGCACTGGATGGCCCTGCGCCTCTTATCGAACGCATTTGCTTTGTTGATCCATAGGGATTCCATGGCGTTTGAATCTCCAGGGCACCAAACCAAGCGAGGTTGGAGTAAGTTTCTCCTTGACTGCGGGGCTCCTGGCTTCTGTTTTTTCTGGAATGTGGAGTGTCTAAGACAACCATAGAGTGACGCAGAATTTGTTTGGTTTGAGCGAGGTGCATGGGTTTGGCTTGGGGGATGGTATCTCCCAAAGGCTGAGACTTGTCGGTCTCTCGGCAAACTTCAACCATCGGTTGTAAGCTGAGTAAACTGTTTTCTGGCTCGTTGCTGGATTGAGGTGCTAGCCCCTCTTAGGTGTGGCCAAGAAGGGTGCTGCCCTCAACACAGCTTTCTAGACATCTACATTTTCAAGTCAGCTATAGCTTTTCCCCCTTAATCCCATTTTTATTTTTGGCTTGGGACTGCTTGGGGAACCAGTGAAGAACACAACAGCACCTCCCAGACCCACTGGAAGAAGTGTACCAGGACCTACAACGGTACTCAGCACCTTAGAGGCCAACTGGCAGAGGACTGGGAATCAACAGCCATCGACAACTGGTGGAAATTGATGAAACTGGGCTGTTTCATTTTTAGCCATGGAGAATTATGGAGTTGAGGATCCGGATGCTCCTGGGAGTGGCTCAGATCCAAACACTGCCCAGACGCTGGGAGCCCAGTTTACAGCAACGTTTCCGAGCTGACACCAGTGATCCAACTGACATCAACTGACATCAACTGACATCAACTGACATCAGCTGACTCCAAGGTGGGGGCCATTGGCCCTTTCACGAAGTGGCTTGTACTATGTTTGCCTCTGCTCCGGAAGAGGCATATGCTTTCAAGCTCTGAGATTGATTGACAAGTGTTTCCCATTCTTTCCCAGTGTTTCATTAAAATCGCTGCAAGCCTTCCTCGCATTTTCTCATTGATTTCATGGGTTCCCCCATTTCTCTTTCTTTGCGTTGGAAGGGCGAGGTTGCGGGCAAGATATCGACTTTCAGGTGGAAGTTGGCCCACTCCTCAGCTAATCAGCTAATATTAGCTCTCAGCCCGAGCGTCGACATTGCCCAGGTAGCGTCGAAGCCTTTTGGCCAGACTTGCGCCACAGCCTTGGTTTTGGGAATGTGGGGATAGGCTGATACGAACAATGTAAAAAACAACAACGCCAAGATGCCTGGGGAAATCTTCGATTTGTTGTTTTGAGGGAGGCAGGGAGCATTTTTGAAGCCATCTTTGGAAGCAAAGGCTTGGAAACTGGTGGCTTGGAGTCTGGACCTTGGAACTCCGGAGGTTCGTTCTGTAGATATATCTGTAGATATATACATCAGTAGACTGGAGGAACTTGCATGTCGAGAAGATGAGTGGATCATGAGTGGATCATGAGTGGACCATGAATGGATCATGAGTGGATCATTGTAGATCTATATGCATCTATATGCTGTGATCTAGTCACGTGAAGGTTGAGAGTGATGCCTCATGTGGTGTTCTCCATGAATCTTGTGGTAATAGCCTCAGTCTTGTTGCATTCGAAGCGCCGTCCAAAGTGTTCGATGTCAGCTATACTCACATCGCTCAGGGCCCAGAGGTCTCGGTTGACGATCGGGTCATGCGCTCAGCGGTGATATGGCTGTGCTATCCGTAGTTGCTATAGCTATCGCCTCTCATTAGGTGAGGATCATAGACTTTAGCATTGAATGCGGTCAGCCTGGGCGCTGCACTTAGCGACTGATTTTTTTGGAGTCTTTGCCACTTTGCCCCCCGCCCTGCGCCTACAAAGAGAACACACTTTCCTGACTTCTTTCAGGTCGGGATCGCACACACCGAAGCTGTTCCACTCTTACAGTTGGAGAAACTTGTGATGAATGTGGAGCGCAGTACATGATGGCACGTGTCTTTTACATTCTTTTACATTCTTTTACTCCATTTGGCTGCTGTATCTCCTTCTCTCCAGAGTCTTCTCAGGCGTGGCCCTCTGGCAGAAGTTCCAAACACTCCAGGAATGATGGGTCCGGAACTCATTGCACACGTTTCTCCTTTCCCCTTTCTGCCATTTGGCATGGGGGTGATGTGCTTACATGGGTTTGATTATTGGGATGTGTCTGGAAAGGTGAACAGAACTCAGGAGAATCACGGAGAATCCTTCATTTTTCTTCTCACATTGGAGGCCCTGCAGGGCAGAATCTGACCTGGCCACAGCTGTGTGAAGTCCCAGGGTCCCAGGGGTTGGGACAGCTGTAGTCATGGCATGGCATGCCATGGCGCCAAGGCGACTGGTGGACGGTGGCGTTTTCCGGGTTTGTTGGTGTCCTGGAGCTCAACAGGGTGGTGTTGGAGCCTCAACTTGCACCCATTGGAAGTGGCTGTGAGTCATGGCTGCTCTAGCAGCATATCAGCTGATCATATTTTCCAAGTACTCATGGTATTTTCCAGCTGCACCGTGGAGGATTTCACCATGTTTCACCTATGAGCAACACACTATTGAATTCAACTGATGTTTGGAGCATGAGGCCGAACAGAGCAGCTGTTCCAAGCCGGAGGATTTCTATGCAGAGGCCTGGGGTCGGGGTTGCCCCGCGGGATAATTCAGAAAATATTCAGAAAGACAGAGACTTCTCCATCTTCTCCTGGAATATCGAATGGACGGCATTCTCGAGATTTGAGAGCCTTCTGGGCCTTCTGTTTCAAGATTCGACAGATTGCCTGGCTCTCGCAGTTTGGGACCTTCGCAGCCTTGAAAATCCGTGATGGCTGGCCAAGACCTCAGGTCAAATGGTCGCTTGATGTCGCTTGTTCCCCTAAGATGGAAGGTCTTGACGCAGCCAATTTCTTCATTTCTTTGAACAGACGCCCGGCCAGCTCTTGGTCCTCACGTTGCCTTCTCAACTTTTGTCTGAGGCCCAGTGCATGTGCACGAGCTGAGGAGCCAATACTTCTGCATGTCAAAGCCTTGGAGCTCTGATCCCTTTTTTTTGAGACCTGGTTTCTGACATGCCCACGACAAATGTGTTTTCCTCTCGTTGCTGTGCCGAGCCACCCTTCTCAAGGCCCGAGTTATGGCTGTCAAAAACATGGCCGTTTGCTAATGTCAGGCTATTGCAGTGTGGGTTTCCTGCTGTTCTGCGGGGCCTTCGCTACAATCCATACAGCCCCACTGGTGCGAAGACAGGGTTGCAAACCATCGTGTTTGCCAAGCTGCCCGCAATCATCACGGACTGGAGTTCCCTGCCTACCTTCTGTGTTGGACTGGCCTTACACCACACAACGCGACTGGAGTTCGAAATTGGGCGAGAGGATTGTGAAAGCAGCCACTCCAACCGTTTCCAAAGAAACATGCGGTGACTTCAAACTATTTGGCGATTCGGCTTGGTGTTTGGCAGCCTTCAATGCAACGGATGTTATCGGCTTGTCCTTTGGCATTGAGGAGCGTGACCTTTGGAGCGAGACCATGAGCAATGTCTTTCACATGCCCACAGAACTGTATGACTGTTTTCAAGATCCAAGCGCTTCTCCACCACTGTCATTGAAGGCACCAAATGCAGAAGGATCATGCCTTCACACAGCTCATCACTGCTACGAAACTGCCTACAAGGCGTTTCGTGTATGCTTGGGGCCAACAATTGGAATGGTCGATGGGCGGGAGTACACGTCCCTGCCAGTGTTGTTAAAGGATCGACCGCCTCTTGCAGTTCATGTGAAGATGGATGTGGAAGGTTCGGAATGGTCGGTCCTTGAAAACTTGACATCTACGGACTTCGCAAGGATCCGCACCATCGACGCAGAGCTCCATTTCGGCTTCTCGGCCGCCTCCGAAGCGACCTATCGGAACTGGCCAGTTTCGGAACGAGTTCGTCGGGAGGTGGAGATCTTTGAGCGGCTGCTTAAGAGTTTTGCTGTGGTTGGGAGCAACCTGGAAACCAACGCTGAAGGGTGGCAGCCCAATGGGCAGGGCAAGAAAGAGCAGCCTGTGGTTCACACAGCTGGAGGCTTCCCAGTGAATCAGTTTGCAATCAGCTTTGTCAATCGGAAACTTTTGTCCAGAAACATAGGAGCTGCTGTGAGTGCAGCTGGTGCTGTTTCATTCTAGATTCCTATTCTTGCGAAGGAAAAGGGACTCCGTGGGAAAATGCACCGGCTTATTCCGCTAGATTCAGCTCCTCTTTGATACGAGATGAGAGGGAGAACATCTTCCAACTTGTTTGGTCACAGGGACTCGTTGACACAACCCATGATGTTTTGGCTCAAGACTGCTATGAGTCTATGAGTTGATATTTACAGTAGATTTGAATTATTATATAGATACTTCCAAGTGCTGCTTCGCAACGTTCGACATGAAAGAAGCCTCCTGGGTTCCGGCAGCTTTGACTGCCGTCACTGGCTGCACCGGCGCCTTGGTTGCAGATGGATCAGAAGACAACTTTTGGATACTTTTGGTAATTCCCGCAATTCAATTGTCACCGATAAGTGGAAAGGGATGTCAATGATTTCACACACACACATACAGCTAATATCATTTGATGATTTATTAGTGATATATTATAAAATCATAAAGCATACAATATAAGCTGATGATATATTATAACATCATATACAATATATATATATATATTACTTGTTCATGCGCGTCGCTGTGCAAGCAACAGCGATGCATGAGGTTATGCTGCAATGTGCTGGGCTTTGGACTTTCTGACACCACTTCCTGATCTCGAATCAGCCCCCGGTTTTCGAAAAGCAGGGGCCTCAGCTGGGCACCCGATGAGTCTTGAGATGCCTTGGTCCCAAAGTCAGACAGAGAGCGAGAGAGAGAGAGATACTCATGCTACTGTATCTATGATTAGATATCAATTATCAACTTCTGTATATATATATAATATATATATATATATATTATATATATACACACTATACGAAACACTTGCCGAACTCTCTTCTCCGGCTGTCACCGTTAGAGTTTGACTTTGGTTTCAGGTGATGGTGGCCCTGCTGATCCATGAAGCCTGGGTGACGTTTCAGCATGCAAATGTGCTCTTCAACCCGTTTTGCCAGCAACTGGATCGGCGCTATGGAGTTTCGATGCTGCGAAAGGGACAGCACTGGGTGATTGCAAGCGTACTGGTGATGTACTGGTGCAGAGAGGTTTTTAGCATGCTCTTCTGTTTGCCATACATCTCCCTGCACGCACAAGTCGCGGTTTTCGTCTCTGTAGCCTATCACACGGTGAAGATGCTCAGCATCTGCAAAGACGCACAAAGGCTCGGAGCTGTTGATCCAAAGCGTAACAGGCATGTTATAGATACTTTATGATACTTTTGGAATTCCTTATTAGATCATACGATAATATGATATAACATGTCACACAGAATGCAATATATTAGAATTGTTTTGTAGGACTTTTTCGGACCTATTATGTATCAGGAATAGAGGGCGCAGGTGGCCGATCGCCAGGTGTTGGTCCCCAACCTTGGGCATAATGAAACTGCTGATCGACCATTGGCATTTCCAAAGCCTCCGCACTCAAATGGTGAGCCTTTTGCGTATGGCACTGCAGGGCTATGACACCTTCACCCATGTTCTCGTTGTGCGCGATCTCATCAATGGGCTGGGTGGAGAGGGTGTGCTGTTTTTGCACATCACCTTCTGCCTGTGGCTGCTTCATGCAGTGATGAACCAAATATCTCAGAAGAGCACAGCCACTTTGGTCGTAGAAACTTGGCGCCACATGCTTGGCTTTGCACGCCCCAAGTCTGAGGAGAAAGTTCTGACCGCTGACCCGGTGGAGACATGTGTTGTCTGCGATTTACTGCATCACCGAGCAGGAAAGTTTTGGAAAGATGCCGCGCAGAGGAAGAGAAGTCAGAGCGGAGGGTGCCCGAGTCAAAGGGCGTCGCCTGGACTTAGTAGACAACTTATGGCTGCGATCTTCACTTTGCAAATCGGATCTACGATGTATTCAATGCTGCTCTTTATTTTGGGTGGCTTGCAACTGGGCACTCCGCTCAGTTCTGCTTCAATTTCACTCATCTTCTTTTTGCATGAAGGATGGGTGATGCTCCAACATGCCAATGTCTTGCTGAACCCCTTCTGCCAACATCTTGATCGAAATTATGGAGTCTCTCTACTTCAGAGTGGCCAGCACTGGGTCATTGCTGGTGTTCTCGTGATGTACTGGTCGCGTGAAGTGCTCAGCATGCTTTTCTGCCTCACCTCTGTCACTTACAGGACTCAGGTTGCAATCCTGGTCTCATCTACCTACCACTTGGTGAAGATGTACAGTATTTGTGTGGATGCGCAGAGGCGCTCGTCTCCAACCCTGGGAATTATGAGGCTGCTGATTGATCATTGGCACAACGAAACCCTGGCGCAGCTGGCCGTCAGTGCTCTCCGAATCTTTCTGCAAGGCCTGGTTGGGGTGATCCATAACTAACCCGCCCTGGCCCAATCCAACAGAGGCCTCCAGAAATTTAATTCAGAGGGGACGGGTTCTGGTGGGTTTGACAATCCTAAACAGTTTAAACATTCCAAAACCATGTTTGTCGCATCATCGAAGAGAGTTGTGTGTTGGGAATTTGGTTCTTTATGGCCTTGATCCTACCATGAAAATGTGGAGGCGGTGATACTTTCACTCACGTGCTGATTGTGAAAGACATGCTTGGCGACCCTGGTGACGGACGGCTTCGATATTTGCATCTTCTGTTCCTTGCTTGAAATTACGTGAAAGTTAGCGGAACCTCCAACCTCCCCCATGAGGATCGCAATGTCGCTGGGGCCAATATATCACTCTATATCGAAGTTTCTTCCGCAGAGCAGCTGATAGAAATGTTGAAGTTTCCACCCAGCTCTCACTAAATACCAGGCGCTGTTAAAGCTTTTGTGAACTGGTGGTTTTGGCAACGGCAGGTTTGTAGTTTGGATTGCCCATGCGGCTCTAAATCAAGCAACCCAGAAGAGCACCGCTACTCTTGTGGTTGAAGCGTGGCGCAAGGTGTATAGACCGGTGGTGCGCGCATCTGGGCCTTTTGTGGCAAGGTTTGCCTGTTTGTCTTTGTCGCACGTCCCATGTGGAAACTTAGCCCTTGTCAATGAAAGTCAACAGTGAGGGCCCTCCTCCAGAATAATTAATGATCAGCATGATTTCATGATTTCATGTTTTCGTATGTTTTCGTATGTTTTCATGAGGTCTCATTTTTAGGGATGTTTGGGGTGAGCTTTATATAGATTGGTAGCCATCACTGGGCCATCACTCTCCGCAGTGAAATGTCTCCATGGTTTGACCTCAGCTTTAGCTTTGTGACTGTTGTTGCCACACAACCAAGGACAGTGGCGGTACCTCCCAAACTTGTCGCGTTTGCAGCCTATTGAGCGAGAAAGGTCCAAACAGCACCAGGGAAACCGGTGCGAAGAAGAAGGATGAAAATGTTTCCGTGGATTTAGTGTTCCTCTCGCATCCTGCATATCCAAGTTCTTTGTTCAGCCTTTGGTGGCCAAGCGCTGTAAGCGCCGGTGGCTGGAAGGCAGCCTGGTGGATGCAGTTGGTTGCACCACCTTTATCACTTCTCATACCAATCCTATGGCCATGGCTGCGGAATGGGGAGTGTATGGAAGTGGCAGAGGACATCGAATATTCAGGCATCCGGATGCAGAATTGGGTCCTGTCCAACTTCGGCTATCAATACGTCCTATGGCCCTTCCGAAGACTTGTAGAAGCGCCTTGTCTCATATTCCCTTGTATGTCGAAGTCTTCACTTTTTGCATGTGGAAGACATCGTACTAGCAAGAGGTTGATAATTTTCTCTTCGTATCTGCGAAGACTTATGGATTCAGAAATCCAACAGAAAGCCAAGGAACGCATTGTCAAGACCGCCAGGCTGGCAGAGCACCGGAAAGTGTCTGTCCTTTGCCTTGGAGCTTTGAACAAGGCCGAATGGATGAACAATGGTGTCTTGGCGACACTGTGACACTGTGACACAGGCATATGCCAAGAATATGATGTAGGAGATTGTTGGAGATTCAATTCATATCAATTCATACTATATATATATATAACTCATATTAATTAATTCAAATTAATTCATATGATTGATGCATCATATTATATGATCTTTATGATCTGACATCATCCATATATCATTTGGGGCCACTTTCACCTCCGAGGTGGCTTGGGCCTGCTCGTGGGTTCCACCAGCAAGATGCGGATCGTTCATGGCAACACCTTGACAGCCGCAGCTGTGGTGGAATCTGGGTATTGCTTTAGGTCTTGGATATTTCACCATGAAAAACACCATGAAAAACACCATGTTGAAAAACACCTCAAATTCCATCCAACTCCAATTTGTTTGGGAAAGATCTGCTCAACTAGGTAGAATATCTAAAGCTACCAAAAATGGGGACTAATTTCCATCTTGCTCAATTTTCCGCACATGATTTGCGGAAATCAACGAGGAAACTGCCAAAGCGCTGTTTGGGGATGCCTGCGAAGTGTTTGTCACAGGCGCTTCCAGCAACTTGGTGTGCTTCCTCGCCCAAAGCGCTTCACAGGGATTTTGAACTGGGTTTTATGCATCTTCAGGAACTGTTCCTTTATTTCGACTGAGTCAGGAAACGATATGTCAGATTTTTTAGCATGCAGACGCACACGCGTACGGGCACCAATTGCTCCTCTTCCTATCTAGTACAGGGCTTTGCATGACAGTATCATTTGCTTCGCAATTTGCTTCGCAATTTGCTTCCAGTGTGTTTGACCAAGTTTGACCACTAAGCCACTAAGGCAAAGTTGGAACGGCCGTGGTCTTGAGCTTGCTGCAAAATGGCTTCGAAGTCCTGGCGCACTCCAGTGACTCCAACCGATCCAAAAAGCTGCTGGCCAAGTGCCGCTCCTTCGATCCGCAGGTGGCTGGAAGGTTACGGGTGACCACTTCGCTGGTGAAAGGAGTGCATGTGCGGCATTGGGTGGTGGGAAAGAGTGACCGGAAGGTGCTGAACTACGTGCCACAAGGAGCGAAGGCTGTAGTCTTTAGCGTGCCCAATCCCTTCGAGTCAGGGCGACGCGATGTTTTAGTGCTCCCAGGGGGGATTCTCCACATGGATCTGACGAAGCTGTCCAAGCCCAGACAATTTTCAAATTTGCTGGAAGACCATGATCCTCAAACAAATTTGGCATGTTTGGCACTCTTGTTTGCAACCCCAAGCCAGGATGTTGGCAGACCCCAAGTGATAGCAGGGGAAAACGCGCTTATTGGGACCAATGTCAATTAACTTTTCCTGGATACATGTAAGCAACATTACGCGATCATGAATATCTGCCCTTTTTTAAAGCCAAATCTGATTGAAAGTGAGGAAATCTATGCTTGCCATGCAGCTGGCGTTGTTGCAGCTGCAAATCCAAACTGGCTTGACGAGCTGGGCGAAGTACGCTTGGAAGATATGTCAGTGCAGTGGAAGGCAGGGACTATGCTCAAAGAGACAAACATCCTCATCCACCTCCCAGCCCCATCATCCCATCATCATCTTACAGACTTTGGACCCGTGGATATCATGGGAAAATCGTACTATCCATAGGTGGTCAAAACAGAATGTAATACCGGATCACAGTAATACTTCAAACACGGATGGCCTTCTTACTGCTACACCTATTTTAATATTTTTTTTTGTGGGTTGGGGAGCTCTTCATCAGTGATCTATACCATCTATAGCCAAGTGGAGGTGTTGCCCTCAAACTCTCGTGAGGCCGCTCTGAAGATGGGCTTCTCACTGCCAGAGATCCCCAGTCAAGCAGAACACTCAAGCAGACGATCTCCTTCCAGCACCTTGGTGGGAGACAGGTGAGACTAGCCCAGATGGTTTTACTCTGCGGAGGATATCCGAGAATAGACCCCAATCACTTGAGAATCTGCTGGATGCCTTTCCCCTTCCACACTTTGACACCTTCCGAACATGTTAACATGGTAACTAATGTTAGCATTCCATCCAGCCATCCAATGACTTTTACGACCTGCAGATGGTCACCCGAGGTCCTGCAGTCATTGTTGTGGGGGGCGGCCCATCGGGCTTGGCAGCAGCTGCTGCCCTGGTGCAAAAAGGTGAGGATGTGGTGGTTCTGGAGCGGCAGAAGAGCATCCAGGGAGGCTGGTGTCAACACTTTGATGGCCTCACTATCACCACCAGGGCATCGACATGTGGTTTGCCTGACTTCCCTGTGAAGCTGTTCACCTGCAACGATGAACTCAAGGGAACTGAGTATGTGGATTACCTGGTGGCCTATGCAGCCAGATTTGCTCTGGATGTGAGATGTAACATGGAGGTGGTGCAGATCAAAGAGCACGGCGGACGGTGGATGGTTTCCGTCAGACATCCTGACGGACAGGCCACATTAACGTGTGACGAGCTGGTCGTAGCTACTGGGAAAAATGCCATTCCCAGGATGCCCCGTTGCTACGACCGGCTGGATTTGCAAACTGCTCCGATCATCCATTCATCCCAATTGCAGGGGCATCGCTTTCAGCAAGCTGTCTCTGCAGCTGCTGGGCAGCTCCTGGTCGTTGGCTTTGGAAATTCAGCCGCGGATATTTGCAGCTTGATCCTTCGTCAAGCTCCCTCTGGCAGCGTGCATGTTTCTATGCGTCGACTGCCTCCAATCGTGAGGAGACAGTGGGGCCCCTTTCGGTTGGAATGGTTCGCCAAACTTTTCTCACTCGCATGTGACAAAAATGGTGACCGCCTGACCCATTGGTTGATGTACATGATCGAGGGTGACATGCAAAAGCTGTTTCCAGATCTTGACACTTGGGGCGCTAGAAAGGAGAGACATATTCCAACAGTAGATCGTGATGGCTCTCTCTTGAGGCATGTGCGCGAGGAGCGCATAGTCCCACATCAAGACATTGAAAAGATTGAACTGTGCAAACACAGTGAAGATCCATCGGAGACTAAGGTGGAAGTGAAGTTTGCTGGAGAATCGGATGTTCATTCTTTCGATTTTGTCATCCTTTGCACTGGATATGAGTCAAGCCTTGAAGCTCAGTCGTGCTTATCGACTGCTGAAGTGCTGGGCCGTGCTCATTTTGTTGGCCTGGGGCCCGAACCGAAAGATCTTCTACCGTTGGTCGGCATTGGGCGTGAAGCCCGGACCGTTGCTACACAGATCTCAGACTTGCTACATCTCAAGCGGCGCCGCGACAGATGTCGGCAGCCCGGCTCAGCGTGAGTCAACTTGAGTCAACTTGGTGAGCTGAGGCCACTTTGGAGCCCAAACCTTGCCAGTTGATATCTTTTTTTGATAGAAGACCACCTCTTGCTTAGTGTAAATAGAGTCACAATGGCCTCTCAGTGGGCGCGGTTGTGAGATTTTCATAGATTTTCAGTTTGCTGTTGCAGGCTCCGTTGAAACACCTCCGCGTTCTGGCGCTTGATTCGAAAAAAGAAGCATTGCGAAGCAGAATGACAACAGCTGAATAATGCTAAAGTTGAAGAGAATGCTCAAAGTTGAATTAGTTGAATTTGACCTTTGCAGATTGATGTATGATGTACAGTTTCAATGCCATGTTGCCCCAGATTTGCCCCAGGTCGCTGCTATCGGACTTCGTCCTGAGGCACATCCTTCGCAGTGACCATATCTGTGTGATGCGTTGCGGCCTGGAGGTGGATCGTGTTTTGCTCTTGCAAGCTTCGGCAGTATGTGGAGAGGCACTGCTGGTGGTCCTTGCAGGTCCTTGCCATTCCAAGGACTCCATGAATCCAATGAATCCAATGAATCTGCGAGGCTGCTCCAGACATCCTGGATCCCGGAGGTGTCTGGAGCTTGGATGGCTTGGATGGTACCTGGTCCTGGTACCTTGTGTCAAAGCAGCGGAATCAATGGGGAGATGCAGTGCGAGGTAGTGGCGGCAGAGTCGGGGTTTGGGGCCCTGCAGTGCAGACAAGATCCGAATGTCTTGCGCCAAGATGGGATGTGAACACCAGGACAAGAATGAGCAACAGATGCGTGCACATACCAACCATCTTTAGCATACTGTGCACGGCAATGATATATATATATATAATATATATATATACACATATATTGCTACATGGGAAGATTTCGTTTCAATAATACACTACCAAGCAGTGAGCGAGGCCCTAGGTTCTTGATAGTAGGTAGGAAGCGGGTTAGTGCCTACGACCTGTGGCAATGTCCATGCTATAGGTTATGGCAAAAAAATATACATGTGCATATGCATGAACATTGAGCATATTGAGCATCTTTGAGCAACAATTGAAGCTGCCACTTGTTGAGGCTGGAGCGGAGCTGCTTGAACGCAAGATGGTGTGCGGCGGTGTCAATTCTTTGGGCGCAGTTCGCAACAGCCTCAGCCATTGGTTGTAGTGATGAATGAGTTGATTAGAGGCCAATCTCAATCCAGACATCAAAAAGGGAGGGAGTTCATCCTGAAGCTTGTGGAGCACCTATGTGTTAGATGGACCTTGAAAACTACATAAAGAGATATCAGATATTTGCAGCTGATGAACGTTCGGAGGGGACCCATCACCAGTCTAAGCTGCCACGCCGCACTGGCTTTCCACAAGGTACCTACTCTTTGGGTACCTATCGAATTTGTGTTTGCGGATCTTTCAATCAATATGCGGCTTGGTTTGAATGATCGGCACGTTCAACTCGAACCCCAGATTCAAATTGCCATTGACGAAACGTCATGTTTGGAATGGCACGCCTAGCTCAAGAAGAAATCACCATCGACATGAACTCATGGTTGAATTTTCAGAGCGTTATGTGCCTGATATTCGTGTATCCATTTATGCTTTGCTGCTCTTTGGACGGTGTTCTTGCGTTTCCATGATGAATTGCAGTTTCCGAAAACGCACTCCGTTCTTCCACATGATTTTGGCTGTGGCATACGCAAGAAGAAACCAGCAGACTGCTTGCTGCTATGAAGCCGCATGCTGAATGCTGGTGGGATTGCGTGCTGAGGATTGTTCAGATCCGTCCCACTACTGGACACCAGCTGGTGATGCGTTTCAGGTGGGGGATGGCACATCCAGTGCCACCGTGGATGCACCGGATGCCATGGATTGTGCCAAGGTCTTGATGCGCTCCACGGCACCGGGGCTTGAACCCCAGGGGTCCCAGCGCCGCACGTGTCCCATGTCATGACGCTCTAAGGGCGGCTCCCAGTGTTCCTCCACTTTCACTTCTATCCGCAGAAAGCCGACCGCTGAGTCTCATGAGGCATCCGATGCGGCATAGCAACTGAAACTGCTGCTATCGCTGCCAGATATCCGATGGGACGAAAAGAATCACCATTCCGATTTTTACAGGTGGCTAGTACATGAGCCACATCATAACAGGGATCTGCCACAGCCAACAACCACTTAGGCCCTGCCACAGCAGCTTGCTTTGCACCCACCCCACTGGGATCGCAGAGGAGGCTTGCAGCTGGATATGAGGCACACGGCAGGATGCTTCAATCTCTGGGACCGTTTGTCAGATGGACGCCCATTGCCATTTTTTGCCAATCACTTATTGCTTATTGGCTGGCTATGTTGGTCTTCCGGAAGCTTCCAGGGTTTTTACCGAGTATCCACAATGGAAGTGTTGGACGTGCCTGCAGAAACATCACAACACCTGCACTGGGGTTTTCTTTCCACGAGCTCCTAAATCAATGCAAGATACGCATAGATACGCAAGGTTTCGGTGAATGCTCGACTCTTTTGGACTCACACGGATCACTTTCAGGATGGCGTAGTGCGCATTTGGCGTCCGGCAGCGCCAAGGATTGATGCGGAGTCTGGGTGCCAAAGAATCGCAACGCATATTTCCCTGTTTTTGGCATTTTTTATGCATTTCTAGCCTCACGTTAAAGCCTTTGTTTCTGCTTGACCTTTGCAGCGCTTGACCGAATCCCCCATTGGCTCAGGTTGGTGGGTCACCTGGATCACGTGCAGGCCCTGGCCTGGTCTCCTGATGGCATGTGGTTGGCATCAGCAGGTGCCAAGTGGGGGGCAGAGGTGGCTCAACCCCATTGGCTTGGCCACCTGGCCAGTTGCTCAACCTTTGATATCCTTTGATGGTTTCAAACGGTTTCACGGGGTTTCATTATTTTTCTTGGAAGGTCTGGATGGTAGCCTGCGCATTTGGAACGTGCGTGTCCTATCTACGGAGTTGATTCACGGTGGTGACACATGAATGATATTGAATGAACATGTCCACAAAATTGCGCACATGACTTACTTCAGACGCTGAGGTAGGAATTCCGCAACACCCATGCCCAAATTGGGAACCAGTTTGGGCCAGACCTGGTGGAAACATGTTTGAACCTTAGCCTTGGAGAGGGAACCGCATCCCCGAATGTATTGATTCTCAGGCCGGACTTTGATTGGCAGAACGTTATCCTTGGACACTTGCGCGCAACTGAGTGAGATTGCTGCGGCAGATGTTGCTTGCTCCTATCCTTGTACTTGTTCCTGCCATTGGACGTATGTTTTCGATTGCAATTGTGATAGTGCTGATGGTTGTTCTTGCTGGTGCAGCTACTGATGATGGTCATTCCGATAAGGATGATGCTTGATGTCTGATTGTGAGGCTCTCCATGGACCCTCTCAACATCACAGAGGACTTGGGTCCTTGGGCATTGAGCGACTTTCATCCATGTCATGCTGAAGATGCTGAAGCGAGTTTGCAATCGTGGCAGGAGCCATTTGTAAACTTTGCTGAGAGCCTTTCCAGCGTTGATTTGGCCGACATAGGCTGGTGGTGAATGGTGCTGAAGGCTGTGCGCACCTCTGCCGTTGGGCAAAACGCGCTGCAGGTCATTTGACCCTGAAGCGAGCTGCGCGGCAATGCGAAAAGGCAGACACCGGCTTGTTTCATCTTGTTTCCTTTTTTTTATCCCTCACATGTCGAATAGGAGCTCCGGCCAGTGGGCGGACTTTTTCCCAGGATTTCTGTCCAAGTTTGCTATCCTTTCTTCACATGCACAGGCATGCGGCAATTTCCGTGAGATGGCAGCAGAATTCTGTGAGTGCAAACCGCAGTTCTCACGTTGTGCTGCGCATCGCAAAGTTGTTCCTACACGGCAAGTTACTAAAGATATATCAAGATGTATCAAGAACTGCCAAGATAATTATGAATCATGATCTATCAAGATCATCTCAGCATGTGCTAGCTTAGTTTGGAGTAAAGCTTGAGGTGTGGGCCGAGTCTGGAATGTCACATTCTTGGGTCGTCACCTCAAATCACCAACAGTGCAAAGAACATTGATTAAGCACAAAGACCAATTGGTGGCTGACACATGGCCCTCCTCTTGCAAGTGTTGCAAGGACCTGCCTACCAAAGTGTGGATTGGAGGCCATCATGTGCAGATTCAATAATCCCATTCCCCTAATTTTAGTCGCCCCTAAATGGTCCCAAAACGCTGGTTTTTGCCGATTTTTGGAGGGTGTTTCATATTGGGATGGGTCTCCGGGATTCAGGATGGAATTATATAATCATTGACATATTATGACAATGATTATATATATATAATACCTCAAAGAATCGATGCCCAACTCATCTCAGGTGCATGTCATTTTTCATCATTTTTCATTGCCAGGCCTATGTTTGGCCTCGTGCCCACCAGCAAGGGCTCACTGCAGTGGCTGTCTCGTATTTGTCCCAGTGAGACTCACCATGAATGACCATGACTATCATGACTTACCATGACTCATCATGACACCATGACTCACGAAAGCATCCGAATGGTGGATATTGGTGGATAGTGTGGATAGTGTGGATAGTTTCAGACTTATCTAACTTCACTGCCTCTCCGCTGCACAACTTTCTCCAACACCATGCAGTTTTATTTGAGCAATTTGAATGTCAAACATTGCATCATAAATCATAAATGACTCGAACCTTCGGTACAGACTAGCCTTTGACAATTTCAAGGACAGCACCTGAATGACTGTTTTGTTTTCGGCATTTTTTCACAGCAATGGCAATAACATATTTGAGCACCCTGGGACCTGCGCAGCAGACTGTACGCTGTGGCAATGGACTGGGGCTTTGGTGCATTGCTGGGCATCAGGCAGCTCTCGGCGGGCCGAACTTCGAACTTCCGTCATTGTCCATGATGTAAGATGACGATAATAGCGTGCAATCTGTTGCCCTACTCTGCCACCACGTCACAGACGTGGGCACAAATCAATTTTGCAGGAGATACTTCGGAGAGAATCAGATGGAACCCTTTTGGAGTGTGCAACTTCAACCCGCAGAGGCGCAGCAAATGCTCCAGCAATGGATGTGCCAAGCAGTGGGAGGTGGGGGTTAGCCCACGGCAATGCAAGGTGTGTCGGCTCCAAAACGCCCTGGAAGTTTGCAAGAGCTGGATGCATGCTGATCGTGAAGCCTGGAAAGTCACCTGGCAAAAGTTTTGGTAGATGTCTTGCATGGAGTTGTGAATTCTTGTGAAGCTGCTTGAGGCTTGGATATGTTTGGATGCTTGTTGACAAAGTTGACTGTTTTTGCACTATGTTACAATGTTTGCACTATCTTTGCTTTGCATTGCTTTGCATGCTCGGTATCTCCAGGCTGGGAGCTTGGAGCGACACCCCCCGGAACAGTGCCGTGTTCTCAAGGTTTCCGCTCTGCTTGAGGCGCGGCAGCTTTCGGTGTCCAAACAGAGTGCAGCTCGTTCGCCCCGTGCCCTGCAGGTCCTGGTGATCCATGACAATGAGAGGCACCTCTGCCATCATTGCCATCATGGCACCTGCTGGTCCAGTTGAAACCCAAACCACAGACATCCACAGACCTGCAGACCTTGACAGGTCCCAAATCCGATTGCAGCGAGCAGAAAGTCATGGAGTTCCGCATCCTCCGCATCCCTTGAGCATTCTTCGATGTTTGGGCGTTCCTGTGGCTGCAAATGTGGCACCACTCCTGGCATGATGTAGCTCTTGCGGCCCAAGCTTTAAGGTGCTCTGCTGCAAAGTTTGCAGAGGTGGCTGGGAGGGACCATGTTTTTCAGCAATGACAAGAAGAGTTGACAAGCAGATGAGCGCACCACATATATAGTGATAACTTGATATATTGTTTGCCTGTCCGTCTGTCCGTCTGTCCGTCTGTCCGTCTCTCGCTCTCTCTCTCTCTCTCTCTCCCCTCTCTCTCCACTCTCTCCCCATAAAAAAGAAGAAAATATCTTTGGCATGGTGTGCGCACATCTTGGATCCTTTTGCTTTGCAGGTTTGTGGATCAATCAGCAGCCTGGTGAGGAGGACAAGAAGCGTGATGCTGCGGTCGAGCTGCCTTAGCCTAGAACGAACGAGGAACCAAACACCACTCATTGAAATGATAGATTAGTATTTGGAGGTTGCCATTGTCCCAAAATTGCCTCCTTACATGGTGCACTCTTGGATCTCCAGGGAAACTTATCGACCCACTACTACCATTTATATACTATGAAACTGACAATGACAGGACTAATAGTAATAATAACGACAAATAGTAACAATAACGACAAATAGTAACAATAATCATGACAACAATTGACAATAACAATAACAGCAATATAGATATAGGAATATAGGAATAAATAGGAATAAACAATATGCCTATTGGAATAGTTGAGCGCCATCCGGCAGATTCCACTGGCGGCGATTGAGAGCCTGTCGCTTGGGCTTCAGCAGATCGCCTGCAAAAATGTCATGTCAAGGCACCTAAGCTGCAAGTCATGGGGCCAAATGGGGTCATGGCGGGCCAATCTGCCATGGCGACTCCAAAGCTACCAATGACATTGTGACATATTGTGACAGAGTGGTACCAATGGGAGCGTGTTTTTGAAGTTTTGGTAGGGCCTGAAGGTCAGCCAAGAACTATTGAGTGGATCTATAAGTGGACCGATGACCCGCACAAGGGAGAAGGCGAATGGCTCAACCAGCTAGACACCCGCTACGACAATTGACATTTTTGCTTGCACATGCAGGCGTATACGAGCACATGCTAATCATTAGCTTGTTTTTTATGCTGCGCATGCATCTCAACATTGGTACAGCAACGCGACTCGCATTTGAAGACACTTCATACTGATATCGTACAGTTGCAACGCAGGTCGGAGGCGAAACATACAGATAATCAGATACGACAACACTTTAGCAAGCCGCCTGCTTGAGCTCTTGCACACAGTTCACACCTGCAGCAAGATGACACGAACTGATCTGAGGTTGCCCGGCTTCTTGGCCGAAGCGGGTGAACCAGCTACTTGTCACAGCGGAGTTGAACAGGTGAAGAATGTTGATCTTTCAAACAGCAAGATAAGAGACATGGACGGGACATGCAAAGATCATAACTTGTCCAAAATAGTCAAGGTATTGGATGTCTTCTACTACCATGAGTTGGCCGATAGCTGGCTTCGTTGTCCTCCACATATTGACCCCGGCTTGGTCACTCTCGTAGTGGCAGACCAGGAAGGCCTTGAAGCCCAGGATGGAAAGAATTGGGTGCCTCTGGGGCCTGCAGGTGCCTTTGCCTTGGCAGGGGCAGAGTGGGCGTATTTTGCCTCGATCGACTCGAATGTGGACTCCAACTGTCCAAAGTGTCAGCCATGTATGCACCGTGTGAGAGTCAAGGAGAGAACTTGCCGTGCGAGTGCTGCTCTGGAATTTCGTTTGAATTCGCAGAGCCGTGAACTTGTCCAAAACGGGGCCTTGAAGTGCAGAACCGTTGAACCGGCAGAACTGGCATCAAAAGTTTCAGTGTGTGCAGTTTGTGCAGTTTGTGCTGGGCCATGACCAGTCTGACTGCTTTCGCTGCATGGTGTCGCATGCAAGTGTAGTCATAGCTTGCCAATTGACACAGCAGCATACAAAAGGCCGATTTTCTTCTTGATGTGTGAGGCCTGATGGAGCCGTAGTGGCAACAGCTTCATACGATGCTGATGTCAAGATTTGGGATTCGAGGAGCCACCAGCCCAAAGGCGTTAGAATGGAACTTAATAGATCTTAACAGTAGTTGTCGAATATGTTGTCGATCATTTCTAGTCTCTCTAGTCTCACCGCACTGAAGAGAAAGAGAGAGATATGAGGGAGATTCTTTCCTCCAAGGGGGCGAATGCCCAGAATGCTTATGTTTCACCATGTTTTCCAGCTGCGGGGAGGAGCTTCTCACCCGATGCTCTGGCTACAGTGGAGTGCTTAAATTTTGAGCCTCGAGAAGCTGATGACCCCCAAGGGCCCTGGCACCTCGGCTGAGGTTTCACTGCACGTCATGGCGGTGCTATCAGTGGCCTTTTCCGTGGGAATAGGTGGGGCACTTCGAATCACTGTAGCTCTGCAGCAGCACAGCACAGTTTGCAAAGCCAGGCTCGGGTGTGGTGCTGGCAACGGGCGGTGACGACGTCCAAGACTCAGATGATAGACGAGGCAAGATGAGGCGAGACAGGCGAGATGTTCCCATCAGAATCTTGGCTAATCATTGTTGGCTGGAGGACCTCATTGGATGGTTTGAGCTGACCACAATTCTGTCTTCAGGACCTGATTGCAATTCAGAGCACAAGGTTTTTGGGGTTTAAAGCAATCGTTTGAACTTCTAACCTTCGAGAACGATGAGCTAAATGATGCCACATGTATGTGTAAGACATTTCCATCAGCGCCTGCAGAGCGCTTCCAGGAAAGTCTTGGAGTGTTGAAGCTGCAAAATCTATCTCGCAGCCGTTTGGCCTTTTACTCAGGGACACATTTGGAAGGCCAAACCAAGTCTTAACCAAGTCTTGCTGGGAAATACCACATTTTTGAGGCTTGGTGCAGCCGCCATGGATGCCTTACAGCTGGTTTTTGGCATCATTGTTGTGGTGCTCATGCTTGGCCTTGGGGCGGCCATGTCTCCCAAGGATTTCAAAGCTGCCCTGCGTATGTGGAAAGCCCCGCTGGTTGCTGTGCTGTGTCAGTTCATTTTGATGCCGCTGATCTCCTTTGGCTTAGCATTGGGCCTGGGCGTGACCAAGGAACAGGGCCTTTCCATGCTGGTGGTGGGCTGCTCCCCAGGTGGATCAACCAGCAACCTCTTCGCATATTATTCCAGGGCTGATCTGCCACTGTCAATTCTGGCCACCAGTTTGTCGACTTTGCTGTCTGTGGCCTTCATGCCGCTCTGCATGTTCATCTACAGCGGGCCCTTCACGGATGAAACCGTGGAGATTCCCTTGACCAGCTTGGTAATGCCTCTCTCCTTAGCCAGGAGCCCAGTACAAAAATAAAACCCGTTCTTTGGATTTCTTTGGTTCATAAAGACACCATAAGACACCAATGCCAACAGCAATGATACAACTTGCTAGTGTGAGGACTTTGGGGGGTGGCTCACGGATTCGCATATAATGTGAACTGAATACATCTGAATACCAGAGAATGAAGCTTCCTCAATCTTCCCATACATTGTGTGCCACAATCTACCTGACTTGCGCCTTGGAGCATCCGTTCCCATTGATATCTATACTATATCAGACTATATCTGAGGTCATCCTGCCTGTAATGATGGGGATGGGAATTCGACACTTCTCGCAGAAAGTGGCACTTTGGATGGAAAAGGCAGCCTCCATCCTGGGCACCATCTTCCTGTTGGCTGCTTTGGTCATGGGGGTCGTGTCCAACTCGCATCTCTTTACGGATCATTGGAAGCTTTGGCTTGCCAGTGCTTTGCTGATGCCCCTGGGGAGCACGCTTGGGTACGTAAATGCTCGAGTTGCCCAGTTGCCACCCAAAGCTTGCCGGACAATTTGCCTGGAGACTGGCTTGCAGAACAGCACGCTGGCACTGACAATTTTGGCTTTCTCGTTTGGCGACACCGAGAGTTTCGGAGCGGTATCTGTGTTCCCGTTATTGTACAGTCTGTTCTTGTTGATCGATGGTGTGCTCATAACCATTCTCTTTCGATTCCTTTCGCGCAACGAGGGGATAGAGGACGCTGGTAACAACGCTGAGGGGAAAGAGAAGGCTGAGGAGCCTTCGGAACAGAAACCCCAGTCTCGCATGTCGAGCGAAGCAAAAGCAGAGTCAGTAGTTTCAGAGAAAGATGGCTCTCCAGACAGAAACACGTCGGTAGCAGAGCACAAACCTGGACACTTTGCGTCGGTCGTTTGAACATGTTTGAACAGTTCAAACCAATCATAACCGATCTTTTATGGTGCTACAGAGATCATGGAGATCTACAGGGCCAGGAGCTTCTGGCTGAATTCAAATGTCAACATGGGCCAAGGGCTGTCCAAAGCTAGCATGTGAACCTGCCTTAAATTGGGCAGCCAGTGACCACATTTCTTTTTGGCTTGAAGGCTTCCAACAGAGCACAGGTCTTTTTAGTCTTTTTGATTCTTTTTGAACATTCTGACTGTTTTTGTTCAGTGTCATTTTCTGCATTTTGGGATATTTTGGGATGAAACAGGTGAATTTGGAAAGACATAGTTGGATATTGCCGTCGTGCTTTCAAGACGCACCGTTTTGACCAATCCAAAAGACCTGTTATGGGCCACCTGTCTGAAGGACAGGTTGGTCCCAGCATCGTGATGATGTGAGAGGTTGGTGTGTTCAAGTGGCACAGTGCATGGAAAAATCATCTGCTTGTAGCTGCTCAGCGTCAATGAACCTGGAGTGACTGGAGTGATTCTTGATTCTCTGAGATGACATTTTCGGGATTCAATGATGATATTCCAACTGGTTTACCCAATTATACCCAATGGCCTCACCTGGTCTGTGCACAGCTACCAGGACAGACATCGAGTCCAGTCCCCTTTCGTTACTTTCGCGAGGAGCGAACGACTCATGGCCTGCTTTGCACTGAAAGCTGGGGGACCACTTTATTAATGGGGCGTGCCATTGCTTGGTACTCTTGTCGCTGAATGGCTTATACCTCTTTGAAATTCTTTGAAGGACTTAGCAAAAGCACAAACAGTGAGCAAGTTGAAGCGTAGCATCGAGTCAGTGAGCAAGTTAGTTGAAGCGCTGGATAAGGTCAGCTTCGAGTGAACCGAACGATATTGCACCCCACCCCACCTCACCTCACCCCAAGAGCATGTTTCCAGTCGCATTCCAGGGGTGTGCAAAATGCGTGAGTGCCAAGTGATGAATTTTCAGATCCTCCTTTCTCACGCCTTCCAGAGGTTTGAAGCTGTGTGAGTTCTAAGTGAGACGATTTGAGAGTTCTGAGTGATGTTTGAGAGTGCTACGTGAGCAGTAAGTGCTAAGTGAGAAAATGATAGAACATGTGAGTAAGTGATGAGGATACCCCTTGCTTTAATGTCTGGTGCACGATCTACAATTTGAGTCATCACTATTTTCTGGACCCACCCCACTTCGTAAAATGGGGCTTTATTGATCCTGGGCTGACATTGCGGCAAAGGCATACCATGACCACTCTTAGTCAGTAGGTTGCTGTTTGTCAAAGGTGTTGGTTAGATCACAAAGGCGAAGCAACATGGCTTTTGCCCACGCACGTGATGCTGTCAATACTGTCAGGAGGATGGTCTAGGAAAGAACGTTGCCATCCTGGCTTCTTGCTCAGACTGTTCAACCGGCTCCACATTTCCATTCCGCCAGGTGATCCCCCCTTGCTATCTTTGCGTCGTGGTGAAAGCCCTGAGGCGATGGCCTTTTCTTTGGACGGCTATTGGTTTGCTGCAGCAGGTGGGATGTGAGACGTGTAAGACCTCGGCTCAAACGACCCCTTGGAGGGTGGCCACGCAGGTCGAGGTGGTGTTGGAGCCCTGTGGAACACCCAAACCGTTACGAAGGTCCAGCAGTCGGACAGGGGAACGGCCGGGAATGGCCCTAGTAGTTGAGGCCCAAAGGTGATACCTCGCTGGAACTTAAGTTCCATCCAAAAATGATCAAAAATGTTCAAACTACCACCAAGGTTCCTGCGGGCTGGTGTTAGGGCATACCCTCTGAGATGCCACGGCAAAACAAAACAAGGTTCCTGCTGTTTTTTCTTAATATCACAGGTGAAAATATAGATTTATAGATCCAGTGGCATTCAGTGGTAAATGTGCTGTTGGAACTTGGAACTGTTGAAACTTGTGGTCCCAATAATTGGCATAGTGTGTCCGCTTTTTGAGTTTCAATTTCTTGTGAAGCTTGTGGTCGCGTGAGGTGAGGACCTTCGAGCTTGCTGCTGAGACGAGCTGAAGCCAAGACCGGTGAGGTATTCACCCTTTCAAGTACTTTCAAGGGGAGTTTATGTTCCAAACATATTCCATCATATGTATTTTCCATCATATTTTCCATCAGCATTTTACCAAACCATTTGGGATAGGCCTTGAGTCAGGCAGCGTAGTGCGACAAGAATACGGGAGTGATTTCGTGGAAAATTCCCGGCATTCTCTCCAGCAGACTCGGCATGATGCAAGCACTCAGGCCTGCCTTATCAAGCGTAAGCCATGCAAATTTTGCTGCGTTGGTCGTTGCCTCACTCTGCACTTGTGAAAGTCTTGCTGTGAAAACATCTTGATGCTCATGGTTGGTGACCCAAGAATAGAACAGAATTGAAGTCGCATTCGCTGGACGTTCTGCTTGCCCAGCGGATGCTGTAGGCTGGCCTATCCTTTTCGCAGGACTGCTTGCGATCTTGGCTTGGCATCATTTTTCAGTCGGTTTCAGAATGCAGGATGGGCAATGGCTCGCGATTCGTGGGCCAGCGGCACTTAAGCTGCTGTCTCAGTGGTTCAAGGGCTGGCGTCATTTGGTTTGCATCATGCGAAACGGAAAAAGCAAAGGGATTCATCGGTGAAAATCTTGGAAGGGCAACTGTACTGCTGCTTTGATATCTCTTCGCTGCAAGGATGCTTCCCTTAGCCAACGTGCAGCAGGGTTTGCCACCTCCCAGCCCTCAATGGGACAGGGCCTCAAATGTTTCTGAGTCTCTCTTGACGGCTTGGACGTGCTCCGCTCCAAACTCGCTCCGTTGTCACTCAGGTTGCTTTGACAGGGGAGGCCGCTGTCTCAGGGCACTTTCTTTGGCGAGCGGTGGAATCCTCATGGGCCTCGGCCTCAACAGCCAGCTCCAAGGACCTCGGGAGACCTGAGATTATTTTGTCGTGGTCATCAAGGCCATGTTGATCCATTGCATATTTTTGCATGCACAGATTTGAGTTTGAACGGCTCAACAGGGCTGTTGCATGCTGTTGCCACTTGCTGCCTTCGCCAGGTCGGGACCAGCGAAGCTCTCAGTGGCCATGCGGTACACTTTCAAACAGTGCTGCTGAGTGGCCAGGGTACTGTGCGCGGTTGTTCCTTTCCGAATGTCGCAAGGTCGAAAACATCCCGCAGCACCAGGTCAAGCTCCATTCGAACGGAACTGTGCTTGAGTTGAAAGCTCAAAAGCGAGCTTTCCGAAGGAAAGGGTCCTCCCAAGGTATGGCTGCAGTATGGCCAAACATAAACCAAACACAAGCACACAGAAAAGAAAGAAACCAAGAATACCGGCACGATGTCAAAGCATATTATTCAGAGGCCACTGGAGAGAAGGGGATGACAAAGGAGGTCCAAAGGGCACCAGAAGGTGCTGGAGTTTCACCTCCATCAAGGTCAGAGTAGCGCAGATGCAAACAACTCAAGCAAGGGAATCTTCTCAAGTCTAATATATATAAATATACACACCATATACATATGAGGTGAGTTCTTCCTGAGCACGCAGTTCTGTGGCACCATGTGACATACCAGCCGCAGCGCCCTTTCATACAGGTCCCTTTATGTTTTGCTCTACTGAGGCTCGCATTCGCGCCCTGCAATGTAACAGAGGGCTGCGGAGTAAGCATGGGTCTTGACATGTTCTTTGCTGTACCTGACAGTTCATGTGTGAGTGTTCAGGGATGCTGTTTTTAGAATCACTTCATCACAAGAAATGCGGGATATTCTTTCGATGGGTTAAGATACCAGAAGGAGACGGAGACTCCACTGGAATGCTTAGTGACTTAGTGATTGAGTACAATTGAATGCCAAGGCTTGCCATCTACTCGGGTGGACATTGCAGTTCCCTTTGACTTTGTCGTGGCCTGAGTGCCATGCTACGTCGTGCTGCCTTTGCTTGATCTGTTCGTGTGATGTGGAGACAGGTTGCAGTTCGTGGGTATTTCTTGGAGTACAGTGCCTGAAGCCAAGATAAGCCAAGCAGCAGCGCAGCATGCCTTGATCCAATTTGGGTTTCCATTTCGTGTTTTGGGGTCAGGACGTGTAAGGACCCGCATCAAAAATGTCATTGTGATATCAGCGGTCCAGGTGAGAGGAGCCCTAATTGATAGAGTCTGTGATGAGATCTTTTGAGATTTTGGAGTCCTTTTTCGTGTCACTTTGCTTGGCTCAACCTGCCAAGTTGAACGCGGATGATTTAGCTGATGACTGCCGTGGCGGCGCGCGACAGACCCAATGGGATGAGCCGAACCCTGCAAGGATGCGGGCGGCAACAAGCACTGGCTGCGGCTTGTCGGTTTTGCGAAACAGGGAACGGGATGGAACCGGCCCGTTTCCATTTATCCATTTGTAGGGTTGCTGATGTTGCTGCGCTACTCGCCGACCCTAGGTCAGTCTCACCTGTTAGAGAGAAAGAGAGCGAGAGAGAGAGAGAGAGAGAGAGAGAGAATGATATTCAGCGACACCCAATGAAAAAAGATCCTACCACAGTGCTCGAACATGGTTTATTCTGGCAGTTTTGGAGGAGCTATTTCACTGAGCTCGGCACTGGCATGTCAGCGGAAGGTACACTGTGAAGCTGTGATTCCATCAATTTCAAGATATTTCAAGATTTCAAAACCCTGGATCTATATGGATCTATATGATCTATGCCATGTGGAGGCCTCGATTGCGAAAGAGTCGGTCCAGAAGGAGATGAAGGACAGAACTTGTGTCATCCAAGCGTTTCGTGGCACATGTTTAACATGTTTGTCCCATGCGTCATCATTGATGGCCATCATCGTCACATGTCCTTGGTGTTAATGCTCCAGGACGTGAGACGGTTGAGGCTTGCAAGCAGGCCAACAAAAATGATATCTTTTGATCTCCTCCCGGCACGTGACGCACAGACATTGGGCTCAGGCCTGCAGAGAAAACTGTTTAGACCTCAGTTGGCCTTGCCAAATGCTCTAAAGCTCAGATCCTGCGATTCTCAGTGGGTTGAGGCTGGTGTGCATTTTGCATCCATACAAAAGCGTGTCATTTGTCATGTAGGATGATGTATCATCTGAATATAAGCCAATTTTGTCATTGCATCAGAGCATATCAGAGCATATCAGAACATATCAGAGCATATCAGAGCATATCAGAGCATATCAGAGCAATGCCCATATAGAAATATAGAGATTTACCCACGCCGCCTGAACATAGTCCAGTCTACCTTGACTGACCAACGCAACAAAGATTACTGCGGGATTTTTCTTTTGTGGTGGCAGGCTTTGCTCGTTTTGACACTTCTTTGGTCCTGCTGCGTGGACACTGAGACTTCTGCAACCTCATCAACTACAGGGAAAGCGCTCGGAATTGTGACCTGCGCTATTGCTTGAACGCCTCCTCGTGTGGAACTTATATATAAAGAAGATCTCTTTTGTTTGAATTGCGGTGGTAGTTTGCACCAAGCAGCAATGCCATCAGCCGTACTTGACCTGGGGATAAGGCCAGAACTTTGGGACAATCCTGACGTCAACGTGCATGCCCTTATTGAGGCGAATGACACTGCCGGCACCTTTGACCCGAAGTCTCCCCCACTTCGCTGCTGGGAGTGCTGGGAGTGCTGGGAGTGCTGGGAGTGCTGGGTGACTCTGAGGACGAGTTGCTTGACCCTACACACGATGGCTACGTCATGTCGGCCTCTCTGTTGTGAACCTTAGTGAATCACCATGATCTGCGGACAGTGCGGACAGTGGCAAGGTTTGGAGCTCCCAACGCCTCTGGCTGGGGTGGCATTGTGTATGGAGGGTGTCAAGCTGGAAGGGAGGTGCACAGCTTCCGAAACATGCAGGGGTTGTTGTTGCCTCGACCTCGACATACACGTGTAGCCTACAAACATATCACAACACATCCCGATTGGATCTTTTTTCTTATGCACTCATACCATTTGCATTCATTTGCTAAATAAATTAAATAAATGGATATTATGATTATTTGCTCAATTGTCCAGTGGTGAAGTGATATGAAGTGATATGAAGTGATCCCAGTTTGGATTGTCGCATGATGTCCTTGTTGGGTGCGATTGTTCTGCGCATGAAGGTGCCAACCTCTGGCGTTTGGATCACCATCCCAGAAACCGCTGTGCCGAGGATCGAATCACTGCTGCGTGAACACCTTTTAATCGTTTACAGTGATGAAACAGATTGACAAAGGGATGCGTGGGGTGTCGTGGGGTATTTTCTTGTAGACCGTTTGACTAGTAGGACCAGCACTTTGCGCTGGCAAGTTGCGCAAAGCCACTTGGCCAATACTTGGAGGACCTTGACAATTTGGGAGAGGGTTGCACGTCTGCATAGCGACCATGCGGAAGAGTCCCAAGCTCGTAGCTCCTTTCACTGACGGACGTGAGGTAGACACAGAGAGATCATGGCGATCGGAGAGGCAGTGTGTTTCCAAACATGCGGACGCACCATCCCATAGCTTCAACATACTTCAACCCTATTGGCCAAACTGGGGCACCAATTTTTTCTACCTGCCTCACTAGTGAACAAACAAGGCTGGAGAATTTGGAGAATCATTTCCTCTTGCGTTTGAGAACTGCAGGGTCCCACAATCATTATCATCATCTAAGATCATCAAAAAATAATTTCCCAACCTGTCCCAATTGGGAAACATCGCCAAACCATCAAAATGAAAGTCATGACTTCGCATCGCTGGTTTCTTCAGATTTTCCTGGAGCTGCTTCAACCCATTGCGGAAGAGCACACCATCGTAGAGCGCCAAGAGGACCTAAGAGGACCTAAGGATGGCGCAGACCAGATGAAGCTGACATGGAGATGACAAATCTGAAATTTCAGCAGTGGATACTTCTTTGATGATCTTGTGAAGCATTTGAAACATTGAATTCATTGAATTCCATGACAAGAGCAATGCGTGCCAAGCAGTGTGAAGCAAGCTGGCCTCTTTCCGAGCTTGTGTCAGTGCACATGTCTGTTTGTGAGTGTGAGTGAGTATTGGCTCTGACCAGCATGGAACCGGGGAGCATGATGTGACAATGGCATGCTTTGACCAATATTCCATCTTGAGCTACCAAACATCCACTAGTAACATCATGTAACATCCACTAGTAGCATCCTGTAACATCTAAGAACAGACGTGAATCCACCAGAATGTACGGAGGGCAGCTTCGCCGCAGGTCCAGCTTGAAGCAGGTGCATGTTGGCAGATGCTGAGAAAAGATAAGGATTCGAAGAAAGATTTCAATCCAGCAGGTGTGCTGCCAAGTCTTGCGCCCCGGCAAAAAACAGTGACGATACAACCCATCCTAAGGATCAAAGTTTCCACCCATCTGCCACCAGCTGGGAGCAAGCCGCCTGATGGGCAAACTGAACAAGATGGGGCACTCACAAAATCCTGCTTTCTTTCGGAATCAGAACATGATGAGATGCCGGAAATGTTCAGTCTCAGCACGTCAAGCATAGTTAGCTACCCTGCCTTGCAAATCACTGGAAGTGAGTGGGGTGGACCTGCTTCTTCGCTACTTCAAGAGGATCTTGTGCGAAACCAGAGGCTGAAGCACCAGCTATCACAATTGCGCCTGAGCGACTTTTTTGATGTGCATGGTGGGCCTCATTTCAAACTCTTGAGCATCGCCTTTGCGGCCAAGCAGAACCGAGATGTTGGCAGCACATTTGGATCTACTGGTGATCTTCATGCTTCTGTAGACGTTTCGACCTTGCAACGGCATATGGATGAGATGGATGAGATGGCTTTGGATGAGAGGACAGGCATGCTGGGAAGCTCCAAGGCATTTCTTGCGGCTTCAGAGGCCCGAGCTAAAGATATGCTGATGACACGGGAAAAGGCCGAAGCTCTCTTGAGAAAGGTTAATGATCAAGAACGTCTGCGCACAGCAGATGTGAACCAACGCAGGCTTGGCCGACTATTTGCAGAGATATCTGCCTTTGAGACAGTCCTGCCCAATGACATTGATATCAAAGATATTATGCCAACTGATTCTCTCGAAGAAGAAGAGAATACAGCGAAGCAGTTGACTGAGAGACAAAATGCATTTCTTGCAGACGAGAAGTTTGTAGAAGGGTCACAGATGTCGTGGCTCTTCACACAGACTGAAGTGCTTCTGATCACAAGGTGCATGCAACGCTGGAGTAACTCAACCCAAGCAGCACATGGAGCAGTCGTCACAGCTGGGATGGATCGGCCGACCTTTTGCCGAATGCTGCTGGATCTGGAGTTGGTGGGTGAGAAAGTACCGTACTTCTGGGCAGTGTGTCTTTTCGACAGTTTGGCCCTGCCAATGCGGCTCTGCCCGGATGTTGAACATGCTGCTGTAGCTCCTGTGTTGCATGTCGCCCCTTGGCAGCCGCACCCTATGGATTTTCTATGATTTTCTTGTTAGAGATATTAAAGAGTTATGTATATATATATATACACATAAATTATAATGTTTATTAAGTTTATTATATCATAGTACGCGCGCACACACCATTCCAAAACATCTTCTTAGTCTTCAGAGTTTGCTCATATGGACAGCCATCCCAGAGATGCATGTATCATGTATCAAACTTTAATTGCTTGAAGCACTCAGTTTTGATGTACTGTAGATACTGTAGATGGTTGTGCATGCAAGTTTGGCCTCTGCAGTTCGGCCTTGCGTTGAACCTGTTCGCCCTAAATTTTTCAACCCCTTTCATGTCAAAAGAGTAACTCTCAAGCGGCCGTCCTTGTGGCATTGCCCACGCCAGTAAGGTTAATCGATTCAGACTCATTTCGGTGTTGGATGTCATTATTCGACAGTATTTTGAAGCAAAGACTCGGGAGGATTTCTTGCAATCCCTGAAGAAGTATGCTAAGAAGCTGAAGGCCAGCGACCCAGGAGATTCGAAACGGGATTCACTGGACGCACAGGGTATGAAGCACACAGAGCCAAGCCGAAAGGGCCAAGGCCAAGGGCCCAAAAAAGCTGACAAGGATATTTTCAATCTTGCCAGGGACAGGCTGATTTCGGCCATGCTCATCGAGCCAGAGGTTCTTCATGTTGTTTACTGTTTCCAGCACCAGTTCAGAATCCTCTTCAACTGCTATGCACCCAAAGGACACATGCAATTCACAGAGCTATGGCAGTTTTGTGTAGACTTTCAGCTGACCCCGCGGTTCATTCCGGAACAGCAGCTCCGTAGGGCCTACGAAGCTGCCGAGTGCTTTTTGGTCCTTGCCCCGCGATTAGTCAGGAAGCCTCCGCGTGCGTCGAAAGCGCGGGGCAAAGCCAAGGATGGAAAGGGACGTTCCAAAGCTGCATCGTCACCGATTCCACCAGCACCAGGGACGGAAAGGGAACGCCTTCACAGCACCGACTCCGCAGTGTCTTCGACTCTTTCAGAAAATGAGCAGCACGAGTGCGAAACCGTTTTTGGTGCAAATGCTTTTGTTGAGACACTTTGCAGGGTAGCTTTCCTCTACCTTGGCTTCTATGGCAGCACATTGCAGCAGAGCACCTCCTCCTACTTCAAGGTGACATGGCTTGTGAGCTACTTGCGTCGGATGTCATGTCTGATGCTTGACAATCCACCGGAAATGCCAGACCCAGAGGCCGCAAGCGGGGCAGCTGCGTTGGTGACTCAGTTGCCTGGTCTGTGGGATGACTTCTCCGAGGACCCAGGTGGCCAGAGCCTGCTGCAACCTCATCCTGGACCTGGAAATCGAAAGCCACTACGCCGACAATCCAGGCAGCAAAGCATGGCACCCAGCCTAAAGCCAAGCAAACAAACCCGAGATGCTGCACTCTCCCTGAAGAAGCAGAAAACCATGAGCAACATACGAGAAGCAGTAAAGAACTTGGGACGGGCAGCCTTGGTTGTCAAGAAGATGGCAGAAACCCAGCAGTTGAGTGGAGTGGTTCCGAGAAAATTGGATGACTCCTCGAGTGAAGAGGACATTCCACAGCCCAGCCCCTCAAAACTTACACTCTCAAACAATGAGACCAAGGAACGAATTGCAGCTCTGACAACCAGGATGGCAGTTTCCTTCCATAAGCCCAAGAAGCAGAAGAAGACAAACACCAATGACATGCCAGTGGAAGAGTTGTTCAAAGTGGAAGCAGGGAAACCAGCAGTTGTGAACGGCATTTGCCAGCTCTGTGGGAGAAGCCGAGAAGACACCCGCCTCGGAAATCCGGCCTGCCGTGGCTGTTCAATCGTTGATTCCATCCACTTGCAGGCTCATCCGTTTGCACGGCTGCTGTCTCTTGACTCAAATCCCTACGGAAATGCCAAGGTACTGAGGCCCAGGGCCAAAGCTCACACTGGAGAACGGTTGCGCCCTGCTTTTAGGCTACCCGAAGTAGAGCTACCACGAATTGAATCGCAAGCGCTCCTTGACTAGTTACACGAGCTGCTGGCATTTGCGCCAGAGGCAGAAGCAAGGCCAGTCTTGGTAGTGTTGTTGGACACCGCTGATGAGGGGAAGCACATTGTGCGTCTCACCACTTGGAAAAACCGAGTGACTCAGTGAACATGAAGTCAACTCCCAAAGGATTCCAGCTTGGAGTTTGAAAGAGGGCACCAGGCTGTGACGGAGACCGGCGCTACCAGAGCCAGGGCCGCCAGGGTTTCACGTTTGGAAAAATGGATCGCTTGCGACGTCAAGGGGACGCCGGTTGCGACCTGCCATGAGGTGGAGCCAGCGGCTTCCAAGGCTACACGCTTGGAGTGGAAGACCTGGGAGCCAGCCTTTTTTGGGCCCATGCCATGGCATTAAGATGGAACATGATGGAACACATATGAAAACATATTGAATAAAACAATATACTGTATATATATATATATATCTCTCTCTCTCTCTCTCTCTCCCTCTCTGTATATCCATGGCATACAGTTACAAAACACTCCACAGGTTTCTTCCAGAATTTGGTGGGTCACCTGCAACTCCGACCGTTTTTGTGCGGCGTGCCGATGCTGGCAGATGGTGACCATGGCTCCTGATCGCCTGGCACATGACTGAGAATCCTTACGGTGCAGTTTGACATGCAGATCCAACAGCCAACTCCTTTTCCCAAACGGTCTCAGTGGGGTTCCCTGTTGAGTTCCTTGTGTATGCATTGTTATGTGTATGTGATTTGATCACACGCACATAATCACACACACACATATATACATATATATTTATATATATGACATATGATTAACTTGATAATATAACATATGATACAATTTTATATGATTCAATATCTGATTCACTCAAAGCGGCAAGAACATTGAGGAAATTGTAGCTTCCACAGCTATCTACAAAGGATCACTGGCTGTTGGCATCTCAGTTTGCTTTGCTTAGCTGCGTTATGATGGAGTGACCAGCTGCTTTAAGGTCTGGGATGCCCGTGGGTTTGATATCCCATCAGGGCGGTACGAGGACGTTATGTAAACGTAAACATTGCCTTGCTGCGGTTGTGGATTTCTCTATCTTATCTCGACTTTCAAAGGGTGAGGTCGAACAAAAACTGTCTGTCTGTCAGATTCAGAGAGGCTCACCAGCCGAGACGCATCATCCCTGAAAATTATGCATGAATGTTGCACAATTCGCATGATCATTCACTGTGATCATCACCGCAGTGAAGTCAAACCTTTCATCCCAGATGTACATTTCTGTGCCATCCTGAGGGGTGGAGCATGGTCGGGCTGAAATGGGTTGAAATGTCGAGGAGTACAAACTCAGATCCGTGTTCAGCTTCACCGTCCGTGCTCCATTCCTTCAGGACGGCTGCCACCGGTGGTGGTTGTGATGGTGGTGGTGGTGGTGGTGGTGGTGGTGTCACGACTTTCATGACTTTCCGAGTGCACAGGATGCAGATCGGATGCGCATTGTGGAGAGCAATGATGTGGGATTCCTCAGCTTTGGATTTCCTTTCAAACTGACATGGGCATACATGGGCCAAAGTGGGCAAATAATGAGTTTGTTGCATTGTGGACATGGACAGATTGGACAGGTTGCGGCATGTGGTGGCCAGATCCCTACTATAGATTGGTGTGAATCAATCCCAGTGTGTTTGACGTCAGTCTTGTGCACGAGAAGCTTTGTGACTAAGATGCTTACAGCTCGGTGGCCACGCTCAAGGTGCAAGGCTGGATGTACGGCTGTTACAGCCAAGGTAAGAGAATCAAATGTCTCAAATCGGCTAGCAGTATTTGCTTCACATGGATGGAGCATGATGGACCAAGTGGATGTGGAGGATGAGGTGGTTCGAAATGTGAAAGCCACTTGGACCATCGTGGCAGAGAGTAGGTCCCACAGATGGAAAGCGCAATATGGGAGGCAGCAGTCAGTCTCCTCAGTCATCTTTAGAACCAATTCTGGGATGGCGAATGGCTCGAGCGTTTGGACTTCTAAGGCTACTCAACTTGGGATGGGTTTGCTGCCATGACCCAACCTCAGCCAACAGCATGACTAGATCAAACCGTCGAATGTTCACTGCAGACAGGCTTTGCATGGCTTTTCCTTCTTTTCTTTCACATTTGGACAGGGGGCTCCTTGCATGAGGCAGCCTGGCTCTTATCGAGTGTGCTTCTGCGGCGGCTTTGGTGTGAGAAGCTCAGTGGGTCAGTGGGGGTCAAACAGCCTGGCTCTTATCAAACCAACTTTAAGATTGAGACTGGGCGGGGGTCCTTGGTAAAACATGGTGCAGAAGAATGCCAGAAACACATCGCAGTGTCTTGGACCTTCGCAACGTCACGCAACATCTGCACCTGCTCCACTGTTTCGGCACGGCCATGCGTGTGGAAAGGAGTGCTGCAACGTGGACGGTGCCTATGCAACAGAACTGCTGAGCTTTGTCGTTGCAGGTCACGAACTTAGTCTGCCTCTTAAGAGCCGACCTATCACCCAGAACCTTTATTTAAGTAAACACTGAAAGACCAGCAGTCTTTCAGTGCAAGAGCCGTTCTCCAAGAACATACAGCCATATACAGCCTACACATGTATAGCAAGATAATGTATACTAAATATTACTGTACTAAGTATATTTCACAACATAATTACTTCAGCGACTTTGTGCTGCGGCTCTCCACTACACTGCAAACTTGAATTATCAGTGGGGCCAATGTGGCTTGATGACACACTTCAGCGGTGCTTATGTTTGTGTTTGTGTTTAAGTTGGCCTACACAGTCGTTTCTGGAAGACTATGTGTAGGCCCAGTGTAGGCTTGACATTCCAATTTGCTGAAGAACTGGGACTTGGTGCAGGCGCTTCAAGTGACCACTATGCAGTATGTGAGGTTTCCTTGAAGCCCCATACTCAGCACCACAGATGGGTACAGCTTGAAGCACTTGGCCGATGGCCGCAGATGGTGATGATGTTGAGATCCAATGGTCGTGCGGCAACACATGGGGCCAGTTTTTTTTTCTCAGGCAACACTGCAAAATGGTCATGATGCGAAGTTAAGTTGTTGGCTACACAGCACAGGTACGCATGCAGCACGAACCCATACATGCCTCCTTGCACATGCCGTGCACATAGTTCTGTAATGAGAAGTTCACTCAAGGAACTGGCCCTTGTCAGAGATCAAGACCTGCCTCATCGATGGCTTCCGCGGAGTAGGGACGCAGGAGAGGCTGTCAGTTGAAGCAGTGGGCCTGCAATGGAGGATGGGAGTCACACTTTTTTCAGTTTTTCCCCAAAACCATCTCCGATTCTTGGGTTCTCGTTTAGTTTCCTTCGCCGCGAGGGGAGCGAGACAGAAGAGCCGGACGAGCAAGGAAGGAAGAAAGGAAGGCAGGAAGGAAAGGGGGAAGGAAGGAAGGCAGGAAGGAAGAAAGAAAGGAAGAAAGGAAGGAAGGGAAGGAAGGAAGGAAGGAAGGAAGGCACGAGCGCGGACGGAGTGGAAAGCGTGGAAATAGCTTGGGGGGATCTCCGCTGGAGGGAGCGAGACGGAAGCGCCGGACGAGCGTGGATGGATTGTGAAGCGTGGAAATAGCTTGGGGGGAGCTCCGCTGGAGGGAGCGAGACGGAAGCGCCGGACGAGCGTGATGGACTGTGAAGCGTGGGAATAGCTTGGGGGGAGCTCCGCTGGAGGGAGCGAGACGGAAGTGAAGCGTGGAGCGCCGGACGTGGATGGAGTGTGAAGCATGGAAATAGCTTAGGGGGAGGGAGCGAGGCGGGAGCGCCGGACGAGCCTGGATGGACTGTGAAGCGTGGAGCGCCGGACGTGGAGTGCGAAGCGTGGAAATAGCTTAGGGGGAGCGCCGCTGGAGGGAGTGAGACGGGAGCGCCGGACGAGCGCGGATGGACCTTGTGAAGCGTAGAAATAGGTTGCGGGGAGCTCCGCTGGAGGGAGCAAGACGGGAGCGCTGGACGAGCGTGGATGATGTGAAGCGTGGAAATAGCTTGGGGGGAGCTCCGCTGGAGGGAGCAAGGCGGGAGCGCCGGACGAGCGTGGATGGACTGTGAAGCGTGGAAATTGGAGGGAGCGCCGGACCAGCGTGGATGGAGTGTGAAGCATGGAAAAAACTTGGGGGGAGTTGTGCCAGACGGAGCGAGACCAGAGCGCCGGTTGAGCGTGGATGGACTGTGCAGCGTGGAAATAGATTGGGGGGAGCCCTGCCGGAGAGATGGAAGTGCCGGACTAGCATGGATGGATTGTGAAGCGTGGAAATAGCTTCGGGGGACCTCCGCTGGAGGGAGCGAGGCGGGAACGCCGGACGAGCACGCATGGATTGTGAAGCGTGGAAATAGCTTGGGGGGATCTCCGCTGGGAGGGAGCGATGCAAACATGCAAAGCTGGTGGCACGGATTTTCCGGGACAATTTCCATCAATGCCATTGCCCTGAAAAATTGTGGGTCCAAGACGGGGATATAGCTTGGGGGAGCTCCGCTAAAAGGGAGCGAGAGGGTGGACGGATGGGAAACCGTGGGAAATAGCTTGGGGAGAGCTCCGTTGGGAGGGAGCGAGGCGGAAGCGTGGACATCGTGGACGGATGGGAAACCGTGGGAAATAGCTTGTGGAGAGCTTGTTAGGTGAAGCGGCATACTGAGAAGCAGAGCTGCTGGCATGAGTTTTCAGGACAGATTCCATCAATGCGATTGTCGTGAAAGACTGTGCGCCCAAAACTTTTCAAGTGGTTTGCAAACGTTGGGACATGCAGAGCTTCGTTGGCAGGGAGCGACACTAAAAATGCGCAGCTGTTGGCACGGGTTTTTCAGGACAAATTTCATCAATACGATTGTTCTGAAAAACTGTGCGCCCAAGACCTGCCAAAGTTTCCAAACCCTGGGCCATGGGACATCCATAGCTTCGTTGTCAGGGAGCGAGAGTAAAAGAGAACAAATTCCATCAATGCGATTGTCCCCAAAATGAAAAATCGGCACCAAAGACTTCTCAAACGGTGTCTAAACGCTGGGCAAAGGGACATGCTGGACATGCATGGGAAAAAGTTCTTCGCCGGAGGGGTTTTCATTTTGCTCGGCGTTCTGTCCGTCGATGCTTGGTTTTCGCTCCTTTTTGCAGCGGAGCAAACTAACTAAACGATAACCCAAGCATAGGATATGCATCAGCGTGAACGGACAGGTGGGGAAATATCTTGGGAAGAGCTCTGCTGGGAGAGAGTGGCACTGAAAATGCGGAGCTGTTGGCACGGGTTTTACACAGAGCAGCTTTTACAGAGGAGCTTTACACAGAGGAGCTTTACACGGCGGATCTTTTACACGGAGAAGCTTGTGCACATGGAGGACTTTACACACAGAGTCTTGCACACAGAGAAACTTTTACACAGGAAAGGTTTTACACAGAAGCTTTCACACAGAGAAGTCTTTATACAGAGTAGTCTTGACACAGAGAAGCTTGCACACACAGAGGCTTTTACACAGAGAAGCCTTTTACACAGAGGAGCTTTTACACACAGAAGCGTTTACACAGAGAGGAGCTTTACACACAGAAGCTTTTACACACAGAAGCTTTTACACGGGAAAGCCTTTACACAGAGAAGCTCTTACACACAGAAGTTTTTACACAAAAAGCGTTTACACAGAAACTTTTACGCACAGAAGCTTTTACACACAGACAAGTTTACACAGGAGCGTTTACACACGGATGCGTTTACACACAGAAGCCTCCACGCACAGAAGCTTTTACGCAGAGTTGCTTTCACACAGTTTTTTATTACTCAGAGAAGTCTTTACACAGAGAAGCTTTTACACAGAGAAGTGCTTCTTACACAAAGGGGATTTACACACAGAACCTTTTACACACAGACACTTTTATACAAAGGAAGTTTTACACACAGAAGCGTTTACGACGCACTGAAACTTTTACACAGAGCAGCTTTTACACACAGAAGCTTTTACACAAAAAAAACCTTTACACAGAGACACAGTGAAGCCTTTACACAGAGGAGCTTTTGCACGCAGATGCCTTTTACGCACAGAACCTTTTGCACAGAGTAGCTTTTACACGGAGAAACTTTTTATTCACGGAGAAGTCTTACACAGAGGAGCTTTTACGCACGGACGGGTTTGCATAGATAAGTCTTTACACAGAGGAGCTTTTGCACAAACAAACCTTTTACGCACAGACCCTTTTGCACAGAGTAGCTTTTACACAGAGAAAGTCTTACACAGAGAATCTTTTACGCACAGACGCGTTTACACAGAGAAGTCTTGACACAGAGGAGCTTTTACGCACAGACGCGTTTACACAGAGAAGTCTTTACACAGCGGAGCGCTTACACACAGAAGCTTTTACACACAGAAGTTTTTACACAAAAAAGCCTTGACACAGAAACTTTTACACAGAAACTTTGGCAGAGGCGCGTTTACACAGAGGAGCCTTGACACAAGGATGCGTTTACACGCAGAAGCCTTTACGCACAGAATCTTTTTTGCACAGAGTAGCTTTTACACACAGAAGTCTTCACACAGAGAAGTCTTGACAAACTAAGCCTGTACACACAGAGGCTTTTACAGAGAGAAGCCTTTTATACAGAGAAGACTTGACACAGAGGAGCTTTTACACAGAGAAGTCCTTACACAAAGGAGATTGACACGCAGAAGCTTTTCACATACACGTTCACACACAGAAGGTTTTACAAATAGAGGCTCTTACGGCGCACAGAAACTTTTACACAGAGCAGCTTTTACACACAGAAGCTTTTACACAAAAAAAGCCTTTACACAGAGAAGTTTTTACACACAGGAGCTTTTGCACAAGGAAACTTTTACACAGGAAAGCTTTTACACAGAAGCTTTCACACACACAGAAGCTTTTTACACCGAGAAGTCTTACACAGAGCAGCTTTTACCCACAGACGCGTTTACACAGAAGCCTTTAAACAGAGGAGCTTTTGCACAGAAGCCTTTTACGCACAGAACCTTTTGCACAGAGTAGCTTTTACACAGAGTAGTGTTACAGAGAGAAGCTTTTACGCGTTTACACAGAGAAGTCTTTACACAGAGGAGCCTTTACGCACATACGTGTTTACACAGAGAAGTCTTTACACAGAGGAGCTTTTGCACACAGAATCTTGTACACAGACGCGTTCACACACGGAAGGTTTTACAAACAGACAACTTTACGTCGCACAGAACTTTTACATAGAGCAGCTTTTATGCAGCGAAGCTTGTACACACAGGGGAGCTTTTATACACGGAAGCTTTTACACATAGTTTTTTTTAATACACAGAAGCTTTTACACACAGGAACTTTTACACACAGAAGCTTTTACACACAGAATCTTTTACAAAAACAAGCCTTTACACAGAGGAGCTTTTACACACAGGCGGGTTTACACAGAGGAGTCTTTACATACGGCTGACATACGGAGGCGTTTACAAAGGGAAGCTTTTACACACAGAAGCTTTTACACAGAGTAGTTTTTACACAGAGAAATCTTTACACAAAGAAGTCTTGACACAGAGAAGCTTGCACACACAGAGGCTTTTACACAGAGAAGCTTGTACACGCAGAGGCTTTGACACGGAGAAGTCTTTTACACAGAGAAGCTTTTACACACAGAAGCTTTTGCACAAAAACCCTTAGCACAGAGGAGCTTTTACACACAGAAGCTGGTACGCAAAGAAACTTTCGCAAACAGAAACTTTTACACACAGAGGACTTTTTACACAGAAGCTTTTACACACAGAAGTTTTTACAGAAAAACCTCTACGCAGAGAAGTTTTTACCCACAGAAGCTTTTACATACAGAAGCTTTTGCGCAAAGAAACTTTTACACACAGAAATTTTTACACACAAAAGCTTTTACACACACACACGCACACAGAAGTTTTTTCACAAAAAACCTTTACACAGAGGAACTTTTACACAAAACAAGTTGTACGCACTGACGCGTTTACACACAGTAGCTTTTACGCATAGAAGCTTTTGTACAGAGAAGTCTTTGCCCATCTTTCATTGATTCGTCATCTCTCATTTTTCATGATCATTTACCACCTGTCATCTTCATATCTTCATTTTCATGCTCTTTTGGTCAATTCGCTCCGTCGTTTAATTTTCATTTTGCATGGTGTTCTGTCCGTCCACGCTTCGTCCATGCCCCCTCTGCGGCGAAGCAAACTAAACGAGAACCCAGGAATAAACAGCGACTAGAAAGATGGGGTAAGAGTTAATTACATTAACAGAAATAGCGACTAATTAGAAGAATGTAGACGTAGCTGACACAGCATGCTGTGGTGAATTGTGGCCCCTGATACCATCAGTGCGCACGATGTTTTGCTAAAGATCTTACGTCATTTCGTGCAGAGCACAGCTGCCCACACCACAAGATTTTTTAGAAAAGACGTGCTGCGTGCCGTCTTGCTTTTCGGTTCTCTGGCCCACCTTGGTTTGGACTAGTTTTCGGCAGTGAACATCTCCGTCGTCAGATATTTCAAATTCTGATGGTGTTGCGCAGTCTGGTGACATGCTCATGCTGCAAACTGGCGACTTCTGCGGCACTGCTACCAGTCCTGTGGCCTGACTGCATCTCAATGTCAACCCAAAGTGTGCTGCTTGGGGGACCTTGAGCCCAAATCCCAATTTTCGCCCCTGGTAATTCTTCACCACAACCGTGGCTTACCATGGCTTGCCTGAGATACCTGGCTTGCCCAACAATGGGGTCATGACCAGTCCGTGCCTCAGCGCACATCGCCATGCCGTCCACAGCTGGAGGGAAGTGGCCCCCAGGCCGAGCTCCAGCTGCTCGGGACTTGGCTGGTGTCCATCAAGGCCATGGGAGATGGAGTGCTCATGCTGTAAATAAGCAAACAAAAAATGAATAAAGACACAGATTTTGCATGATTTTGCCAGATTTATGATGTAAATGAATATAGATTGATATGGATTTTGTTTTATGACTCTTTAACGTTCATATTGATATGTTGATGGAGCAGCTTGGATCAAATTGGATCGAATGGACCACCGAATTGGATGGATAGACCAGTCACTGCAGATTTGTAGCGCAGCTACAGCTTGCGTTGGACAGGTGGCACGTGGTTTCGATTTGAGAACGAGGACGCAGCAGTGGAGTCCCTGGCGGAATGGCCCCAAAGCACCTCCAGCTCTTGGGTTCAAAGCAACAGAGGGGTAGCTTTGCTGGTGGATCGTTAGTATTACTATGTATTATATAGTATTATTATATCTAGTATTGTTCTTCTGATAGGGCAGGGTAATTTCGAGCAATTTCCTTTTCACCAAAATGTAGCGACGTAGCGCACTCTGACTGTATGAAGCTGACTACCGCAGAACCTTCCAGATGATCCTGGCATTTTCGACCCTGCGCCTGTGATGACAGACGGCTTCATTGCAAAGCCTCATCCTTAGAGAGCTGCTGTTCCTGAAGACTTTCGGATTCCAATGCAGTTTGTGTTATGTGACTTGGGTGGTGTTATATCCGACAGGGCATCTCTAGTAGCCCAAGTGGCCTTCGATGATCTTAACGGTTCCAAATGGCACCAAGCCCCGAAATGGCCTCCAAGTCTTGGTTTTGCTTTTGTTGCATCATTGTTTGGACAACACTGAGGCTTTGCTGGTGCGCCTGGCTTTGTTTGTCCCAAACGGTCGGTTGGAAACCGGAAGTCCGCGCACTTATTGTAATCATCAAAGGAAGTTGGGAAGCAATACTTCCGTGTTACGGACAAATAGAAAATGATAAAGGGTGGTGATCCCATAACAATACATTGCAGGGTGGTAGATCACATAACAATACATAACAATAACAATACATAACAAAAGAATAAGAAGCAGTGGAATTGACTTTGATGAAGGGTGGTGATA
>Ga0126342_10000219_pt1 | contig 51171 bp, 47 predicted proteins | sample Cyp1metagenome_FD_92528 | JGI IMG/M metagenome (GOLD analysis project Ga0126342, IMG submission 92528) | Coral microbial communities from Lord Howe Island, Old Settlement Bay, Australia - Cyphastrea 1 metagenome | ecosystem: Host-associated > Invertebrates > Cnidaria > Coral ...
ATGAAAACGATCTGGAACTGACTGATCTGTCAGTATTATCATCAGACCTTGATAAAACGTAGAGCTGAATCTGGCTCTGATCCAAAACAAATCCCCTGAGCAAAATGCAATCAACTAGACCCACGCTGCTCAAAGAGAAGGAAAAATGGGATCAAGAGTAATCCAGCCAGCATTCGACCCAATGGATAAATTATCACGCGATGGCGGATCGGCTGGATTAGCATCAGTTGGAACCCTATCAATATACAAATTAATCCTAAGTTCAAGAGCAAGATTCCAGAAGATACCTACCAACTCACAAAGATCTTCACGTGAGGAGTATCCTTTGACGAGCGCGCCTTGAACTGGTTCTGAATCTACCAAAAGCAAAGACCATGAATCAGAAATGCGGCGCTTGAACGTCTTGAGAGCCACCACTGTCGCAAAGAGCTCCACCATGGCAATTTGAGATTTGCGCGGGATCCACTTGTCGATCAGCTTCTGTGGAACTTCGCAGCCAAATTGGTCACCTTTCCTGCAGAGCACTCCACCGATCCAAGGCTTCAGTGGTGAACCAGGCTTCCCGTCTGGGTAGCTCCCGTCTGTGAAAATGACGAAATCAGAAGATCTAGGCCTCGACTTCGAAATAGGTCTCGGCGGTCCTTCTTCAATGAGCCACTTCCACTGCTTGAGAGCTAAGACGATAGCCTCGCTCAAGTGGGAGTTGTTCGCCCGCGTGTACTGCCGCTCGGACAGCGCACGAAGGAACGCTCTTCCGATCTTGCCCCAAAGCTGGGACGAGCCAAACATCAGCTTTCCTCTCAGCTTGCCTGCTTGACCTGGAGGAAGAACCTGAGATGATAAAATTGAAGAAATCTCGTCCAGCAATTCGACCTTCCTGGCCTGCTTGATCTTGAGTTCCATGCCGACCAGATCGTAGGTCACGCCAAGGATCGTAGGGTCCTGGCAGAGCTGCAACTTCTTCGCGTCAAACTGAGCTCCTAGCCACCAGTGTACCTTCTGAGCTGATTCAAAGGCAGAGGCGCATGTGGTGGCTGGTTCGAACCCATACTTATCGTCATAGGAGTTGAAAGCAGCCACGAAGAACACCCTGCGCAGGATGTCGGCGATGGCAGCAGACCTACGATTGTAGTTGTAAACGGCAGAGACTAAGCCGAACGAGTGGCCAATCATCACGAAGAAGGCGATCTTGCCCTCTTTCGGCTCCCTCATGGCGATCACACTCCACCGCCGTTGATCGGGTCTGACTGCTATCTGCCGATAGGCCTTCCGCTCATCGAGCACCCAGCCTTGAACATCAGTCCCCTTCGGTAGTTTTGACCGCAACCAACGAAGAGCCGCCACGTTCACATCGGTTGAAGGCAGCTCGAGCTTCTCTGTGATGGTAGTGGCGAGGTTCACCCCATTGATCGTTGCGCTGTCAACTCCTCTGACCTTGTTCTTCTGAACGACCTCAAAGCGTTGTGTGGGGATCCACTCGTCTGTGCCAAGGAACTGGGACACCTCTTGCTTGGAGAAAAAGGGACCGAGCGTAGACCCCTCAGCCACATCTTCCATTGTGGCTTCCCAGACCTTGGCTGTATGCTCTGTAAGATCGCAGCGCGCCACATTCTTGGTGACCTTCTGCGAGAACTCCCAGGCCCGCGAGCGTAAATCATCCAGCGACAGAGAATCATCTGGCGCTGGCAACAAACCCCACCGCAAAGATCTTTGGATGGGCCCCACTATTGCGAAACCCTGCAAAAGATCTGCTAAAAGAGCCTCATCCACGCAGCGAGCTGCTGCGAGCATCTCTGCCCACAGGGCCACATGTGTGCAGGAGCCTAGGCGTAGAGGCTGTGCATCGGGTTGACCTCGGAGAAGACGACGAAGGAACGCATCCGGGATCTGCTGCAAGATTGCATCTGTAGCAGGGAGAAGATCATGAGCGCGGCGTCCCCAGTACTGTAGAGCTCCTGCTCGGTGACCGAGGACAAATTGAGGCTGTCGAACGACCATGGCCAATGATTCTTGGAGATCTGGGTCGAGCGCAGGGTCCAGTGTAAATGGATGAGCTACGCTGAGGGCGACCTCCACTGCACGACCAGGTTCCATCTCGACGTCCAACAGTGGCGGAAGCGCCGAGCGCTTGAGCTGGTAGCCCGCAGCAGTGGCTTTTGCTGCTGTGAGCTGTTGTTTGTGAGGCTTCCAAGGCACCGGCTGACCGACCGGCCTCTTCCGATCAGAAATCGGCGTTGTCAGAGCAAAGGTAGCAGCCAAAGGATCTTGGGATGTCCCCTTTGCAGCCAGATCTGCCCACTCAGTGCAAAGTTCGTCAGGATAAACTTGTGCGAGCTTTGTACGGAAGATCCTCTTGCCGTTGATGACGATCGTGCCCACGAGCGGCTCGTGCTGGTGGGGTTGATCAGCCATGTTGCAAGTCTTGGCGAGAGCCTGCAAGGAGAAATCCGCCATGATCGATGTCGGCTTCTTGTGAGGAGAGCCGAACCTGCACATGTCCAGCGTGATCGTCTGAACTTGAGGCATTTGAGCCAACTCCAAAATCGGCGGCATGACCCAAATAAAAGAGGAGGCTGGATTCTCCAGCGACCATGCCACCCCAAACTGACTGCACAGCCTTGCCATCCTTTGGGTGAAAAACATGAACTCTGTCCCCATTGTGACCTTCTTCTGATCTTGGGGGCGCAGCCCGGGTAAGCCCCAAAGATGATGCCGATCGCGTAGCGGTGGAGGGCCCCCATCGTTCTTGCGAGCCACGCTGAAGCTAGAGCAAGGTGTGCCAAAATGAATATAGAAAATGATCTTGGCTTCGATCAGCATCTTGAGGTGAGCTTGAACTTGGGGGTCCAACACGTCAACCGACTGTCGAACAAACTCGCCCGCCTCGATCTCAATGGGGGGCAAAATCGCCATGCCACGAGCACTGATTGCCTGCGATAGCCCTGCTTTGCCAGCAAAAATTTCCAGGAAAAATTGACCATGCGGGATCTGCATGGAACCCCAAAAGCTAGTTTGAGACACTGTCCGAGCTGGTGGCTCATCATTCGTGCCCAAACGAGCCTCTAGGGCCAAGCTTTCGCCATGAACTCAGTGGTTGCCCACCATCGGGTGAGCTGCCCCGCATGTCATGCACAAGTGCTTGAACCTGCACTTGTCTGCCAGAGCGCACCCCATCGAAGAGTTGAAATAGTGGCAGCGCTTCTGGCCGCTAACTGAGCTGGCCGCTTGGGATATGAGCTTCCACTCGGACTCTGGGATCCTCTTGTCCTTGTCTGGCTTGGCGATCTTGTCTTTCTTCTTGTCAAACTGCTCCTTCTGAACTGGTTTGACTTCGGCGGCCGTCTTGCCGGCCTCTTTGTTGTTGCGCTTTTTCCGCCGGCGACCTGAAGGAGCAGCGGTCTTGACCGGACTCTCCAGGACGCGATCTTGGTCCTCTTTGGCGATCGGCTGAGCTCGATCGACCTTGGCCAGAACAGCTTTGGTGCGAGCATCGTTCCACAAGTATTTGTGATTGTTGAGCACCTCCGCCAATGCCGCGTCGAACGTGGCAAAGCTCTCCCGCTGTTCTGATTGGAGGCGGTGAACTTTCTTGCGGATCAGCGCGTCCGCCGCCACGATGTAGGGGAGCCCAGGGCAGTCCGCTTTGAACTGTTCGAGCTCTTGCAGGTATCTGAGCGGACCTGCAGCCCTGGAGTAAGTGCAGATGTTCAGGTACTCCAAAGCCATGAAAAGAGCATGAACTCGATGAAGCAGCGTCTGAACGTCGGTCACCTGATCAGGCTCCTTAGCTTTGGAGATGGTGAGGAGGTCTTCGGCGTTCTTGGTGAGCCCCGTCTTCTGCACTATGCTGTCTGCCCGTGTTCTGATCTCGGCGACCGGGTAGTATGGAACCATACCATGCACCATGAAGTCGCGGCTGATCTTCTCCACGAACTTCTTGTGTGGCTCCTTGGCGTCCAGAAGGATCACATCCGGGTGCGCCGTCACAAAGCGCGACCTGAACTCAGCGTGGTCCTCCTGCGCCATCTCAGGAACTTTGTTGGGATCTTCCTCCATTCGAGCCCTACGTGTGGCGAACTGGCCCTGGAGTGCGTGGCAAGAATGCCACACCGCAGCGAGCTGCATCAGGGCGAGCTCTTGTTCAGCTGCATTGGCACCGAGCGCTGCCGTAGGAACAACTGTCCGGAGCGCTGTTTTGACCGCCGCTGCTGCATCACCGAGCATGGCGAACACCTCCACAGACAGGAGCCCACTATCGGCCGCGGCCCGGCACAGCTCAGTGCGCAGGCTGAGGCGGCCGAAGATCTGACGGAGCGCGATCTTCGGTGTGTGTGCATCATCTGCATACACGGTCCGATCGACCATCGCAAAGCAGGGGAGAGAGCACGAAGTGCTTGGGTGACTGAGCCGCCGATCTGCGTCGCTCAAGATCAAACCACCCGAGCTCCACGAGCAATCGCCACATCTGAAATGAAAAAGAACGACCCCTGCCATGCTGAATAAATGAAACTTAAAAATAATCAGGCTATCCATGAAACTTAAAAACCTAAACGACCTACATTCTCACAAAATGATCATGAGGCAAATGGAAATCTGAGCTGTGAAATCGCGCCCCTCCTTTTTGTCAAACCGAGCCGGCTCAAGCAGGTGATCAAATGCCTGTCTTGTTTTTACAAAGCTGGCAGACCATACCAGGCGCCTGGGTTCCGACCGAAACAGCATCATGCAGTTTCAGTCGACCACACACCGACATGTCCTCATGGACCCGGCGATCAAAAACGTGGCATCGGAGATCTGATGAACTCAGAGCGCTGGCTGGCAGGGAGGCTTTGACAATAAACTCGGGCACGATCGGCTCATTGATCTCCTCGTCCTCTTCTTCAACCACAAAGTGTTGCCGATCAGGCACCCAAGCTTGTCTGAGCTTCTCAGTCATGCCCTTGACCATAGCGACCGATAGCTCCTTGCGCTGACGAGCATATTTCAGGACCAGCTGACTAGGATCCTTCCAGTTGGCCTGGAGGCCGACGATCTTGTCGTCGACCTGAGCTTTCACTGCCTCGGAGAGCATGGTCACGCGCATAGAGTGCCAGGTAACATCCCTGACAGTTTTCTCCAGCACCTCGATCTCGTTCACTTCCACGAGCTTGAGGGTGTGGGCTTCCGCGATGCCCTTCAACATGAGCATTTTCAACCAGGACAGCCCACGAGAGTAGGTTACTGGCGCTTCAGTGAACTCCTTCTCGGACTTGAGCTCCCATATGAAATAGTCGCGGTCAGAAAGGTAGGGCTTGAACAGGTCCCATCCCATGGAGAGCCAATCCACTCCGGAGATGGAGCATGTGGGCACCGCAAATCTGGTGCCACGCTTCTTTCGCTCGACCTTTGTCTGCCATACCACGCCCAATAGAGCCTCAGGCGTCATCTCCAGTGAAGAGGGCGCGACATGAACACCGTCGTCGAACCTCAACGACGCGCAGTTTGGGGAGCACCACCTCGAGAGCCACCACAAGTTTAGGTGGCAGGGGGATCGCCTCTTTGAGCTCCTTGCCACGCTCTGAGTGGACCCGATCTATCAAGGCCTTGAGGCGAACGTCGCCCATCTCAGGACAGAACATCGCCAGCCTCTTACAGATTCAGCCCACTGCATACTTGAACGCTGGGAGAACTGCTGGCCCGCACCCTTGATCGCTGAGGTGTGAGGCGTATGACATCACAGCCACGATCGTTGGCGGGTAGACCCTGAGGCCTTTGCCAGCAGCCCATTCTTCAAACTTTTCCCAGTTTCTGACATTCTGCCTGATCGTTCTGAAGCCACCTGCTTCAAAGGCGAGCAAGCGCAGCTGAGCGGCTTCTGCTGGTGCCAGCCCAATGCACTGCGCCGGATCATTGATCGATGCGGCACTGCCGGCGCGGTCACAGATCTGTGACAGTCGCCTGCCCCACTTCTTCTTTTCAGAATTCTCATTGTCCTGATCGAGGACACCTGCGCTGTTGAACCATGGCCGGATGGCATCATGCCAAAAGAGCCAGGGGGCTGAGCGACCAAGATCGCTTGGTTTGCCGCCCTCTTGGCGCCGACCCTTGGCGGCTCCGCTGACCCATACCCCAAATCCGAGGCGATCTCCGCCTGGACCCTGCTGGCAGAGCGGGTAACCATGTCAGCCAGGATATTCACCATCTCGAGCCTAACCAAAATTGTATCCAAAACACTCTGATCATCTGTGAGAGCCGGCAGAAATGCAGAGAGCCTTTCATCAGCCGATTCGGATGCATCGTCCGACATGGCTAGCCAGAACTCTACATGATCTAATTTCAGATCTCTCAAAACTCCCCGAAAAGGGTCATCAAAAATGGGAAGACAAAGGAACCTAGCTATCGATCTATCCATCACATCGATCAATCCAGCTTGATCACAAAAGCTGAGGGCCCGAAGCGATCTGTGCTTCACGAACGGCACGCCGCCGGCTGAGGATCTAGCCTGCAGCGTGGCCCCGGTGGCTGGGATCTAGCCACTGAGGACTAAGGACCGGATCTGGATAGGGCTGATCAGCCCGATTATGAAAATCAGCAAGAAACAAGTCCCTCAATAAAAACCCCCCTACCCCAAACGAAAAAGGACCAACCCTTACCGGAGATCATCCGATTAAGGGGGACCGACCTGGGAGGCGTGATCAGCCTACACCTCAGGACCTGGGGATAAGGGGGTAAGGGACTAGCTAAGGATCATCGAGGATTGCCCGTTAGGGGAACCAAATCCTACGGGGGATCCTATCCTAGTAAGGAAGGGTAATCCAATACTAGCGAACAATTAACAATCATCGAGGATCGCCCAATGGGAGGAGTAACCAACACGACCGGGTTGATCAACCCTGGTGGCTGGTTGCAAAGGGGTTTGATCTTCCCCATCCCTCCGCGGCTGAACAGCTGGATTAAAAGAACTCACTGGGAAAAGACCGATCGGTCAAGACGGCTGAGCAGCAGGACAGAGCAATCTGATCACATCCAAATTTTCTATCAAATAAAGTCCAATGCTATGTAATTGAAAAACCGCCACAGATCTATGGCTGTGGTTAAAAACTGAGCAACGCTCGTGCTGCCGATCAAGCTGCAGAGCTTCTCAACATCCTACATGTGGCACTGAACTTACCCACATCCGCAAGGATCTATGCGTCGTAGGTGCTGGGTCCGTACGACACTGGAGCTGATGAGCCCCCAGCCGTCCCCGGATGAGCACCCTGCGCGTGTGGGGTTCTGGCGCCGATCGGCTGTTGAGGCCCCCCACCCTCTTCGACCTCCTCAATCATGGCCGTAGAGGTGTTGTAGGAGCGACGTTGCATCTCCTCTGCAAAGATCATAGGAGTCAGCCCGGCCGTAGATCGAGCAAACCTACGATCCATGCGAGCTCTGTCCCTGTCCACGTCGACCTGGTGACCAGCTTCTCCTTGATTGGAATGGCGGACATTGAACGAGCGTTCGTTGAGCTCGATGCCCGGCTGCCACTGTTCAATGCGAGCAAGTCTTCTCCTTGGGGAGCTGGTTGAGCATCTCCTCCAACGTCCGTCTGGAGCCAGGCCTGTGCTGTCAGAGCTGGAGGACCCACTGGTGCTGGAGCTGATGCCGTGTGGCGCATCTCAGCAAGAGCCCGTTGAGGCACGATCTCCGGTGCCCGCTCCATCAGCTTCGACCTGGCTTGCACGTGGAAGTTGCCAGCTTCCAAGCAGTCGACGAAGTTGACCTTGACGCCGACCTCCTCCTCGCTGCCGGCAACGGAGCTCTTCCACCAGTTCTCGTGCACGGCCGCGAGCTGGGCGAACTGCTCCGTCTGCTCTGGCCCCTCGACCCTCGCCTTGTTCTCCCTGACCGACTTGATGGTTTGGATCAGAGTCGGCCCAGAAATGTGGGAGACAGTGAGCCACGTGCCAGGGACCGAAGTACGAGAGCACTTCAAGTCGATGCGGTTGTTTGCATCACGAAATCTCATTTCAATGCGATCGGCATCGTTCCCAACCGTGTCATCAGATGACCGTGAGCACACTCTCAACTCAAATCTCGAACGAGCTGAGTCACCAGCCACCACTGAGCCCTGCGGCCCGATCGAGTAAGTTCGACCGCCACATTCAAAGCTCAGAACTGAGACTCTCCAGCCTATGAACACTGCGACCACGATGGAGAGCCTCGGCTGTCCCTTGCTGGCCTCGCGGACGAAGAACTCGTCCACAAATTGCTGCTGGACCGTGAGATCGGTGTCAGACCTAAATCCTCTGAAGATCCAATGGAACAAAATCTCGTTTCCATTATAGATCTTCACATCCATGTAGGAAGCCGATGTGTCACGGAGCATTGGCCAGCTAAATGGTTGGAACGCGGGATGGGACAACGCACGAGCTGTGCTGGCGTCCCATCCACCGCATGTGTTCCCGGTGAGGGACTCGATCGAGACTGCCACAACGACCTTGATGCCGTCCAACGTGTAGTTTCCAAAAAGAGCCAGGTGGAAGCCTGAATTGGGAGGCATGACCTGATCTCTTTCCGTCAGAACGTTGATCGAGCTGGCAGCGTTCGCCATGATCTCAGACACCAACCAAGTCTGGAACGGCGAAACCATGCGATCGTCACGGCTATCAATGACGATCATCGATTGATCCTCCGGCTCAGGACCTTCAGCAATGGGCTCAATGAACTTTGGCATCTGCACCACGTACGGGTTGTGCGCCATGTTTGGGCCCGATCGCTGCCCACCCCACTGACCTCCGCCACTGCTTCCGCCACGACCGTAGGAGCCGTAGCCAGTGTTGCCAGCTCCTGATCGACGAGACATGGCTAGAACACGGAGGATAGGATGAGCGAAGGGATTCTGCACCCAGGCCCTGAGCTTTTGACTCAGAGGATCGATCTTGAGCCAAAATGGCAAGATCGATCGATCTTCCACTTGGCTGCGCTCAAAATCAAGATCGCTGATATTCTGAAATAAAATCATGATCAAATAAATCTCAGCTTCGCAGATCATAAATAAATAAAAGGATTAACATCCTTCATCTCAAATTCCAACCATTCACGATCACAACATCAAGCAAGAAGGTGAACACCTTCCATGAATGCACAAGAGCAAGCAGCTGGTGGTGACAGAACTAAAATTGAATCACATATCCCAACCTAACCAGACCGATGATATGTGACCACATATATATATATCTTTATATATATATTCAGTATATACATTATAATATGTGTACATATGCTCGTGCATGTATCCCATTTCATATGTTTTTTTCCAGTTGGCGATCGAACATCATGCGCGTCTGGCTGAGAAGATCTAGGACGGTTTGGATCCCGAAAGGCCCACAAATATTCTCAAAAACGTACCCGGTATATATATATACACATATTATTTATATAACTATATCTACAATTAAATTATACATATAATTATATCTATCTATTAGATCTATGTATATTATTTTCTAATCAATTGTATATATAGTCATATAATTGTATATATAACTATAAAAATTTATGTATATATATATACATATAGTTATGTAAATGTATACATGTATAATATAATTACACCCCCGTTCATATCCAATGAACATCCTCACAGTTTTCTCTATCACTTTGTCCCTGAACTCCCCCATTTTCACAGTTCCTCACCAGCCAACTCCTCCAGTCCCGAAGGCCCAAAGGGCCTTGAACTTCTTCACTCGCGCCACCTGTTCAGCTTGCGCCTCGATCGAGAGATTGGTGTGGATCACACCGATGCCGCCTGCAGAGAAAACTCGGTGGGAAAAAATGGGGGGGAAATGACGCGGAGAGAATCTCCTGTAAAGAATGAGGAAAAACAATTGGCAAATAAGTTGGAAATGATGACTCACGCAAACGAATTGAAGAACATCTAAATGTTTGAGATCAAAACGGGCGTGCAACGACCACGGCATTGGAGATACAGGTGGGAAAATCAATTGCAAATGGATGAAACATCGGAACAAATGCTGGAAAGCTCTTGCAATTGCCAGATTGATCAGAGCCAACAGTGATTGAGAATCTCCAATTTGGATCTGCTGCAGACATCTTGGGGTTTTGGTAGCATTGAACCTACGGTAATCATGTACAAAACCTCTGGTTGCAGTTCTAGTGCAAGGCCTAGAAGGGAGGGGCCTTTCTGGCAAACCAAGGGATGTCCAAAAATCTAGATAAATGGTAATCAACCCAACAATCCGACCAAACAGCATATTTCCTTGATGTACACAACTTGTCAGCCCAAGTAGATAGCTTGACCGCCAACCCAAGTAGATAGCTTGACCAGCTCAACCACTAAATTTCAACATGTCAAGTTTCATCCCAAAAAGAAACGGATCAAACCGAACAAAAAGCTGAAGAGAAAGACTGATCCGCCAGAAGATTCTCAACGCGAAAAAAAGGAAGTTCAAGATGTTTCAACCCCCAAAAAACTTGGGACAAACCTGGCAAATGTGGTAAAGCCATGTAAACCCAATATCCCCCAAGTCATCACCATTTTGATGGGTCCTATGTCCTATATTCAAACCATCCACGGCCATGGTTGTTGTTTGTGGCCATGGTGTCCACCTTCCAACGCCATGGCAATGGCCATGTCCGACTCCGTCACGGTGTCCATGGGGCTGGAGACGATGGGCGTCTTCAAAGAGATCTTCCTGGTGAAGCCTGGGCTGCTGACATCTGCTGACTGCTGGACGTTGGGGACTGGAGGTGTACCTGGCTATTTCTCAGGAAACTGGTGTAACATGGTGTAACTGGTTTTCCATGGATTTAAAGCCTAGAATTGATGGAAATACTGGGTCTTTAGCAGCCAAAATGGTAGATGACCTGATAGATATGAGCGAAATGGGAACGATTGCCCAATGAATTTTCGCACTGAAATCGCCAAAGTGTTTGGCTATTCTGTCAATAATCCAAAACGTGGGAAGGACGATCTAGATTCTGGACCTCACTGTAAGAAGTGAAAATCTTGAAAGCATAGTGTCTATTTTGAATATGTTGATATCTGATAGGCCTCGGTGACAGCAAAAAAATGGGAGAAAATGCCCCCTTGGGACCTTTAGCAGGACCTGCCCACGCAAAAACTCCGCTACCCTCTTTCTAGGTCTCTCACTTTTCTGGTCCATATTCCACTTCTAGGTCAGAACTGAAGTCTAACCGTGATTTCACTGCATGTGAAACGCGGCTGTCGACCTTGTTGGCGCCGGCCGGGTCAAAACAATCCTTGCAATACCGCCTTAGCTTCCAAGAATTGCACCTCGGCCTGAAAGGAGCTGCGAAGCAGCTGGAGCCTCTCCAAATGCGACTGTGAACTCAGCAACTGCAACCAAAAGATTGAGTCCGGATGATCAAAGGATGGATAGCGACAGACCGACATGCGCCTTTCCAGCCTATGAAAATTCCTTGCCGGTGCCGGTGCCAGCGGCGTAAATCCAACACGTGCTCCCAATCCCGCGCAAGATGCCAGAGGTGTGTGGGGTCAATGGCTTCGTCCAACTGGGAAGTGGCGAGCCCATAGTCATGGGTTTCAGGATCCCTGGTCTTCTTGGTCAATTGAATCACCTGGATATTTTATCGGAGAGAGCAGGGGGGAAAACTTACGCTGTCAGAAATGAGTCAAAGATCGTACAATATCTCGCAGTCCAAAAAGATAGAAAAATTGTCTCCCAATATTTCAAATGCTGATTTTGTCTGTTATATTTTGGTGTCTCTGTCACTGTATGTGAAGAAAAGAAAACAGGTTTGGGCTGCCAGCCTCTTGAATCAACCTCCGCAAGTCGACCTCCTCTTCCCAGCAATCCCGGTCATGGTCCGTGTCAACAAACTCTTCCACTGTCGCGAGCAGTGTGGCAGATCCTCGGCAAAAATCCTTTGGATTGGTGATGTGACGTATTCTCACTCGCCCGAAGGTGGTCCAGTAGCCTTGCTTTTGCAGATCGCTGCGGTTTAAACGGCCCAGCACCGCAACCTTCAGCAGTCTCTCTGATCCCAAAAGTCCAAATCCCACGTGGTGAGACGCATCTTTGGCCGATGCGAAGAAAGGCCTGTCTCGGCGGTCACATATTTCTGGGTGAAGCCTTTGCAATGTACAATTGGAGAGAAGAGAATTGGAAGGGTGTCAAATGTATCACTTCTTTCCATCTGAGACATTCCAAGCGAGGCAAGCAGTTTGCTTCAATTTTTTGGCTTTCTCGGCTTTGGCCCGGGCTCGGTGCCGTTAAGGTATGGCAAAATACAAGTCACCCCGGGGACCCCGCATTGCCGTTAACCCCAGGCAAAAGATCACAACAGGTGAGCTTGAAGATCGCTCCATGGCAGCGTGGGTGCTGAGTCCAGGTTTTTTTTACTGCTGGTTTGACCCCCACAAAAAATAACTTACATACGGATGGCTCATGGCAAGTCGTAAATCTTTCAAACCACCTGGATGTTGCCTGTATATCATCCCTTACATATTGTGTATGTATATGTGTATATATAGTATATATATATACATCATCCCCATGATCGCTGGCTGTTGCCGTCCCCATATGTCATGGGTCCCTGAGACTTGACCATGAACATTACAGGTGGAGCCACCAACAAGGCCAACCTTTGGCATCCGGCGATCTTCGAGCCAAGGGGTGCTTCAGTGGTACCGGATTTCATCAAGAGAGAGTGCAAACTGAATGAGGGTAAAGGAACCAAGACCTGGAGAAAAAGGACTTTGGGTCCTGTTTGACACATTTGGATATGTCTGAAAATCGGGTGTCCCTAAAATTTCATCGTTTATCACCGTGGTTCCCCATATCAATGGCCATTTGGAGGTATACCCCATTTTCGGATGCGCACGCACATATCACTACTATGAATGCAACCATCCAAGCCATGGCCTACCCCCTTGACCCCAACCAGGGACGGCAGGGCACCCGTTTTCTCACCAAGGAACGGGTGGTCAGGGATACGTCGTGGACACCAAAGTTGATGTGACCTGGCTATGTCTCAAACTGCAAAATCTACAGGAAACCATGGTTTTGCACCCAATTAAAGGCATTTCAAATAAATCTTCCCTTAAGCCAATTCTGAGCCCATGGTTTTAACGCTTTTGTTCCTCATTTTCCCCATGAAAATCAGCAAACATATCATAAATTGGGTGATAAATCCATACAAATCCCCCATGCTTTCCACAGAAAGCCAACCTGGGAGGCAGATCAAATCATCGTAGGTGTAGCCGCTCTTGGTTGTCGTGGAGGTGAAGATCTGCTGGACCGAAAAACCATCCTGGCAGAGGTTTCTATCCACAATTCCTCTTGCATCTCTTGTGAAAATCATTAAAATGGAGATATGGATAGATGTGGTGTATCACCTGTCAACTGTCAGCTTGTGCCCAGGAGCTACTATCCATAAATTATGTGGATCAAGTCATTGCTATGTTATATCCCATTGTTGTTGGCGATAGCGTATACCTCATGCCCTCTGTCATGCAGTTCAAAGCCGGATGTCCAGTTTGGCTGGATCTTTCACGTGCCTCTCGATTCAACCAAGGTAATCCCATCCCTAAACCATGGTTTCTGGAGGGTGTTTATACAATATTCGAGGGAAGAGATTAGTTTGAGTAACTTCATAGCTCCCCAAAAGTTCTCCATTGACCATGGGTCAATGGGTCAATCGAGCATTACCATCCAAGTTCTGGGGTCCACAAGTTTCAGGCATGGCAGCGGCCCAAAACTGACTTTTGACCACAAAAAAAAGGACCTTGCCAGCCATTCTTACCTGGACATCACCTAACTGACATCACCTTCGGGGTCAAAACCACCACCAATCAACTACCAATTCAACTGTTGGTCTAACCCCAGAAAGGAAAACATGTAAGTTAAGATACAGTAACTGGCTGCCGGCTTCATCCCCCTGAAGAAAGCTGGCTTATGAATAGAAAAGAAGCATGATTTGAAGCCACCAACTACCAAGCAACTATATAGGTGTTTGTCGGACCCCTACAGTAGGATATCCTATCATTATGACCAGTTACTATTATATGCATCTTTATATGCTGTCATGTGGTTGAGAAACTCGTAGTAACTCCTTCACTTCCCCTTTCGTACCCATCGCTCCGGATAGTATATCCCAATATATCCCACAAGTTTGGATCCCATGCCCCAATCTAAGCCATGAAAAATACGCCGTAGCCCATCCAATTATACTGGTTGATTCATAGGCATCTCTATTATGGACCATGATACCGTAATCACCCATAAACCAGGTAGTATAACTAATCAACAGGGGTAATGTGGTAAACCCAATAATAAACCATCAATACTGTTACCATAGATGGGTGATAATAGCCATCCCCAAGTGGAAGGTTTAGGGTTTTGGGTTTACCACTTTAGTTTTAATAGAATCATAATAATAATCCCCAAAACCATATATCATATCCTGGGATTATATATCCCAATATCTCATCAAAAATGGTTATTGACCCAATATCCCAATATCACAGGTAGTTTTTAACCTCTCATGGTAACCCATAACCAATCAACCGGGGTATGTTTAATGGCTCATCTGCCTGCAAATCTTCTTCGGTCAACTTGGATGGGTCGGTCTTGAGCTCCTTCTTGGGCGACCGCGAGCGGTCCTGGTTGCAGAGCAACTGGTGTGAATATACAAATTGCATTCATTGCAGTAATATGTATTAATATGTATTTATATGTGTATATATATACATGCATTAGTATATCATATGATCATATATGTTCAACAGGAGAGACCTATAAACTAATCCATTGGGTTCTGTACCGATCCTTGCCGACATGGAATTTGGTCAAAACGCAGCTGTTCATTGTATACAACGTGAAGTGAAGGGCGAAACATGCCTCGCCTTCCCATTGGTGCTAGCAACACCATTGGTGGCCATCTTCCCCGAAGCGATGCAAAAGTCAGAGCCGTTTCACCCTCCAAAATGGCCACGGAAAATCAGCAGAGGGTCACAAGGTGTTCACCGGTACCCTGCGCAGCTCAAAGAAACTCTGCTGAGAACTCATCAAAATCATAGCTGGGCTGAACTATGTAGTTCCAGACAAAAGCTCATCACATTAAGGACTTTAGTGGGTGATCGCAGACCTTCGGACCCCCAAGAAAAGCGTTGTCGATACTGATCCACGCCAAAATCTTCGTGTCCATGGTCATTTCCCAGAACATCAAAAATTCATCCCCTGACTGCTGGTCATCCCTCAATGCTTGGGTACAATCTCCACGTCAGATATCACAACAGTTGTGTTCCCATACACCACTTTGGTGATTTTGACGGATCCCAGTTTTGGGCCACTTGACTGAGGATTGGACAGCATGTCTCGTTCACCCGCGGCCTTGAAAGGCAGCACACTACCAGACCATCCAGTCTTATCAAGTCAGCACTCAAGCTGAACCACCAAGATGATCCATGAGATTGAATATACATATATATATATACGTCGAATCGAGACGCACATTTCATGATTTTCCCCATTGAAATTGCTGTTTGGGAAAATCCACCACTTCTCCATTAAAAGATTGCTGTAAATTGGGGGTGTAAATCCCCAACTGCTCCATAAACCGCACCTCGGCGGCCTCCTGTTCGCTGAGGCGCAAAGCCTTGGAAGATGTATGTCTTTCCTTTAAGGTGGGCAAATATGTCATATGAAGCCATCCCAACCAAGATAGACCCCGACTATTCTTCCAACCCCGTCTTTGGCAGGGTCTATGTTGGAGGGAGGGTAAATCACCAGAACGAGCAGAGAAATCAAAGAAATCGGCAACGTTCTTCCATGAATTTCCCATCAGAATAGGATCGCCCATGCTCCCCATCCACCGACACATGGCAGCCTCAGCCAGCTCTCGATCATCTGGCTGGACCTTGGTATGGCATCTCTTGGTACTGTTGGAAGCTTTGAAAAGGGTAAGCCACTGGGCTACAGCATCTTGACTTTTAATTTGTTTGACACGTCCATGGTCAACCGCTTTAACTTGTGAGTGAACATAGGCTGAAAGACTGTTGAACTGGGAAGATGTGTAAAGTTTATAAAGGAACGAGAAGAACTTCGCAGAATCCAGTCCTCGAACTTGAAATTATGTTTGGAACATGTTGGAACCTGTTGGGTGCCCAGGGAGTATGCACCACATCTATGGTACTGAATCTTTGCTGAACGCTGCTTCATATGTTTTCTTGCGATGACAACAATTGAGGAAACACTGTGTTGAAAGGTGTGGTAGGGCAGTGTAGCTTCGTTCGCTGCCAATCACCCCATACATGTCAACCAGTCAGCACAAAATGCATATCAACCTGATGAAGCTTTGCGGAAGGCGTTGAGAAACAACCATAGTAAAGGCAATGAGTAAGTGTCATGGTCAAAGCATGCCAAAGGTCCATGTGAGCAAAGTATTCCTAATACTCTTCATTCCGATTTTCTGATGATCATGTCCGTACGTATCAAACCCTCACACATGAGGTAAACTGACCATCTGCCAAAGAAATTACACCCCCGAAGACCCCAAACAGTTTTTCCCTAAAAAAAGATGGTGTGGCACCTCTCAAAAGCCTGGAGTCAACTTGATTCAACCCCAAATCTGTGGAGTTTCGCCTGGCTCGGCTGGCTCGGCTGGTTCGCCAAGCGCGCCTGGGCCGCCTGCAAACGACCTCACCGTTCGGCAGTCGTTTTAGTGGTTTTGGGAACCCAAAAAGATAGATGGACCTGGTGTTGAAGTGGTTTGGGCTCAAGAATGACCAAGTTTATCCAAGTTGTTGACCTGACAACTTGAGACTTGTGGATCAAGAATGACCTAACATTGCGTGCTTTCAAGGGTTCTGAGATCCATAAAATCACAGTAGACAAAGGTCCTTTGACCACCCGTCACTGGCTTTCCCAGCGTTCCAGGTCTGCTGTGGAGGCCTGTGCAGTACTCGGAGAGGATTTGCCCGCCCTTTATGGCCATTGAATAAAATTGGGAAAATGAGGATGAAAATGTTGAAAATAAAATTTAGGATTTTCAGACAACCTATTTCATCAACCATTTACACTATGTCAAACCAAACATGGCAATAGAAATACCCCATCTGTAGATGATGTTCGCTTCAAAGTTAGGATACCACCCTTTTCCCATCATTGGAGGTATGTATCTCATCTCTTGGTTTTGCTAAGCTTTCCTAGTTGGGAATTGCCCTATCCTTCTTGTGATTGTTGTCAATATTGGAATATCTGGAGTTTGGGTTGAGTGCTGGTTGCATCGCACCCCGAAAAGCACACTACCCACTATCCAACCCATCATTTCTGCCCCCATCCCAATATTCATGGCGACACTTCCATACTACAGGAAACAAATAGCTGGGTACTACTTTCAGTTGTGTTACTATGTTCCTCTATGAAACTGGGCAAACATGTTCCCATTTCTCAGCTTCAACCCAAGTCCCAAGACTTCTGAAAGTTGATTCTGGGACCATCCTGTGACTATAATAGGGATGGAAAAACACAAATATGAAAGAAACCAGCAATCAGGAAGAGATGTGTGAATTTTACACACCTTTGGATTTTTGGCTCATAGTTATACCCCATTCTTTGGGGGACAAAAGTGTGTGCATGTGATCCATCATATCCCTGTTGATGTTCCCTGTCTTGGACTGATCAAAATCAGACAGGCTAAATCCTTAACATCCACTATGTCACTATGACCTACCAGCCGGACCCTCCGGTAATAAAACGTAGCAATTGAAAATATCCCGTTTATAGACGATTCTAACATTGAAACCTCCATTTAGTTCGAGGATTTTCCAGCTAGCCACGTTTGATTACCAAATGAACTGTGATGATTCAAACGTAAATGAATTTTTCAATCGAAATTCAGTGGCAGAATCCCGATGTTGGCGAATTTCCCCCTTTTTTCTGTGGCTTAAATATGTGTGTCTCCACAAAAATCTTGGGTGCTGGCAGTGCTGGCCGACTTTCAATGTTTCTTCTGGGTGGCTTCAAGGTCTCTCAAAAGAGGAAACTCTGTAAAGATCATCATGCCATGTGGATGTGGGTCAAAATGGAAGACCTAGCAAACCACAGATGTGAATGTCTAGTTTAGTATTAACCATCCATAATTTTGGGGTACCTAATTTTGACCCATACCCATGTGTGAAACCACCAACCAGTGATCAAATATGGGTGTTTTATGGTGTTTTGGTATCTTGCTGAAAATCTCCACGATCATTAAAACCCCATGATATCCCCATTAAACAAATGAGTTCAATCATGTGACATCCCAGGTCCCAGGTCGTTGGTTAATAACACCCCTCAACTCTACATTTAGGGACAAACCTAGATTATCTTTATTGCTTATACTAGTATCCGATTGTATCTCCACATATATATATATATATATATATATATCGACGTATATCTCATGTTATCCCTAGTTCATCCCATCATGTCCACATTATATCACATGTTATCCCCATCATATTCCATTATATTCCATTATATTCGTTCGAAGTGGTTGGTTTTACACCCTCGTTTGTGTTGGTCAATTCACCATTCACAGCCATATGCAGATGATTTTCCTACCGAAATTGCAACAGATTGGAGGAAAATCCACGTTTGTGTCGTTCGCGAAATCCTCATGTTAGCTGGTCAAATCCCAATGTTGGTTGCTTAAATCCACAGTTTTGCAGGTCTACCCTCTGGTAAACATACAAAAAACTATGGAAAATCACCATTTACAGTGGATTTACCCATAAAAAATTGTGATTTTCCATCGTTTTTTGTATGTTTACCCGAGGGGAATCCCTCATTTTCGGATGGCCATCCATGGCTCTGCTGCGGCACCTTCTGCTGCGCCAGCAAAAGCTTGGCCGAGCGCTTTCCGCTGAGTTTTGCTCCCTGGGGCGGCGACGGAGAAGCCAGTCGAAAAGGGGAATTCATTGGGATTACCCTCTGGTAAACTAACATATGGAAAATCCACCCATTTTTAATGGGTAAATCCACTGCTAATGGCAATTTTCAATAGCTATGTTAAGTTACCAGAGGGTACCCTCTGGTTATTGAACACGGCTTTGGAGACGCCATGGCATTCAGAGTCTGCCGCTGGTGCTTTTGCTTCCCATCCACCCAGGTCACCCAAGATGATCCAGTATGAAAGTCCCATTAAATGAACCCTTGATTGGATGGATCCAAGACTAAACTCATTTGGTTTGGGATGTATTAGATATTGGGATATATTGGGAGCATGGGATTCGTCACCCTGATTTTGAGATTATAATGGCTGCAGGGTGGCTGCGGGATGGCGGATGATGTGGAGCTGCCAAGTGGAGGCAGCGAAACGAATTGAACTTGGATCATTCGTTACCCGCCAGACTCACCAAGCTGCCTCTTGCAGTGAGCTGAAAACCTCAAGTGATTTCACCTCACGTTAGGATCGCCATCAAGCCCCAGGATCAAAATCAAGTCGGTCCAGGTTTCTCACAGCCGAAAGATCACAGGGCCTCTGCTCACTTCACTGTGATCACCCTGAAGGTACCTGATGGATCTTCCAGTCGAGCCCATGCCGTGATTCTGTGCACCGCGTTTGTCCAAACGGCCTGGTGCCCGGCATCGCCTCAACGATCTCCTCCGAGACCGGTGCGATCGATGACGATGCCGCACTCGCTTTCCCATTTCCGGCCTTCTGGGCCCAGGACATGAACCTTGCTCCAAGGTTCAAGCCAGAAATCAAAATGCACTCCCATTACAAGGGAAACTCACATGGGGATGGGTCAAAAGCTATATTATCCTCTATTATTATCATTATTATTATCATTGTTATTACCATACTGGGGGTTTCTTCACATCCATAAACCAGCTATGACTTAGGGTACCATCCAGGTTTCCCCGGATTTTGACTCATTGTCCAAGGCACGTGTTGCACGGTGTGGCGCCTCTGGCGTCGTCAATTGGACACACCGAACTCGACCCACTCGACCCAGCAGTAAGGGCTGCGAAGGCAATGCAATGGGATGATCTGGAGAATTCAATCCGGGATACCGGCGATACCGGGAAGGGCTGGAAGCGCTGGGGTAGTCCAAATCACCAACCTCATACGGTACACTACATGTTAAGACATGTTATCTGTTTGTGTATCCACCACTAATTAAAGTCCAAATCCATGTTGTTTAATCCTATAAACTATGGGTTTGTCTGAGTGTTTTTTCAATTGCGCCCCAAATCATCCATTGGTTCATCATCACCATCCGAATTGAAATGGCAACTGGGTGGTATACACAAGTATACCTAAGTTGTTCAATTTGAAAACATGCCCAGCTTTAGATGATAAAAATGATGATTTATATAATATGATATATGGTTGACCTGTTTGTCAAAGCGTGATTTTCCACTTCGCTACGTTAAAGAACCAGAGACTATCTGGATAAATGATGAGAATTCGTCAACCTTGAAGCCTTGGCCAGTTGGGAATGATCACCCTAAACCCAACCATCATCTCAGTGACGTCGCAGTGCAGACTTTCAGACACTCATCCGGGATTACAAATTGGGGATACCCCATCCAAAAATTGAGATCACAAGTACGTATAGTATAGACCGCAATTCCAAAAATTGAGATAGCCCATAATTCCAGCAATTGGATCATGGAAAACATGATGATTCACCATTGGAACTGGGGGTACCCTATTTTCTGACAAATGCAAAGGCAGGCAATACGCAGCCAAACCAAATCTAGATTGAAACGTGTCTGAAGCTTTTTCCCTCACTTAAAATCATGCCATCCCAACTAACTTGAATTTTTACTAGAATATCACCAACCAACCTTCACGAACCCAACTCACCAAGCAGAAAAAAATTGACCAAACCTACTCACACCAAGCAAAAATTCTCCATATGGGAGCCAACTCTTGATACAGATTGATAAGACATTACACGGAGATGGGTTGTGGCTGCCCAGTACCCAAGCTTCAAAAATGAGTAAAACGGTGATTTCCCCTCCTAAGAGTGTGGCATCCTACATGTTTGGACGTCTGTCTGTCCATCGCAGAATTCTCCGGTGCCACATTCTGACCCAGTCTTGTTGGGTAAATTTCAAAATTTCGTCGGCATCGGCGCCTCATCCATGGAGAAACATGGCGTGGGTAGACAGATCCCGTCGTTCGTAAAGTTCAGCTTCAGGATATCTAAGGGAAGATTTTCCAGGAAACTCAGCCTCTGTTTTTGATGATAAACTACGTGCCCCAACATGTCGCTTGAATCAATGCACTAAGTCATGTATTTCGTTGGTCCCATCAAATAGAACATCCCAGACCTTTTCTGGGTCAAGCCACTAATAACTGGGGAAAATTCCAGGGTCACTTCAAGTTGTGGATCTACTGGCAGTACTTGGAACATGTTGGAACCCTATATCCACATAGTCCCGGTTCACCAAAGATTGGTGGCACCGTCTGTGTCAGCTGTCGCAGAGCGCGACTTAGGAAGAACAGCTGCAGGAGCCATCACAGGGGTTAAGCTGGCACGGTGTAGACCTGGTTGGCTGCGAGACAAGCCATTGCGAATTACAAAGCTCTGTCGCCTGGGATTCAGTTGGATTCAGTTCAATGGGAATTTCAGGATCCTAAAATGGAGGAACTGTACCATATAAGGCCATATTTTGTGGGGATATTCCCTTATCAAATGGCCATTGATCAGTTGGAATGTCGTTGATTTTGACCCTCCGCGAGTTCTGCACATTGGCCCAAAGGAGCTATGGCCCAGGGCCATCTTTGGGCCAGGTTTTCAAAGGTGGCCACGGCATGGCAGTTTTGCTGGTGAAATCCTAAACCTTCTTGCTGGCTATCTGCTATCCTCATCATTTCTGGTTTCATAAGCAATATAAGATCAGTGTGTATATCATATATATATATGTATAATATACATAGATAGGTAGATAGATAGGTAGATGGGTAGGTAGGTAGGTAGGTAGGTAGGTAGGTTAGGTAGGTAGGTAGGGTAGGTTAGGTTAGGTTAGGTTAGGTTAGGTTAGGTTAGGTTAGGTTAGGTTAGGTTAGGTTAGGTAGGTTAGGTAGGTAGGTAGGTAGGCAGGCAGGTAGGTAGGTAGGGTAGATAGACAGATGGATAGATGGATAGATGGATAGATGGATAGATGGATGGATGGATGGATGGATGGATGGATAGATGGATGGATGGATAGATAGATAGATAGATAGGTAGATAGGTAGATAGGTAGATAGGTAGATAGGTAGATAGGTAGATAGGTAGACAGGTAGATAGGTAGGTAGGTAGGTAGATAGGCAGGTAGGTAGATAGGTAGATAGGTAGGTAGAGACAGAGAGACAGAGAGACAGAGAGACAGAGAGACAGAGAGACAGAGAGAGTGTGGGTTATGTGGGTTATGGGGGTTATGTGGGTTAGTTCCTTGCAGCATCTCCCGCTTTTGCTGGCAAAATCCCGGAAAAAGTCTGATTAGTGTTTGCCTGTTTGTTGGTGAAATTCCACTCCTGGTTTCATAACCATGCGCTAAAGCCGGGTAAAGCATCGCTGCTTGAGGTGAGACTCCAACGCCAGACGCGGCAAGATGTTGGACGACCATCAGAATGGCCTTGGCCTGTCAATGGATCGGTGAAAGGATGACTTTGGAGGGAAGGCTGTGCCTTGGTTGCAAGTATCAATGTGGTCGGCGGGACATTACTGGTGTATAGGGTATAGTCGCTAGTACACTCTATCTACATGTGTCTAGTTGGTGCTTTCAATCCCAAAAACACTTGAAACCGCCAACCAGACTGTGCACGGGGAAATTTATCGGTAAATTGAGAGGCAAGAAACATGAAAATCTGGACCATGGGGCCTTGCATGATCCACTGCCAAACTTTGCAGGTATGTTTGGGAACCTATTTGAAGCATCCAAGACATCCATGGCACTGAATCTCTCTTAAAAGCTGCAGCTTCGGACTTTTTTGCCATTCCATGCAGCCTGAACTGGTCTAGTCATCCTGAAAATAAATCGTTCCTGGCACAACTTTGGCATGGTCCGGCTAGGCTGCCGAGGCTACTATGCAGTGTGGGGTATAGAACCCGTTGTCAGCCTTTGCATTGGAACATATTCGGGAGCAGCAGCATAAGTTCATCGGTTGCACTGTTGGCTTTCACTGCCATCTCTCATCATTCTCCCGGCCTCGCTTCCGCGACCCAACTGTGCTGTTTACAAAGGTCACTGAGTCGTCGTCCTTTTTTCTATTGGAAGGCCTATGCCGAAGCCGACAGACAACAAAATCCAAATTGTCTTGAACTCTCTGAGAGTGGGGCCTCTTCCTTGCCCGTTCCAATGCATCTGTCACTACTGCGACATTCCCCTCAAAAAGAGGCAAGCCAAGATGACGGGCACTAGCTCTTTTGCCTTCGTGTGGTTGAATGGACAGACCTGCGACTCCATCGTAACACCTCTGCCATTTGCTCTTCATTCTTGGATCATCTGGCGAGCACACAAGCACATGAACCTTCACCAGTTCGTCACGGCGAAGTATCTGATACATCAGCAAAGCTGTGAGTCTACGGTTGCAGGCCGAGTACAAGCCGAGATGTTGGTCAGGACCGCGATTCAGAAACACCTCCAAAGGATTTTCTTCAGTCAGTTCAAGCGGCGTCAATCTTTGTCGGAATAGCTGCTCAAAGAGTTTGAAAATGGACTCCTGTGAATTTTCGTGGTTCTCTCCGAAAGCAAGCTGAGCATTGATGCCCTTGTGAGTCCATCGCAAGGCCAGAATTGGAACAGTGGCTTCAGTCCCAGTGGTGAGATTGGGAAGGGTGACTGAGACAAAGTGAGCCAAGCCATCACAGGAAGGCAACACTTGGGAAACGGCCTCAAATTTTCCCCGTTGTGCGTGCTGTTCAACATCAGCAAGTTGAGCGGACAGCTCATCGACTTTGCTTTGAAGGACTGAAATTTCAGTCTTGCAGGCATCTAATTGCGCTCCTCTCTCATGGTAGTCAGCAAGAATATCCCAGCCCTTGCAGTACTTGCAAAGCGTCATTCCGTTTTGGTCGACCACACAACAGTGGCAGGACTTGCTATTACATCGATCGCACACCAACATCCCTTTGCCTCCGCCCATGTTCTCCTCGTTGCAGGACTGGCATAGGACCTCTGTGCAACCATTGCAGCACAGCATGCCCTTTCCTGTCCCCTTTTTCAAGCAAAGGTGACAAGATGTAGAATCGCATTGGCTGCAAGCCACTATGTCTTCACCAGTATCTTCGAGCATGTTGTTGCAGTCCAAGCACACTTCTTTGCTGCAATCCTGGCAGCGCAAGATTGGCTTTATCTTGCCATTGTGCAAGCAAAGCTGACAGGACTTGCGATTGCATCGGCTGCAGGCCAAAATCAAGATGCCGTTGCCTTCGCCCTTGCACTCTTTGTTGCAAGACTGGCATATTTCTGCACTGCAATGATCGCAGCGAGATATGCCCTTTCCTATTCCTTTCTTCAAGCAACAATCACACATTGCCCAATCGCATCGTCTGCATGCCAGAATCTCTTCTCCGCTCTCTTCGAGCCTTTCGTTGCAGGACATACATAGTTCTTTGCTGCAGTGCTCGCAACGCACTATGCCTTTTCCTTTGCCCTTTTTCAAGCAGAGGTCACAGCACTTGTCACCGCATTGGCCACAGACCGAGATGGTGTCACCTTTGCCTTTCCCCTCCCCCAGTTGATGGCAAGACATGCAGAGGACCGTGCCGCAATGATTGCAACACAAAGTGCCTGCGTCCTTGCCCATCCCTTTCTCTGAGCAAAGGGCACACAAGCTGGAACCGCACTGACTGCATGGCAAAATCTCTTCCTCACGGTCTTCATCATTGCAAACTTCACATAAATCTGTCTTACAATAGTCACAGCGCAACATGCCCTTGCCCTTGCCCATCCCCTTCTCGGAGCACAGGCCACACGAGGTGGAATCGCATTGGCTGCATGTCAAAATCTCTTCTCCACTGTCTTTGACCCTTTCGTTGCAGGACATACATAGTTCTTTGCTGCAGTGCTTGCAGCACACCATGCCCTTTCCCTTGCCCTTCTTCAAGCAGGGGTCACAGGACGCGTCACCACATTGGCTGCAGACCAAAATGGTGCCGCCTTTGCCTTTGCCACAAGACATGCACAGTACTGTGTCGCAATGGTCGCAGCACAAAATGCCTGTGTCCCCTGGCTTCTCTGCACAAGAGGCGCACCAGCAATCGTTGCAACATTGGCAAACTAAGACTCTGCCAGCAGCCTTTTGGTTGCAGCCCTTGCATGAGATCATGCTGAGGAGGGTCAGGCAAAGCACAGACACTGCGCAAATTGCATGGCTAAAGACATGTGCGGTGGGTAAACTGCAGCTCAGGAGGCTGAAGGGTATGACAGCTATGTCGGAGCCAGAGTGTTGACAGGTCTGGCAACACTGCCTAGTTTTCGGTCACTGCTCACCCCAGACAGGTCACCCCAGCTCAGTTGGCCACCTTCAGCTCCACAAAGCCCAGAGTGTCTCGACCCTGGCGGATGTTTTTTCTTGGTGGTGATGGTGGTGGTGGTGAAAGGGAAAGGGAAAGGGAAAGGGAAAAATGTTTCATTTGGTTCTTGTTTATATACTCCATCCTCTTGGGTGTTTGTTTGGAGGAAAGAAACAACTTAGATCATCCAACTCGCCAAGCAAAAAAAATCAAAGAATGGGAATCAAGCCTGCTTAAGACTGGTAAACCTTCCATGTAAGTGGTACTTTACTCAACTTTCACTGGATCCTAGTGCTGGTGGTCTTCCCCCCAGATCCCACGCTTCAAATCCCAATGGTTGGTCTGCTACAAGTCTTGTTGGGTAAAGCTCAACAACCGGGTCGTCATCGGCACCTCATCCATGGCGAGACATGGCGTTGTTGGAGAGATCCAGTGGTTCGTAGATTTGTGCTTAAGATATGTTAAGGATATTTAAGGAAACGTTTCCAGGAAACTAAATTATACGAAGCCTCTATTTTTGATGATAAACTACCTGTTTTCCGGAAAAAAAAACAGTAGGTCATGTGTATTTCTGTCCCATCCAAGAGAATCTCTGACACCTTTGAAGAGTCAAACCACTGGCAACATAAAACTCCTGGGTCATTCTGGCAATGGTTGGAGCATGTTGGAATCCCAATGTGTGTCCAATTTACCAGTGAGGGTTTTGCACTCCAGGGCCCACCCTTGATGTTTCCGTCGCACAGCTTGGGAAGAACAGCTGCAGCAGCATGGGACCCGGAGCCGTTTCGGTCCGTTTGAGGCGGCAACCACTTGGATTGGGGCCATCCGCAGGTTCTGCGCCCTGTTTTTGGCTCAAACCCAGCTGGGGCCATCTTTGGGCCGTTGGCGGCACCATCAACGGGATGTCAACGCAGCTGGCTGGGCAGACTTTGCGGGTGAGATCCATCTGTTTGCCGGCGATTCTCACTATCTCTGATGTCAGAACCCATATAAAAATAGACACATAGATGTACATAGCATATTCTATGATAGGTGAAATGATGGTACATAGAATATGCTATGATAATATGGATATAGCCACATCTGTATAATATGGTACATAGCATATTCTATGATATATTATGTGGCTTCACATCATATTTCTTGGTGAAATCTCTATACACTTCCATGGTTTCATCACCGATCCAATCACCGATCCAGGTGAGACGCCAAGGTCGCGGAGGCCACAGCTAGACGTTGGACGTCGGTCAGAAAGGCCTTGGCCTGGCAAGTGATTCGTCTGGGTTTGTTTCTCAGTGTAAAGCAATGTCATACACCACCCATATTTTGATGGTTTAAACCACCCATAAAAATGGTAAACATGAAAAACTTAAGAGTTTTGCCCCATGCAATGTATCAGACTCAATTTGTTTATGAATTATTGGAGAATTACACTGACCAGCAAATGGCGGAAGGGAAACTTTGGCCTTCGTTGAAAGATATCGATGTATATGCTGCGTGATGGTGCGTGGAATATCACTGGTGTATAGTATGGTAACTATTGGCAACCAGTTAATAACAGTTAATATATGCAATATCTAGTTGGTGCTCTCAACTCGATTGACAAATATGAGTCGACTGGGATCATCATCATCCTATACAGTATGTGGTTAAAAATAAAACATATTATTGAAACCACCAACCAGACTACATATTGTGAATTTAAGCAGCACAATGGGGTATTGAACCACGAAACACAGAATTCATTGGGTTACTTGGTCTATGGAAACTGTTGCAGAAAAGTACAGAAAAACCGATGGTTTTCCCTTTGAAATCAAGCGATGTCTGTTCAATTTTCCGTGGCTGTTTACCAATTCTGGGAGTGAGGTGGAAGGTTTTCCGCCAAGACCCCAGTAGGTTTATGGCCCAAAAGTAATCTGTAGAAAGGACTTTGGATCATGGAAATTGAGCTAAGAGCGAACCTGATTCCAGGAAATCCCATACCATCCTGGATCAGGAGCTTTCTCTCACCTAATTCAAGATATGACTTTGACCTGGTCACAACCCCCAAAGGAGATGCAAATCTGCTGCATCTTGCCACATCTTGTTGTCGCAAGTTGCAAATGAGTGTAATGTGGTAGACCCAATGCCATAAGCCATCTCCAAAATCATGATAAAGGGGTGGTATAAACCATCCCAAATGGTAGGTTTATGGCATTGGGTTCCCCCCTTTATCGACGCAACTGGAGGTAGACCAGATGAAGACATCAGTGGCATTTTCGAACCAAGACAATTGCCCTCTGGTGATTTAACATAGCTATGAATCTATGAAAAATCACCATGTCTATGGGGAAACATAGGTAGACAATCTATAAATGGGCCACTTTCCATGGCTATGCTAAATTAGCAGCGGGCATCACTTGGACACTCAGCCTGTGAGAAGGTGGCGACCCGCATGAAGGTCAATGAGACCTGCAGCATGGGCCAGGTTGAGGTCAAATTTTGAAGCCCAAAGTTACCACGGTTTGGGGGGCCAGCATCTCATATTTTTTGTGGGACATCAGTCTCACAACAGGTTCCACTTCCACCATTTTGAGTGATTTATGATAATCTTGTTATCCATTTGCTCGCGGAAACCCCAAATGGTTTTCTCTCAAAATGGTCTCTTCCCTAAAAAATGGAAATCAAAAAAGTGAAGTTTAAATGATCTTTGAAACCCATTGGATACTTTTGGTGGTTCTAAATCTTGTGACCAACCCATGACTTCGCCCATGACTTCGCCCACCCAGGCAACCCCCACGGGTCGGCACGACAGCATCGGCTGCACCAGTGCTCCAAAGAGCGCAGCCAAGGCCAAGCGACGTAGAGCACGCTGCAGCCTTGACCCGGCTGTTGATCCAGTTGGATAAGGTTTAACCAGAAAAGAATCCAGGTGCAATATCATTAAAATTGTGGCTATATACGGTTTAACCGGTAAAGATGGAGGTTTCTATGTGATGTCCCAAAAATAGGGATTTTGCCAACATAGAATGGGGATATGAGTTGGGAGTACATAAAATCAACCACAATTAATAGGATTCTTAGAAGGAATATATGACAAACAACATGATATCAATGATGGGTCTAAGGCAAACAGTATATAAGTGAAACTGGCTGGTCTTTACTCCGAATTTGGTGGGTTTTCCCTTATTCGTTTTCCCTTCAACCAATTCTGGGATCATACTTGTAGCAACATCCAAAAAAAATCGAAGTACCCTCTGGTAATTTAACATAGCTATTGAAAATCACCATTTATAGTGGATTTTCCCATTGAAAATGGTGATTTTCCATAGTTATGTTAGTTTACCAGAGGGTAAAATATGTTTCAAAAAGAATTGGAATTTGAATCTGAACTTTCTCCTCTGTATATAAAACATATCAAAACCGCCATTTTTGTTGTTTCTTGCCCTCCAATTTGTGGGGTTTTTTCCTGCACTTGCTTACGAACTGCAGGAAAAAAATATGGATTTCGATGGGCGAGATTTGTAGATCTACAGTGAAAGCCGAAGCCTTGACCGATTTCGGACCATGAAATGGAGATCTGGTTGGTGGTTTGAACCCATCTGAAAAATATTAGTCAGTTGGGATGATTATTCCCAATATATTCGGAAAAATAAAAAATGTTCCAAACCACCAACCAGAGATAGTCAAAACCAAGATGGTGAAACAAACATCCACACAGCAACTATCTCTATGAATGCCGTCCAAGCATCCGCTGGCTTTCTCTGTGGTGACCTCATGGATGCAAACAGCAGTTGTGGGTAACAAAAACTTGGATGGTCTACACTCTGCAACATATCAACATCTAAGTTTGTCTGAACATAGGGTACCTTAAAATTTGATAGATTACAACTACTATTCTCCCTATCAAGTTGGCTATTTTGGGGATATACTCCAAACAAACACATCTGTGGGGGTGGTATCAACTGTTTGTCTGGTGCTTTCGGTGCTTTGGGTTGCGTGGTGGCTGGAAAAACTCACCGGCCGAACGGCTAGTAACCCGATAATCGAGTAAACAGCCTGGCAGAGGGAACAGTAGTTTGACGGCCAGTTACACACTGACCCTTTCATGGCCTATTGAAGTATGGCACGTTGAGGATCTCAGTTTCTACCTGGCTGGTCCTTTCAACCCTAAAATGTTGGGTCTCAAGGATCATCATCTTACATTGGGGACGGAAAATTGTACATAAGCATTCAAAACAACTACTAGCCTTCGACAATCAAACATTGCAATTGGAAATCCCCAATCAATGAAGGTTTCAAGAGGGAAAATCTGGGAAAACCATCGAACTAAATTGGGGAATTTTCCAGCACGCATTTGATTCCGGGGTAACCATTTCAATCCATTTCATCTGAAATAATTGGTTCAACCAGGGGATTGGGGACATATCTCGCAACCGTTGCATTGCTAAGCTTGCCACTAGCAGAGACGCCAACTCGGATGGCCTGAAACACCAATTCGGTGGGTCAAACGTCGATTAAAATGAGATCTCAAGCGGAGAAATTGGGAATTTATATGATTTATATGGCTTCCAAGTATTTTGAGATTAAGATTTTCATATAATTTGTTTAACCAGTCGAAATTTAATGAGGCTCTACAGGAGCAAGAAGGTCAGGATAAGCAACAAACATTGGGGTGTCGCTAGCAAAAAGTTATGCGTAGTCAATTGTAGTCAGCAACATTGTCGAACTGTTCCATTTCATACCCAATGTCTGACACAAATTGAAACAGTCCAGAGAATTGCTGTGAGAGGTCTTTGGCGATTGATGCCAAAAAAACTCACTTCATGCCTAAAACATCCTAAAACCAGTTGGACCATGTTGGACCATGTTGGACCACGGTTGGGGTTATCTCCACGCGAAATCCGCCTGAAGGTGCCGCGGCGTGATATGGTGGCACAACGTCCAAATTCACCGTTTCGACCCCACATGTCCGCAACATGTGCTCGGTCAGAACGATGAATCCAGCTTGAGACTTATGAGAACACTCAGCGTCACTGGCATTTGCCCATGCGGCATCTGATGACAACGCAAAGCTTTTCCGGTGCAATTTGATTCTGATTCTGACATCTTTGTACGAATAGGCCTCTTTCAATATCTGTTTGATTCTTTTTGCATGTTTTGAGATCAGAAATCTAACATACTCCTCAACTTCGAAAAGTCGTCCCTGACCTGCACAGTTTGCATCTAATCTGGGTGCGGGCGGTACTCGTCGCGGAGCGACTCAAATAGCCATCCCACAAGTCAGGAGTTTTGAACATTGCTCCTGCGGTTGCAGTAGGTCTTTATGTTCTTTCCTTGTACAAAAGGCGCAGGAAAGTCTTTGGACTCCCATTGGACTCCCATATGGCAACTGATCACCTAAAGATGTGGCAAATTGCTGGGGTTGGTCCCAATCTTGGCTCCTGAAAACCAAGAAAGTAGAAGAGCAATCCTCAGATGGCGTCACATCAGGCCTGTGGAATTGGCCCATCATCATGCAAATTCTAAGGTGTCTTCTTGTACCCTCTGGTAAACTAACGTAACTATGGAAAATCACCATTCTTAATGGGTAAATCAACTATAAATGGCAATTTTCAATAGCTATGTTAGTTTACCAGAGGGTAATACAACTTCTGCAGTGATGTGCCGAAATCCTCTAGTTTTGGAGTGAAACAGCTGATGCTTGTTGGTGCTCATCGCCGATCTTCCCCATATTGACTCAAGGCCAAGGAGTTCATAGCTGTGGACAGCTGGTTTGTCCCAAAGGTGAAGCAACAACCTATCAGAATGATCCAGAATTTCTTAGATCGCAATAGGGGAAACCAATGGTTGAGGCATCCCCCTTGCTTTGATCACCCAATCAATCCCAATTATTCCATCATTTGGGTTTCATATCCATTTTACTGTGAAACTTTGCAGCTACCCGCATGCAAAGGTGCTCAGGTGCCTAGTTTGCACCCCCAAATTCGATTTTCTACCCCTATCCGGGACGTCGAACCCCCCACAAACATCGGTCCCATCTTAGATCAAATACTTTCATGTGGTGCTTCCCAGAAGTTGAATGGGTTCTAACTCTACGGCCGTGCTTGGGAAAGTAAAAATTCGTAGCTCCAACTGGCTGCCCATTTCTTAGGAATATCATGGAATATCATAGATATCCAGACAGATATCCAGAGCTCAGTTCGCTCCCTCCAAACCACTGGATATTTCACATCCATGGTCGACGAGTCGACGAGTCTCCGTAGACCATGTTCACCGTCCTCACCACTCGCACATGCCACGCCTCCTCGCTGCGCCTCGGGCTGCATCCCATGTAGTAAGTGGGTTATAATCCGTACATAAGTGGGGTATATCCTACAAGTGGATGACATTCTGGATATCAACCACTTACAATTCCTGAGATGCACATCCAAGCGGTGGTTGAACCAATGCTTCCAGGTCACTGCGCCAAGCTGAGAGTAATCTCCAGAAAAATACTCGAAAGCCTCAGCTAAATCAACTGATCGCCCAGGTGGTTTTTCGATTTGCTCACTTTGAACTTTGAACTCACCCTGCAAAATTCCGAACAATAGTAAAGAATGGATAACCAATTTTATGGATCCCAGCTCATATCCCTCAATGCCTATTTGCTTGGTTCTTGTTCATCTCCCTGGTTTTTGTTGATCCAAATTCTGGACTTTTCTAGGCAACTTGCCCATGTTTGTTGATGGAGTTTTAGGGTACCCTCTGGTAAACTAACATAGCTATGGAAAATCACCATTTTTAATGGGAAAATCCACTATAAATGGGCATTTCCAGTAGCTATGTTAAATTACCAGAGGGTAGATAACCCTACCCCATTTGTGGGTGGTGAAGCTGCCATGTTCTGAATGAGTTCCTTTTATTGGTCAGTCTCCCTCTCTGCAGCCAGAAACAGGATGCAGATCATCACTTTCCTGGAGGACGCCAAAGCCTCCACACCCGGCAGCCACGGTCTGATAGTTGAAAAAAAAAACGGCCGGAACCCCAGTAATCCGAAAAATGATATTCTATGTTTCAGGCACTCCTTTCTCCAAAGACCCACCCACCCAGCCACTTTTTCCTGGAGTTGCTGACATGTTCTGGTGACATCTGACCCCGCTTTGGGGGTGTGGTGGGTGGGTACCCAAAGCGGGCTTTGAGCCCGATGCTGTCAGACGTCGGCCTGAAACAGACGTGTTTCATTCATGCTTCATTCCACACTTTAGGTTTCAGGCACTCCTTTCTCCAAAGACCCACCCACCCAGCCACTTTTTCCTGGAGTTGCTGACATGTTCTGGTGACATCTGACCCCACCGTAGGATCACCAGGGTTGTGTCAGCCTCATTTTCTTTGTGGCGTCACGGTGGGTGGACTTTTCCTTTGAGGTCCTTTTTAAATTTATTTCTGAGTCTATCTCCTCGGCCATCTTCATCAGCTTGTGGAGTATTATAAACTCCAACTCCTCGATCTTCACCGGGATTCTTTTGGCCTCATCAAAGCCTTCGAAGTTTTCATTGGTGAGGGCATCTGCTTCTGTGTTTTGATCCCGCGGGATCCATTGAAGGTCCAGGTCCACTTGGGCCCTTTGCAGATGAAGCGCCAACTCCATCAACACTACGGACAATGGAAAAGCCGTGGACATATATTTGTCCAGGACGTAACTGTTTGCCTGGTTGTCCGTGAAGGCGGTAAGCACGAGTCGCCCGGCCGCCTCTCTCCATTTTGCTTCTGGAAGGAACACCATAATCGCCACGGTGATCGCGAGCAGCTCCAGTGAAGCGATCACTTTAAATGGCTCTCCCTTCACGAACACCCATGGCGAATTCTTCCTGTCCAACGTGGCTGAAAACCATCGGGCCCCGGTCGGCGAGGTCCCGCCGTAGGATTCCCAGCCCCCGATTACAACGGTGGATCCCTCTGCCTTTGCATCCACTCTGAAGATTTCGCCGCCTACCTTGGGAATGCCCCGGGGTACCCGGAGAGGCGCTCGCTTCACCGCTTCCAGAAAGAAGGACATGGTGAGCCGCACGCTCAGAGGAATCCCCAAGAAGGAACCGGGGCTGATCTTTGATGTCCACCGATATAACAATGCCAGAAACGGACGAGCGTGCTTCAGCGGGCCCGCGAGAAACCCCATTCGCCCGAGGGCCGCTTTCATCTCACGCCCAAGCACGCTACCGTCCAGTAGGGCCTTATCCACCCAGGTCTCCAGCCAATCCACCTTCTTCTCAGATACACCCAGGAGCCCCGAACTGAGATCCAACTGATATCCCAGCCATTCCGTTTGCAGTCCACCCCTCGTCTTGGCCCAGGAAAGGGGCGCCCCCAGTACCGTCAGAAACAGCAGCACCGCAAGAAGGTTCTTACGGTACCGGGGTCCCGATGCCAGACATAGCCCATCGTCGGCAAACAGGAGGATGTATAGTGGGTCTCCTGCCGGCAGCAACGCCCACAGGGTCCGTTGGAGCGTAGCCGCCAAGCGCGACCACCAGAACGCCGCCGAAGCGACTCCGAACGTTCCCACACAGTTCAAGTATACCACCTCTGGGTCGTCTAAGCGGAACGCCTGCTTCCCCCAATCGTCCTCATGAATGGGTACCAATCGATGGGCCCCTTTATAATCGTAGGCCATGGCCAATCGACGGGCGTCCGCCTCCAGAAGGAACTGGTGCATGGCAGCTTCCAGATCGTCGAACAACGGGAACCGGATTTGGTTGTTCAACCGAATCTGGTGATTGACCTCGACCCCGTTGGTGGCGTCATGCACCACCCTGATTTGCTCCCATTCCGGGTCCTTTGGCACGGCGGCGAGGGCCGCGATCTTGAGGTCCTTCCCATACCGCGACCTCGCCCTTTCCAAAGGCATCTCGATGATCCAGCCCTGGCCCATCTCCTTCGCCACCTGTGCCCTTACCTTATCCATGTGATCGCCAGCCGATCGGTAGTTGTCCTGCACCTGCTCCTCCTGCCAGTGCTCGGGTCGCCCCTCAGGCAAGTTCCACTTATCTTTGGCCTCATATACCTGGGGTACTCGGGGGACCTCTCCGCCTGTACCCAGCCGGACGCCAGACGATGCCATTTCGTCGAGATAAGCGTAGTCGGGGTCCCCTGCCTGACTGGCCAAGGCAGCGAGAAGCCGGAGCTCGACGACCGTCTCCCTATCGCCCGCTCGTCGGGACGCCGCCAAGCCACGGGCGGCGAGACGCTCCACCCATTTCGCCCGAATACGCTCCGGCAAAGTGCCGAAGGGGGACCCATCCAGACGACCGCAAAGCACCGTGGCCATAACTTTGAGCTCACCTGCCTTTCCCAGTGACCCTAACCAGTTCTCGAGCTCCCCCCAAAAGATCTCTTTGACCTCCATGAAGGCGCCCGAGGCCTTTCCCCTCGGGCGGTCCTCCGACTTCAACCTGCCAACCGAGCAGAGTCCCAGTCCGTCATGAAAGGGCCTGGTGCGGCCCTTGTAGCATGCCTTGAGCATGCCCCTTCCTGCAACTCCTGGGGTCGCGCCAGAGATGCCGCCCACGCCCGGCATGAAGGCTACTGCCCCTTTGTCCTCCTCTTGTCCTGTGCAACCCGAGTCCTCGATGGTCCCGGTGTTACCCGGCCCATCTCTGTGCCCTCCTACCGTCGTCTCCTCTGCCCCGGAGTTACCCGAGTTGAGAAGACCCTCCTTCCTATCTCCGGGGTTTTCCGAAGATCCCGGATTGAATTCCGCTGTGTTCGGGGTCTCCCCGACCGCTATCACCCCTTCGCTAGAACGGTTGGGGGGACTTGTTGAGAAAATGGCTGCGGCGAGAACATCGACCATGCTAGGTGGGTAGGCTTGCAGACCGGTACGGAAGCTGCCGGACTGAGCTCGCTTGATGAGAGGTGGGTGGCCACCGTGGGAACAGGTCTTGGGTAAAGGCCCAAGGTACCATCCGTCGTGATCAAAGGAAGGAGGGCCAAGAAAACCGATTGTAGTGACTCCTGCAAAATTGGAAAGCAGTCGTGTCGGTTTCAACTGATTCAAGTCAAACTGACATTGAAGGAAAAGCCACGGTAAACCACCCTGGCCGAGAAAACAACTGCAGCATTTCCGGTAATTGCCAAATGGAAGCAGGGAAGACTTGGCATTGTTTTGAGTTAACGGCTGCCCCCAAATCCTCGGGATGCTCCCAGATGATTTTGACGCGAGCGCAGCGCGGGTCGTCGCAAACAATGTTGCAAATGGTGAAACAGAAATCTATACATAAATTCCCTAGGCGGGCATGTTCTTTGAATCTGCCTTCGAGCCAAGGGAAGCCCCGGGGCCATGACCGATTCCGCAAGGGGCATGGTCCCCAGGGATTGTTGTGCACAGCCCGACTCCACGTGTTGTTTGGTGGGGCCAGGAAAATGGCGTCAAATTCCCTTTGCCGGACCCGACTTAGCAACGCTTCAGCGACCTGCGGATCAGAAGGGTCGCGGGACTGTAACTCCAAAATGTCCCACTCTTCCATGTGCAGCTGAATCGCCGCTTGATTGCATAGCCTTTCCAGGCTTTGTCTGAGGCTGGCCTTATGACTTGTTCCCGGAAACAAGTAGAGGACGGCCAGCCTCCCGGCAGTTTGTCAAGCGCCCGCTGCGGGCTCCGCACCCCCCTTGCCCGCGGCAGGAAGATGCTTCTTGAGCTCGGCCGTGTGCATGTGGAGGGGGTGCGGTCCGAAACATGCCTGGCAGACATGTAACCTGCCACAGGAGCCGTCACAGCGTTCCCACTGCGAATTGTACGCGTAGCAGATTTGTCGCCCTTCCGGTGTGACAGAGTGGAACCCCTTACCTTTTCCCTTGGTTTTCTTGCCCTTCTTGCCTTTGGCCCCCTTAGCCGAGGATGACGCGCCCCCGGCAGGGAGCGGAGATCTGCTACGAGCCGTCGCATTTTGGGCCACCGCGCTGACGGACAAAGGCGTGGTGAAATGCCGTTCCTTGATGGTGGCATCTTCATAGGCCTCCTTTAAGGCCTCTCCCAACGGTTTGGATGCCTCGAGAAGTTCCATCGCCCTCTTGCGGACGTAGTAGTCATACGTCAAGACTTGTCGCAGGGTCGGCGTGTGGTACACCTGACCTTTCTCATCCTCGGCCTGCAAGCGAGCGACCCGCTTGGACAACATATAGTCCGTATACGTTGAAAACGTAAAAGGGTTCACCCCCTCCAGCTCCTTCCTGGTAGGGTGGAGCATTCGTAGAAAGACGAAATGGTGTCCCAAAAGTTTGAGCTTTTGGCGGAATTCCTCTTGATCTTTCGGCGCCGGAGTCTCCACCGCGCTTTTCTTCATCTTCACCTGACCAAGTTTGCCCACGGTAAGTGAGCCCCATTGCGCGTCGGACTCCTGATCTGCCCGCGACGCGATCTCCTTAAGGGACATCGCCCTCCAATCCCCAGACTCCAATTGATCTGCCAGGTCTTCCAGAGAGTTCTTGGACGGAATTTCCTCCTCCCTCAGGGGGTAAAATTGCTGTTCGAACCTTTTGCGGACACCCAGAAAATCGTTGACAGGGATCGCCTTCGCCTCGCGCTCCACTGTCGCCTGGGCGTCCTGCTGAGACTTCACCTGCAGCCTTTGTTTCGCCGCCTCCCAGCTGACCACCAACTTCGCCACAGTCACGTTGAGCGCCGGATCCACTGCCGGGTCTAACCCCAGCGTATCCTTAGCGAAAAGCCTCACTCCCTCGCGGTCGTCCGCCAAGACCGCTAGGAGTTCTGTGCTTTGCACTCCTCTCCTGCCCAATGTTACTTGGACGTCTTCGGGCACCTTCTTACCATCCAATAATCCTCTGAGATCCCCGTCAAGGGATTCGAGAGCCTGGCGATCCGCGAGGCCCGCCATTGGTCCCTTATACGAACCACCTCCGTCCCAGTCCAGGTGTTACCCCTTTGGACTCCTGACCCTGTTACAGGTCACCGACGCCTGTCCCTTAGGCCTGTTATGGCCCCCTTCCTCGGACGTGTTACCGCCCTCCGTTTCCTTGAGCCACAACGCCCTGGCCATAAATATGAAATGGCCCACGTTCCTACCTTCCAGAGCTCCGCAAACCGAAACGAGTGGAGCAAAATAAAACCCAAAAGATCCTACCGCAGCAGACGACCGTGGAATCCCTGAGATTCCCCCCAACCCTTTTCACCTTCACTCGTCGTCCTGGGCTGCTTCCGGACCGTCCTCACTGCTGGAGGAGCTGGACATCTCGGCCTCCGACTTATCCCCTTCGGGGACCGACAAGACCCTCCTGAAACAGTCCCTACATTCCCTATCCCCGGCTTCTAGCGGGGGACGATCCGGGCCGACCAGCAAGTAGTCCCTGTAATGGACCCCTGGCTTCCTCCAGCATTCTCCTACTCTGTGGAGCGTCCGCCTGTTGCAGCTCCCCAGAACGGAAAAGACGAAGGTTCCCGGCACTTCACCCTGACCAACGCCAACAGGTGTGCCTTCACCTTCCGCCTCTTCCCCTTCCTGTGTGGGTGAAGCCGCCGGTGATGTCGGGGATGGCCTGACACTGCCCGCCGGCCCAGGGCCGCCTTCCGACTTGACAGTGCTATCCCCGAAGCCGAATGAAGCCGCCTCCTCGAGGCTCCACGCCTCGCTACTCAAAACACCCACACTGGGAGGAACCGGCTGAGAGGGTGGCAGCGCAATCGCCTCCAACTGCTTCAGGATCGTTTCCTCCGCCACACCTCTCAGCTCCAGGTACCTCTTCATTTCTCCGGCGATTTGGCGCTCGAAAGCACCAAATTCCGAACTGCTGTCCGGCCCTTCCTGAACCATCCGTGCCACTTTCTGTTGGGCCCCCGTCACGCCGGCTTCCAAGTTCCGGAGGTACTCCTCCTCCTGGCTGACGGACCACCGTCCGACCATCCGGCGGACCTCCGGCGGGACCCCCGCCATCTGCATCCATGTGTTCATTGTACCCCGCTCCGAATGCTCCGACCAGAACCCAAGGGTCTCAGGGAACACCAGAGTAGGGTCGATACCCGCCAGGTCCGTGTCCCTCTCCGTGGCTCTCACATCCACTCGGAGCCGACACAGAAGAGCCCTGGTCATGGCTGTTGCATCGGAGTATTTTGTCATGGCCCTTCGGAACCCGGACAGCTGCGGATCGGCCAGGGGGGCCAGATAATCCCTCTCCGCCATACCGCTCTGAGCGGACATCCATCCATTCAGAGTCCATCCGGTCAGAAGCCACTCCGACTGGAGAAAATACGCCTGCCCGGAGATGTAGAAATTCATCACCTCCACCTTCTTTCCAATTCCGGTCGTCTTCGACCTCGTGATCTTGCCAACCATGGTGCCGTCGGTCCTCATGATCAGCGCCGGATTCGGAACTCCCTGCACATCGTCCCAGCGCAGGGCTGCCCAAAGCTTCACTAGCTTCAGCCACGCGAACCATCTGGCGTAGCTCTTCTCCTCTTTGCGCATGACTTGGTCCTCCAGGGCCAACACGACCATCAACGGATATGGGGAGGCTTTCTTCGTGATCCTCCCCGTCTTCCATCCGGTGGAGCTCTCCACCTCCCGGAGAAAGTTCCGCACACCTGGATTTCGAGAGAGCCGTGCTCCTTCACCCACCTCGGCAGCCTGCTCAACGAAGCCGATCGTCGTCAGCAGCGCTCGCGGTACATGCCGACCGCACGGCTCCGACAGCCGAGAGGCCACGAGGTCGTAGAAGTCCCTCGGCTCCTTCATCCACCGACGGCCGTAGGAGGCGATGCAGAATCTGGATATTTTCTCTGCATTACGCAGATGCTGGCGCAGGGTCCCTAACCGACGTCCCATGGCGAACCTCTGCTGCGCCAGCTCCGCTCCTTCCCGGCTCCCGCCGGCCTCCTCTGGTCGCCATAGGCCTGTTACAGCCAGAAAATCCGCCAACCGCCTGACGACCTTTCCTCTTTCCTGCATCGGCCAATCGTTTGATCCTTCAAGCAAACTGTCGTTTCGACTGTCATGCTTTCAGTGACCGCACTTTTCTGGCCTTGCCATGCATGAAGGTGCTCGTTATTGAAACACATATTTGTCCATATGGCGGGACATTGAATTCTCACCGGTTCTAATCCATATGGCAGGATTCCGGTTTCATTGATTTTTCTCACCCTTCCACGTACCCCAGTGCTTGGCTTATTAAGAAGTCGACCAGAACGGTACGTTGTGCCCAGCTGCTGGGTGGAAGGTGATGCCACTAGGCCTGGTAGCTGAGCTAAGGCATCACATAGATACAATCGGGCCACGCTCACACTGGCCCACCTCCCTCGGAGGAGTGTCTGTTCCATGAGGCCTGTTCGATTAAAATACGCCGTAGCGCCGCCTATTCTCAAAGAATAAGGTCTAAATTGCAAATGATCAACTCTGAAAAATTTCGTGAGATCGTGAAACTGCTTGCGAAACTGTGTTCCAGTACCTGTCCAAATCGGAGCCCTATACAAATTGGCTTCTTTCTTTACAAGGACAAGTTCTTCAAGCAAGACAAGGAGTTTTGGATTCTGTATGGTGACAGATTCCTTCACATTATGCCTCGTGCCACCTTTGGAAGCTGGAAGTGTGATTAGCCCCTTTCCATTGCGGAGCAACAAATCCACAGGACGAATTGACAAAAGTTCTCCTGTACGAAGGAACCAGTCAAAGCCAAGCCCCAGAAGCGCTGCGATACTCATGTGCCCCCTTTGCACGGCTCTTGACATCTCATAGCCCAGCACAAATCTGCCGGCAAAGGGGGGCACGAGATGGCACTTCCATCTTGCGCCAAACTGCAAATTGCTTCCAGCTCACCGGCAATCGCTTTCGGGCACTAGGAAGGAAATAGTGGATCCCAGACAGCGCATCTCCAATGAGATTCAAACGGGCACCCTTGTGAAACTGCATCTCTATCAAATCAGCAATTTGATCATCCATGTCTTCCATAGATGAAACATCTGATACCACCTTGCAGAGTTTGGTCACCGCCAGGTAGTAACGACCCTGTGTCTTTTTTGATATGCCCGCGTCACGCAGGCAAATACCCTGCCGCGCCTGAGCTCTCGCACGGTGATTTCTGATACCAGCGAAAGAAGCATATTTCCCCATGGCTATAGTCTACTTGCTTCATCCGTGGGGTTACTCGTACTTTCAACATGGATGAGAATGGGATAGAGGTTAAATGCGAACTCAACTGCTGCAATCTGGCGCATCACGCTCATCAACATGTCATTGGACGATCTTCCCTTAGAAAAATAGCTGACATAGAGACATAGCTATCTGTTAAGTGCACAAACCTGCATGCAATCCACTTCTCCAAGATGTTGAACACGCCATCTCAGGGCCAAAAGGATACTGCGCATCTCCAATCTGTTAATATGTTCCTTTCTTGCCCATCGACAACTGAACACGCCTTTCCAATTCCACCACTCCGGACTTGCTGATTGTCGAGGATAGGCTCGGGGGTTCATAACTGCACCAGAAACTACTCTTACATCTGAACTGGTGTGGTTCACTCTCGCAAGTAATAACTTTCCCAGTCCAGACACTGACAGACAGTCCCCAGAAGGACTCCCATAGGGCAACGACCTGACAAGAGGAGAGGAATAGAACAGAAACCCCGAGCCAATCCCATTCGTGAACACACGTGCTTGTACGAAAGGGGAGGTAACCATTCCATGCAGGAAGCCCAAGCAAAAATGACGAATGAATACATGTTGAAGCTGTCCCCAACCAAAGAACATCGCTGGTCCTCATAGTCGCTGTAGCTACGCTTGATATCGCTCGCGGAATAACATACACTTGTATGACAAAGCCATATCCATGTAGCAATTCTCGTTCAGAGGCCTCCAACAACCGCCAGCCCCTAGGACTCCACAAGATATAGGGTTCTTTGTCTTGTACTGGTAGGGAGGATACCTGAAATCGTCACTCCTCCATCTTTCACGGGCATCTTCTGGTGTGCGAACCCCGCAGGCCCTGGGGGAGGAGCTACGCGTTTAATTGCTTTCATGCATGTGGGGAAAACCGCCCCACTGTCACAGCTCGGCCACACACTGTCTTCTCTGATCCATTGTTGCACAAAGGGATATTCACACTCAGCCACTACTTCAAAATAGTCACCCTTGTCTAAGATGGTCACCCCGCTCATCCAAGGCAGGTCTTTGTTGGTCCAGCAGAACCGTGGTCTTGAAATTGGCACCGCATCAGAGCTCTGCAATTTGAAGGGTTTCACGCCCAAGGCCATTGAGATCTCATGGGCCGCTTCCTTGTCCATAGACGAAACATTCTCAACCGTAGGAATAGATCTTAAACCTTCTCCCAAAGACCTGCCGTAACAAGTCCAATACCCTCAGCACTTCAGAGAACAACCCAGAATGTTCTCCGCGCAAATTAAGCCTCCCCAGTTTCACTGCACTTAAGTCCACGCACGGAAAACCGGCCCAGACATCCACTTGGGTCACATGAGGGCATTGTAAAAGCCATCCCTTAACCATTTTCATGTCAATCTCCCTGGCGTCCCCCTTCAAGACGGCATGTGGCCACCTTCTTGACGTAACCCTGGTCGCAGGTTTGGTCACATCAAATCCAATCAGCCCTGCTGGTTCTGCACCGACCAAATCATAAGCACGGAACGCTCCCCCTATCCCGTTAAAGAGGGATAACACCAGTATCGGCACGCGTGGACAACCTTCAGCTGTTTTTGTCAGAGCTCTCACAAAGTCCTGGCCTTCTTCCGTGAGTTTGGTTGATTGCCCAACAGCACCCCCCTTTCCTGAGGCATCAGACACGGTAGCAGTGTTACTTACAGAGGCACCCAAGAAGGTATGGAACAAACAACTCCCCAAGAGAAGCGTAGCCAACTCACGCCTTGCCCGCAAATACTGGCTACAGCTGATTTTCTTGTTACTCAACCACTTCCAAACCCTGTGAAGGCTAGCCATACCTGCCCGTCTAAACTGTGACCCGTGTACCCAGCGCCCAAGCACAACTTGAAGCCACTTGCGAGGAAACCGTCTCTTACTCAATAGCACACATGTAGTTTGGAAGAGGCGCAGCAGTCGAGATGAGGACACCCCCAAAAGCCTAGCATCCCCATCAAACTGCGCGCCCAGTTCCTGTACCTGCTCGCTCCCTGTAACCTTCTTCTTTTCTGATGACAGCACACCTGCTCTATTCCACGCCTGCTCTACCTCAGCTTGCAAGTGCTCGGCAATCTTCTGCTCCTCTCCTCTAACAACCTTCTCACCTGAAAAGAAGTTGTCCAAGTACACATAAAACCAACCTCGGCCTTCACCTTTCCCTTGTTCAATTGTCTCAACCAACCATTCAGGTAACGGCTTGTGACGCATGACCTGCATAGTCCCCGGCATCCCCTGTCTTTCAACCAACAATTGTATCCTGCATGACAGAAACCGCCGAAGACCAACCCATGGGAAGAACTTGACAAGCCAGACAAAATTTCTTAGTTGCATCTCTTCCGATCTCACTCCCATTAACCACTAGGTTGAAAGCCAAAAACCGGAGCCAGCACGCCGGTATCTAAACAGATAAAATGCCGAGGTCATGTCATTCTGGCACATCTTGAGAGACTCACCTTCTTCCAACATCACCGACAAGTACTGAGTGACGGCAGGCAGTTGCTGTACGCACCCTGTAAGTTGTAAAAGCACGCTGTTACTGGGGATAAGGTTCATGATAACACGAAGGTGCGACCTCCCGTCTTCCAAACGTGCACCCTTTACCAAACCAAACATTCCGTTCAACACCTTGGCTCCCCTAAAGGAGATCACTTCTTCCAATTCAATCCACTGACAATATTTCTTTCAATCAGCAGGCTTGCAACAGACATCTTCTCATTTGGGGCAATGTGAACTTTCGCTTGTAACTTTGGTAAGAGCTGTCCCTCATCAGAAGCCAGGCAACCAGAGGGGTTCACAAGAAAACTACGCGTCCGTCCCTTAGTCCAGTCCAAAATGTCGATTGACCCTCCATGTTCTGCCGGTGGTAAAGCTGGTGCAATCTGATCTTTGGTTAAAAACTCCATCTTTGGCACCTCTTCGCCTGTGTAACTCACAAATCTACTGCTCAATTCTTTTTCAACGCTCTCGGACGAGCGCTCAGCCGGAGAATCCAAGCGCAAAGATCTCTGTACAGCGGCACGCACACTTGAAACAGCAGTCGCATCGATCTTGCGCCAACACCCTACAGGCGGGGATCGGCATCCATGCAACAAATTAATATAGTGCACGGACAAAAGGGTCCAGCACTCGCCAGCATGATTGGCGACAAAAGAATCTACCAAAACATCACCGTAGGAGCTGCGCTTCAGCAGGCCCACAGTGAGCTCCAGCTCTCCAAGCCGGATGGGAAGGGCTTCCTGTTTACGGAAGCGATGCACGGCGGAAAGGCCAGCACCGAGCAAAGGCAACATCGCTGTCTTCAGGCTGCCCACTCTAACCTCCAGCTCAGCATGAACAACAAGCCAAGCCAAGAGGCAGCCAGCCCCCTTCAGCGTCTTGGCATCTTCTAACACCAGCCCAAAAGCGCTCCAACCCCTGAGGTCAGGCCCAGTACGGACCCAACCCGACTCCTGGGGACCTTCCTTCTCTACTTCGCGGGTTCCTTGCTTTCTTTTCCTCCTGGCTTCCCTTCTTTGCCATCTGGCTTGTCTTTCTGGTCTGCCCACCAGTTCTTTCCTCTCCAGGCGTCCCATTTTCCGCTCTGGTTCCATCCTCCTCTGCCTTGACGCCCCTTTTTCCGCTGCTCCTCCATGAGTCCACTTCGCCCCTTGGACGCCAAGGCTCCTTCCCCTGCGTTTCGCTTCCAACAGCAGCGATGTCGGAGCTCCCTGGGTCGCCTCCAGGGGGTGCAGCTCCAAGAATTGGGCACTCTGCCATGACCCCTCGTTGACCGCGGTGTGGATCGCTAGGAATGTCCCCAAGTTTCCCCAGCTGACCCGACCTTAGCTCGTCGAGGCAGACGGCTAGGTGGCTCATCTCCTTCATATCCCTGCTCGCCGGGCTGTGGTAAGGCCGGACAAGCAGGTTGAAATATGTGGAGATCTTGATCCCACCGGTCACCTGTTGGTCCTTCTCTGTCTCGACCACAGATGATTGGTCCAGAGTGGTCTTGGTGTGGTGCACCAGCATCTTCAGCACCGCCCCCGGCTTCTTGGAGCCAGCAGTTCTGTTGAGCTGGACTCCGACTCCTCCCGGTCTGGGCTGCTCCTCCGCGATCCGTCGCTGTCTGAAGAGCTCGGACTGTCTCCTCCTCCATGACCAACCCTCTTCCTTTTGCGTCCTCTCTTCTTCTTCGATTTCTTTTCTCCTTTCGAAGTTTCTCCAGTAAGGAGTTTCACCAACGCCCTTACCTTTTTCGATCCTCCGTCGCTTTCTTTCTGCTCTTCTTCTCCTTGTCCTCTGCCTCCCGCGCGGCTCGAGCTTGCACGGCCTGAGCCAGCAACTGAGCCTGCCAGTCTTGCTTCTTTTTCTTCTTTCTCTTCAATCTCTTCTCCCTGTTTTCTTCTTTCTCTGAAGCCTCTTCCTCCTCTCCTTTGACGTCTCCTAGGGCCAGCTGAGTTGCCCTTCCTTTCAGCTTGTCCCCAACTCCCAGTCGGGGTCTCTGGCTCCTCTGAATTCTCCTCCTCCTCTTCTGCTTCTTCGGTCTCATCTGAAGACCCAATGACCTCTACGGCCTTGGCCTCTGCCTTCCCCTCTATTAACTTTGCCTTGAGGGCCCGGAGCTTCTCTCGCAGCCGCTCTCTGTGATCTTTGGGGGCTGCCCCACTCTTGGCCACAGCAGGCCGCTTTCGGCCCCCACGGGGTTTCTCTCTTCTTCCACCTGGTTCTTTGCCTCGTCCAAGTTTCTTGAGTGGCCTTTTCTTCTCTTCTTCTCCTTCTTCTGCTTCCTCTTTGTCGAGCTCCCCAAACTCCTTGAGCACCATGCGGCCCCAGACTTTCATGTAGGCGATCGAAGGCTGTGCGCTCGAACCACCGCATCGCCACCACATGGATGGCTTGCCGCTCCTCTCCACTCATGCACGGGCTGCCCCAGCACAAGTGAAGAGGGCTTCCACGACGGTTGATGCGGTTGCTGAGCACTTTGCCCATCTCCTCTGAACTGCAGCCCACATGCCTTCCGTAGATGTATAGGGTCTGGTCGTCCTCCTTCTCTGTAGACGTAACCAGCAGTGCGGCCTGTGCGGAAGTTCCCACAGCCTCCTATACGAGGGCCGTGTCGTACTCCACAACGTCCCCAATGTGAGGACAAAAGCTGCTCCACCGATTTACATCCTCGTTCTTCAGCATTTCTCCTGCCAAACACCCTCTCGGTGCTTCTTCTGCCATCCTAATGGCTCCTCTTGTCTCTACCTGGCTCCAACCTGGGCCTCTCGTTCAGGATGTTGTCGGGTAGTGTTCGATGAACCTCCTTGTAAGGGTTCTCAGCCAGCCTTGCCAGTCTTTTGTGGTTCCTGCCTCCTCGTCTTACTTTCTTTCCTCCTTTCTTCTTGTCCTTCTTTTTCTTATCCTTCTTCTTTTTCTCTTCCTGCCTCCTCGTTTTACTTTCTTTCCTCCTTTCTTCTTGTCCTTCTTTTTCTTATCCTTCTTCTTTTTCTCTTCCGGGACTCGCTCTTCCCTGTCCTTCTCTTCTCTATCTCTCTTCCTTTCACTTCTTCTTTCCTCCTCTGCTCTGTCTCGCCTTCGGTCCTCACTCCTTTCCTCTTCTTTCACTGCTTGTCCCTTCGACGGGCTCCTCTTGTGACTCCTCCTTGGCAGCTCGGGCCGCTTGTCCTCCTCTGGAGGCTTCTGGTGTACTCGTCAGAGTCACCTGAGGGGCCCTTAGGGTTGGCCGCTGACTTGGCTGCCAGGCCTGGAGTGCCCGGCTCGTCGCCGGCACTTCCAGTTCCCCGCGCCAGGGTGCGCGGGAGTGCAGGTGCCGCAGCCGCCGGTGCACGGGAGACCCCAGCACCTAGCGACCGCAGCGCCCGCACCTCCCGTGCAGCACCCACCACGAGGTTCTCCGCTATGGCCCTGCCCACTTGTTAGTGAGCTCACGGCCCCTCCCAGGCGCTGCACGCAATGCACCAAGTGTCTCCACTCAGACGGTCCGAGTATCGACACTTGGCACAAACACTGCTCATCTGTGAGCTCTTTGAACCAGAAACGGCATCGGCCAATCGCTTGGTCCTTCAAGCAAACTGTCGTTTCGACTGTCAAATATGAAATTCCCCACTCAATTCCCCATTTCACCATTATGATGAATTTCCCTATCAAATTACCCATTAAACATGCACAACTTGGAATCTCTCCATGATTTCCAGCGCCTGTTGCGCGCTCTGAAACTGGAGCCAGGCGCGTCTGGCGTCCAGTGACTCCACATCTGGGGTCGATGGGGCAGGCGATGCTACCCATCCCCAAGGCTGTCCCTGCGGCCGTCAAGGGATCCATGACTTTGAGGTGGGAAAAAACATGGTTTTAAGAGCTGGTTGGTGGTGCAATAACCATTGTTAATAGTGGTTAATCACTGCTAATAATGGTGGATAATGGTTAATAATGATGATAACCAAGCTGGTTGGTGGTTTTAACCATCTTGAAACATATGAGTTCGTCAATGGGAAGGATGACATCCCATATATTATGGAAAATAAAATTCATGTTCCAAACCACCAACCAGAGAGTCTATGTTCTGTGAAAATGAAGAATCAAATGTAAGTGAAATAAAGTCACCATCTAGTCAGAGATTTCCGTCAAAGATCATCAAATGGTGAACCACCTGCCTCTCAACCTGCATCCTTCTCCGCCTGCACTCTTTGTTTCAATGAGGCCTTCAACGTTCCTAAAAAACCCAGTCTCAAAGGATTATCCATGCAACACATTCTCAAAAATACATATTCCCGAAATAAATCAACAAAAAGAATAAAAAATGTCCAGGTATCAAAATCTTCCGAACATGGGACATACAAAAAGAATCAAAAAAATATGGAAAACCCGGCGGGGAAACCCTCGGAAAATGATGAAAAAATGGAGGGGTTTGCACCTGCGCCAGGCTTCCATCTGGCTGTCGCACGAGGATTGGTGCTGCCTTGGGGCACACCCATGGCCAGTTTTTTTGGGTGGTACATGGTGGTACCCTCCCGGTAGACTAACATAGCTATGGAAAATGGATGAAAATGGCCCAGGTAGTCCGATGATTTACTCTTGAAAATGGTGATTTCCATAGCAAACTTTGCAAACTGTTGGTTTGCTGGAGGATATTCGTAGGTATGTCTGGTTGTTTCAACCTATTTCACACCATGTAGCTAGCAGACAACCCTACTTAAGTTGATTGAACCCCCACATATGACCGATAGGAGTAGCTATCACTGGTAAATCAATCACCCCCGAATCCATCAATGCGGGCCGTCTCAACCGTAGAGACTGTTGTCGTGGGCCCTCTGAGACGCGCGCAGGCAGACTGGACTTCATGGCTGGACGGCATGGCGGGCAAGCTTCACATGACGTGAAATGTATTTCAGACTTGCAAAACATGTTTCTCCATGGAGAGGTTCTCCAGTACCATTCGGGGGCAAATGGGGATCACCATCCTAAGCCTTCCACCCTCCAATCTTTGGGCTCATATGGCTCAATATGGCTCAACATGGCTCAATATGGCTCAATATGGCTCAATACTTTTGAGCCAATTCCTAATGTGAGACAATCTTGAATGATGAATCCCACAAGCGGGTGCTGTTGGAGGGGCTGTCTTTGTGATTTCGATCTGGTAGAAATGGCCAAGGATCCAAGGCCCAGGATGGCCATGGCTGCGGAGTGAAGAGAAACTCTGAGGTCAATCCGACACTGAAGGACACATGGGATTGAAATCCAAGAAGGAAAGTGGCAACATGACCGAAAACATCCGAAAACTGTATCCATTCTCTCAATCAGGTCTCACCACCTTTGCGATTGCAGCTGCTGCTGCTGCTGCTGCACCAGCTCAAAGCACTCATTTTTTGCATCCAGATTCCAAGTTCATCTACGAGCAATGTGGCCAATAGGAACAAGAAACCAAACACCTCCTTGCGGCTTGTTGTATGTCTACTCATCTTTGCTCCATCTGATCCGCTGGGTGTGGCTTTAAATCATTGAACCAATAAGAATGTCAGGTTTCAGAATCTCAAAAATGACGATTGGCGGGGCCATGAGCCCATTTTACTGCACCATCCCTAGCCCTTGGAACCTCTTTGGCCATCTTTGCCTTGGGGCTCTAATACCTCACCCGCCGTTTGCCGCTCGCCGCGGCCGCTGCCCCCACCGCCCCGCTGCCGGCCGCGGCGGCCGTGGGGGCCCCCGTGGCCGTGCACCACCCCGGCCGTCGCGGTCACCGCGGCCATCGCCGCGGCCATCGCCGCGGCCGTCGCCGCGGCTGTCGCCGCGGCCGTCGCGGCTGCGGCTCCGACCACCGGGACCTGCCACCAGATCCACCCATGGGTTTTGGACAGGATCAGAGCCGTGCCTGTGTTCCCAAGAGATTCAACTCCGTTCATCTTCAGACTATTGTGATTCCGGTCTGGCTCCATCTCCAACTTTCTCGGGCACCAAGAATTGAAAACAAAGTTTGATACCCAAAACTGTCAAAATCTACTAGGTTTCCTTGTTCCATCAATTTTGACCCAATCGCATGTTTGCTCTTCACGCTGTCTCAGCCGGTGTACTGCATGCCGCATGCCCAATAGAATGGCTTATACCCAGGCATGTGGGTTTCGCCTTAGGAGAAAAAAAAACTTCAACGGTGCTTTGTTGCCTTCAATCATGAGCCCTCCAGCCAAGGTGTTTCATTGGGGGGTTCACTACCCACGCATTGCTGTCCCCATTCTTGTGGGTAGATACCTGAAGCCTGAAATTCCTCCCATTTTCATGGCTCAACTCGGGAACCAGGAGCTGTCAGCATCTGCACCAGGCCTCTTCCACGACCATCGCCCTCTCCGTGCTCTCGCCGATCTGCATGCGACAGCATCGTTTTTGGGTGTGGCCAAGGGGCTGGGACCTCAGGTTGATGTGTACCTGAAATCGACCCAGTGTGGAATTATCATTTTTCGGCTGCGGTTTTTCCCCCCTAAATATCAACCAGGGTTTATCAATCCGCCATTGACTGTGGTTTTCAAGTAACGAACAGCTTGCAGAAGAACGATTTTCTGCATATTTCTGCCATGCATCTAGAGGATACATGAAATGAATGAAATGCATCTAAGATATCTAAGTAGAAAGGTGATGACGCACTGGCAGCCAACGATGATGTTGTTTTGGGAACAATAAAGGGGCCTGTTTAGTAGTTTGGTTTACCATTTTCCATCATTTAGAAAAGATTGGTAGTTGTTAAGTGTACGGCTGAATGATGGTTTCTATAACCCTTTACCATCCTTTACCGCCATGATAGGTTGTTGTTCCCTTCTGCCGTTGCCTTTTGGGTCCCAAAAAAACCAAACAAATCGGTCACGGCGTCTGTGGTTTCACCGCGCGGCACCTTGATATCGACGATCAGGCCTCAAGGTCCAGCGATGATTTGGTGTTTCCAGGTGAGATTTCAATGGGTAAACTGGCAACGGAAGATTCACTGTGTGAAAAAAAAGCTGCGTCAGCTACACTTCTGGGAGGATTTTCAAATGCCATCTAACCTTGGTACCCTCTTCTGTTCCCATCCCAAAAAGTAACAAAATCGAGACTTGAATGTGGCTATTTACCAACGTTGGTCTTTGTTTCACCTTGACCCACACCTATCTGGGTGTGTCCAAAAATAGCTTTACCATGGTTTACCCCCCAAATGGAAATTCTTTTCTGGGATGATAATAAACCATATTAACCATGGGACCTTTTTTGGGTAATCTATGTTGAAAGAAACCCATCAAGCTCGCCATCTGCGAGCGCCACAAGCTCTGCCAGCTCTGCCCAAGTGGCGGTCGGCCATCCCCGCGTCGCTCATCGCGGCCTCCCGCAGCTCCTGCAGGTTTGTCGAGCTGGGCAGGATCTAGTACCCTCTGGTAATTTAACATAGCTATTGAAAATGGCCATTTATAGTGGATTTTCCCATTGAAAATGGTGATTTTCCATAGTTGTGTTAGTTTACCAGAGGGTAACTCATCTCAAGAGTTTGATTCAGAAATTGGTTTTGTCCAAAAATGTTTGGTGCCCTCGAAGTTCATAGTTGATCATCTTCATTTTCCCAAGTTTTCAATGGCCATGAAAACATTGCAAATTTACCACTGTTTCTTTGTCCAAACCAAAATCACATGATTGGTTTTATCTCCAAAATATCCCCATGTTATCCTGTGAAAAGGTTGGTTCAATACTCTTATTCTTATGACTTTGTAGGTGACGCATCCCCATCTAAACGGCTAATAACAGATGATGTCCCCATTAAAATGCTCCATGTACTAGTGGTAAATCCACCATTTTACCATCTAAATCCCTATTTCCCCACATTGCCGTGTGGGGTTTTTGTTTTTAGTTCTGTATCCGCTCCTCCTCCTCGTCCTCCTTCCTTCCTTCCTTCCCGTCCTCCCTCCCTCCTCCCTCCCTCCATCACTCTCACTCACTCACTCACTCACTCACACACTCACTCACTCACTCACTCACTCACACACACTCACTCACTCACTCACTCACTCACTCACTCTCCCTCACACTCACACTCACACTCACACTCACACTCACACTCACACTCACACTCACACTCACTCTCACTCACTCACTCACTCACTCACTC
>Ga0126342_10000220_pt1 | contig 51133 bp, 42 predicted proteins | sample Cyp1metagenome_FD_92528 | JGI IMG/M metagenome (GOLD analysis project Ga0126342, IMG submission 92528) | Coral microbial communities from Lord Howe Island, Old Settlement Bay, Australia - Cyphastrea 1 metagenome | ecosystem: Host-associated > Invertebrates > Cnidaria > Coral ...
ACCTGTTCGATTTATGGGAATTTACCCCATATTCTTTATGATAATTTCACCTGTTCGATTTATGGGAATTTACCCCATATTCTTTATGATAATTTCACCTGTTCGATTTATGGGAATTTACCCATATTCGAGAACAGAAAGCTAATGATAAGGAACATGAAACATGATAAATACATGATAACGGGCAAAGACAGAGTCAGTCACCCGAGTCAGCCCCAAACGTCCGAGTCAGGAACCCCATAGGACAAAGTCAGTCACAGAGGATGCAGGGAAACCAGGAAGAGGAGACAGAGAGTCAGCAACCGAGAGTCAGTCACCCCTCGGAAGCCGGGAGGAGGGTCAAGGAACCCGGAGGAAAACAGAAAGTCAACAACAAAGAGTCAGTCACGACTGAAAGCTATCTATCTATCTGTCTGTCTGTCTATCTATCTGTCTGTCTGTCTATCTGTCTGTCTGTCTATCTGTCTATCTGTCTATCTGTCTATCTGTCTATCTGTCTATCTGTCTATCTATCTATCGATCTATCGATCTATCTATCTATCTATCTATCGATCTATCGATCTATCTATCTATCTATCTATCTATCTATCTATCTATCTATCTAGGAACCCATGGGAACATGGAAGAACGGAACGTCAACGACAAAGAGTCCCTCAAGAAACCTTAACGCAACCCTAAAGAAACCCCAAAGCAACACTAAGTAAAGCCTAAACCAAGCTCAAAGAAATCCTTAACCAACCCTAAGCCAACCCTAAGTATACCCCAACCAGCGCTAAAACAAACCCCAAACAAACCCTTACGAAACAATAATTCAACCCTAAACCAAACCAAAAGAAACCCCAAACCAAGACTACATAAACCCTAAAACAAACCGTACAGAAAACCTAAACCAACCCTCAAGCAAACCCTGCGAAACCCGAAGTTCACCTTAAACCAAACCTAAATAAACCCTAAACCAAGCCAAAAAAAAACAAAACCAACACTAAACCCTAAAAAGACCCTAAAACAAACCTTGACGAAACCCGACATTAACCATTAACCCGAAACTAACCTCAAATAAAACCTAAACCAAGCCTGACTATACCCTAAACCAAGCCGAAATCAACCCTAATCCAACATTCGCACAAACCCTGATGAAACATGATGAAACCCTAACTTAACTTTAAACCAACCCTAAAAACCCTAAACCAGGCCTAAATAAACCTCAAACCAACGCTAAGTAAACCCTAAATAGACCCTAAACCAAACCTTGACGAAACGCCACATTAGCCCTAAACCAACCCTACGTAAAACCTAAATCAAGCCTGAATATACCCTAAACCAAGCCTAAATAAACCCTAAACCAACCCTAAATGAACCCTAAACCAACCTTAAAACAAATCCTGACGAAACCCATCATTACCCTAAACCAACCCTTTAAAAACCCTAAACCAAGCCTAAATAAACCTCAAACCAACACTAAGTCAACCCTAAATATATACCCTAAAACGAACCATGAGGAAACCCTGCAGAAACCGTAAACCAACCCTAAACCCCACCCTAAATAGACCCCGATACATGGCCTACGAGGCACGCCGCAGGGCAGTCACCCCGCGCCCCCAGTGGGGCTGTGGAGGGTGACTGACCCCCCCCCAAAAAAAAAAAAGCGATGAACCGCTTCCACGGAGCCCGGTGGAGGCATCGTTCTGGGAACCCAAATCCCAGCCTGGTAGGATGGCATGTGGCCAGTTCCTGTCGGAATCTGACTCAGCTAATCCGAAGTCCATCAACTCGACGTTTTTGGAAAAAAACATGGAAGACGCGGTGGATGTTTCATGATTTGGTCTTTCGCCACCCCTCTGAAAAATGATGGACTTCGTCAGCTGGGATGATGAAATTCCATGAAATTCCCAATATATATATATATATATGTGGAAAAATAAAAGCCATGTTCCAAGCCACCAACCAGTGGTCATGTTTTTTCCACTATGGATGGAATGGATTTTTCCATGATCTCCTTGTGAAGCAGCTGATGCCTCTGGCGCCTCGACATGCTGCTTCGAGGCGGTTTCTTTTCGGGTAAACGGGCGATTTTATAAGTTCAAGCCATCCTAAGAAACCGATGTCAATCATCATTTAAGCAGGCATTCAATTCATTTAATGGATGGTTATTTAACATAGCCATGGAAAATGGCCCATTATAGATGGTTTACCTATTAAAAATGGTGATTTTCCGTGGCTATGTTAAATAACCAGAGGGTTATGGATGGTCCTGATTTTGATGCCCTTCGGGTTTCAGAATCGATGAAAAACGTGTCAAAAAGAGTGTTCCGTTGTTGCGAAGAACACCCTGTTTTTAACCGGGCTTGCTGAGGTATCTAATTGGCTGTGTCAATGGTTTGGGAAAAACAAAACATGGCATCCTCAAAGTTGATGGACAGAAACCTAAACTCCTGACTTCTTGAGGTGAGAAGCATAAAAACAGCATGGTTTCAAACCTCGGTTTCAAACCTCGTTCTCTGGGTTCCCTATTCAAATTGCCCAACCCACTGCTGAAGCTCGCCTGCCCACTTACCGTCTGCACATTGCCTGGCAAGTTGGGACGTGTGAGATCTTCCAGGTGAATGGTTCGATTGTTTTGGTGGTTGTTTAAAGGAACACGCTAGTGTTTACCACCAATTTTGGGAGTTTCCTACCATTCCTTCCATCCAAATATATAGGATAAAGGTATTTTGAATGGCTACAAACGAGGATAAACCTATTTTGGGGTAAAAATCATGCCGATGTAGTGGGATATGTGAGTTATAAGATGTTATAAGAATGGATGGATTTAATGGAAACGATTGGTTTTACTCCTCGAAATGAGTTGCATTTCCCTGTAATTATTCCGGGAAGAATGGGCAGCGTGCTCAACAAAGATCGCGTGAAATTTATCCTTTGAAACTTTTCGAAGCACATACCCCAAAAATCCAGCATTTATTGTAATTGACCCTTATAAAATCTTGGGCGATTTTGTACCATTTTCAGACACACCCACATGCCCAAATCATCACAAGAGCGTGACTGCGCAGCGCTTCCCGCGCTTCCCGGCCTGCATCCTTGGGTACCCATCCCCATTGCATTGGTTCCTGTTGCGTCAAAAAATCTCAGCTCAGTGGTTCTACAATCATGGGTGTGCTACGAAAAAAAAAATAGCCAGCAAGATGTGATTTGGTATGATCTGGAATGCAGTCCCAATAATAAACCATCCCATCTTACTGGTGCGTTTTACGTAGGGTTGCTGAATGGGTTGCTGGGGGTTGCTGGGATTATGAAATTATATGAAATTGATAGTTCGCCAGTGGATCATTCCCTTTAAAATTCCCCTACGTAAAACGCACCAGTAAGCCATTGCTAGGGCTATCCAATCATGAACCTCGGGGATGATTTATGATGTCTGGCCTCCAGCCACTCGTGAGTGACCTGCACGGCGGGGATGCAAGTTGCGAACAACGGCTCGGCAGAACAAAATGGGGCAGAACATACTTGGCCCCAAAACAAACATTTAAAAAAACTCTAAGATTCTACATATACTTTTACATTTTTAGATCCACTTTATGGTCCCAAATGGGTCCAAGGGTCCAAGTCACCGACATCGTCACCGTGGCGCCGAGTCACCGTTCTGCACAATGCCCCATCGTCTCTGACAGAATCATCTCCCGGCGATGTCGGAGAGGCCTCAGCGGTCAGAATAAACATCGAAATCCCAAAGGAAAACCAACAACTGGGGGTGGTTTATTGTTGGCTATACATGGCTATACCACATTCAAAAAAGTAGCGAAAATACTAAGATAAAATGTGATGAATCTTTGGAATATTGTATGTTTATTGCTCTCTCATTACACATCATGTAGATGGTTGAATTATAGTCTAATTTGATACCTAAAAAAACACACTCTGGTAATTTAACATAGCTATTGAAAATGACCATAGAAATAGTGGATGTTCCCATTGAAAACGGTGGATCTTTCCATCGTTTTTTTCTATGTTTACCAGGCCGGGTAAATTTGGCATCAAGCTGGAGAAACCTATGGCCAGAATAATCAATCACCTGGATGACAATGGGGGGGACCCCAATGACTGAAACACATATGTCATGCGCATCTTGATCCCCAAAAAAGGTCCGCATGTGGATACTGTATATCCCTATAAACAACCCCCAAACCAGCAAATATAGGCGCATAAACGATATAAAAATATCATGGACCATACCCAAATCCCACATCTTATAGTATAAATATCGTATATATTTGGTGAATGGAAACCCACCATGGGAGCAGAAAATCCGTCAACAAATCCCAGGAGCATCAGCTGTTGGCTGCTCGTCCTCTTCCTGCTTCGCCAGAGGCCAAAGGGAAGCCAATAATTGAGATATAACTGGCCAACAATAGGGATGGGATACAATGGGGATATAATGGATATATGATGATATATGACACAACAATAAGAATAAACTTGATTTTTTTGCTGTTCGAAAAAGGGGATATTCTAATCCATCATTTGTCCATGGCCAACATTCGATTTTTCAGTGCGCCAAAAAAATCGTGCGCCTCTTCGTCAGAGTCGTCCAAGTCCTAGGGGCCGAAACGAAATCGGCGGCTCAAAGGAAAAAAACATCAACGAAACATTGGGACGGTTTACCCGGCCTGGTAAGTTAACATAACGAACTGGAAAGATCCACCATTTTCTAGCTGGGTAAATCAGCTATTTCGACTGGGCCATGGCTTCCATAGCCAACTGTAAACGTTTACCAGGCCGGGTACAAACCCACAAAAATCCCACATGTCACATCAAGTTGCGGCTGGATATCCCATGAAATATCCCCATTTGGCCACTTTCCATTAAATCCCCCATGAAAATCCCGACACAAAACCCCATCAAATCCCCATCCGATCATATTATTTCCAAATCCCACAAAAAAAAAAAACATGAGAAAACCATACAATCCCATAAAACCACCATAAAATCCCATAAAACCACCATTAAATCCCATTAAACCACCATTTTAGACCCCATTCGAATCTCCAGTACGTCACAACGCCACCGCAGAAAACGTCGTGGGTTCCCCTGGGTTCCCCCGACCCAGTTACCACTCGCAGGCGGCGCAGTCTTGGAACGGACGATTTCGCCGGGCTCCGGGGTGTCCTCGATGTCCAGGAAAGTATTTCGCACCTGGCCGTTGCGGCTTTTCGTCAACAAGAAATGGGGGATATCAAAGGGGAATAGAGATTGATGGAATCATGTGGAATATTCCAATTGAATGGAGATTTTCTATGGGATCTTAATGGACTTTTTTGGGGATGATTACCCTCTGGTAATTTGCTACATAGCTATTGAAAATGACCATAGAAATAGTGGATTTACCCATTAATAGCATGGTGGATCTTTCCATAGCTATGTTAGTTCACCAGAGGGTATCATGTGGAATATGGGAATTGAATGGAGATTTAATGGGATTTAAATTGATTAATAATGGGATTACCTTGGGATATGCAATGATGGACAATGGAGATCTAATGGGATCACCAATCAAAAATGGCCGTTTTTACATAGCGAAAATATGGGATCTTTGACCATAGTCATATGGAGGGATTATGGACGGTATCATATTGAACAATCATAAAATAGTGAATGTGGGTGAATTCCTTTTGTAGGGAGTATAGTGGAGGGGATATGATTGCAGTATCTTTTGTATGGGATGATGAAAATGGGATCATACACACCCAATGATTGTAAGATGTCATCGTCTTGTTAACCTTCAGCAAATCCAAGTACGGGCTTCAAAAACAGATGTTTATTTCGTAAATCATCGCGCTATTCCGACTTTTTAAGGTGTTTTAATATCAGGTTTCAACAGCATTTAACCAGGGTCTATGAAAACTAGAAGGATACGAACTCGGCATTTCTGGCTGAACTGCTCTGTGGTTACTCATGGGATGAATCGTAGCCTTCCCAGCGGTGGGAAAAAGTGATGGGGATATGATGGGGATATCATTGCGGATAATACCCGGCCTGGTAAACGTTTACATAGCTATGGAAAGATCTACCATTTTTCATGGGTAAATCAACTATTTCGACTGGGCCATTTTCAATGTCGCAAACTGTGAATGTTTACCAGAGGGTAACAATGGGGATATGATAGGAATGGAGGGATGAAAACAGCACCCTTAGCATGGCTTAGCCAAGAATCATAGGCATCATAGTGGGATATGATATGGGTCAATACCTATAGAATCCTATAGATACCATATTTTAGTGGGATATTCACATCCATAAATCCCAGCTATGACTTGGGGTTCACGGCACGGTACCAGGGTGCCATGACCCATCCCCATATAATCCGGGGCTTTCAAAGCTCATGATCATCATGTCAAGTTGCGACAAAAACGATGTTTTTTGGTGAGAAGTTATACCATAGTGATATCTCCATGATATCCAACCAATAAACTTGGAAAATGATTTCAGATATGTTGTTTATTTGTATCACTGTATCACATTAAAAATGGTATGTCTCCATAATATCTCCAGAATATCCCCATCGTATCACAAAAATGATGAATGTCTCCCCCGTTCACCAGGCTCCCCGACCAGGACCATCGGGCCACCCCCCTGGTGATGGGAATCCAGCAACAAAAACAGGAGAAACAGGGCGAGTTATGTCAGTTTTATGGGAGTTAATGCTATATAGTGACACCTCAGTTATTTTTATGACTAGTTTTATCACTTTTTCGTCATTCCTAGACGACTCAAAAAAAAAACGTGGGACATAGCTGTTCAAGCCCCTGCCTCGAACTGCGGAACAGCTTCCATGTTTCCTCCCACTGAAGCGCTACGCAACAGCAGGAGGTGGTCTTGAGCCGGAACGGAGGCATCGAATGTGTGGCAACAGCTGAGGACACATTCAGCTGATTTTTTGTGGCTCAAGATGTGTGCAAAAACATGTTAGATCCTTTTAGGGATGTTTACCCTCTGGTTATTTATAGAAAATGGTCATTTATAGTGAGTTTTCCCATTAAAAATGGTGATTTTCCATAGCTATGTTAGTTTACCAGAGGGTAAATGATTTTAAATGGGTATGTTTGAAAATCGGGTTTGAACAGGGGTAAACCATGGGATTTTTTAAGGAGCGACTTGGATGAAAAACCAGCCCACAACAAATCAAGGACTTCCATGGAGACCCCTCTGTTTTCTCCTATTTTTGTGGGGGACCCCTTGTTCCAAAATAGCACACACAATTCACAAGGTTCAGTTTAAAAAAAGGCCCCTTGTTCCAAAAAACGCCTTGAGTTTTGCTTGGTAGGTGGAGTTGAGAGTGGTGATGTCGTAGAAGGTGAAAAACATGTCCTGAGCCGCTGAAAACTCGACAGATCCCAACCAAGGTGAGCGAAGATCACGGGACACCTATGAAACCAGTACAATGGGATAGGATGGGATAGGTCTATTTTTCAATGGTGGGCAATCTCTCCATGCAACATTCACACACACATATATATATATATATAGTGTATATATATATAGTTCTACCGTCATTTTGCAGACCGGTGGCTGCATCGAAGTTGTCCTGTGCAAGTGCAGCGGTAGATAAACATAGATAAACCAAATAACCAAATGGATGGCAGGGTCAACACCCAAGCCTTGACGTACTTGAGGCACAGGTTGACAACTTCATCAATACAATACCTCGAGAAGGGGAAGGTTGCGCCAACAAAATGTGTCGCGAAAGGGATGAAAGGCAAAGTCTATAATTACAGCAGGAAATACCCTCTGGTAATTTAACATAGCTATTGAAAATGACCATTTATAGTGGATTCACCCATTAAAAATGGTGATTTTCCATAGTTTTTTGCATGTTTACCAGGCCGGGTATCGATCATCTCTGTCACGATTTCTATCACCTCTGTGCCAGAAATCGTGACAAATTTCACCGCCCCCTTGGTGCTGCACTTATCCGCTAACGTCAACAAACCTCAGCTCTGCTGATCATCATGAGGTACCAACATAAATCCACCATGGGCCGGGCCGGTGGCCGGCTGATGGCCCAAAAAAAACCGGTGAAAGTTGAAACCCCTATTGACAAACCACGAACAAAAACGGCAGTTTCAACCATAGATTCTCCATTTCTGCAATTTGTGACCACCCAGGAGAAATGCTTGTGATAACCTCAGGATACTTAAGTGATCTTAAGTGTCAGACCCACTACTGTGTGCTCGTTGATGTCGACTTGATTCCTGGCACGAACCGAGCGTATAACGAGGCAACGAGGCAAAAACCGCAACGATTCTGTACAAGTATCACTCATGAAAACCTTTCAGTTCTTCAAAGACTTGAAACATCAAAGTGTAGCGAAGTGTTCAGCTAAGTCTCTTGTCTTCGTGATTCAAAATATAACTTGTCTTTTTTCGTTTCTTCGTTTATCTCAGTTAGTCAGAAAACTGTCAGTGTCTCTTTTTAAACTTCCCCATGACTTTTTAGCCAGCGACGTGTAGATGAAGCGCAAAAGCTCCACGAACTGCGATGGCGCAAAGGATGGGACCCCTGGGATGGGGAAAATGGGAAGATTATGGTAGATATTGTATGATATGAGTACCATTCATGGATTCTTAATGTATATTATCAATAGATTCTCAATATCTTAACAATATCTTATCAATATATTATTGAATACTAATATATGATGATCGCCATTATATCAATATTAGTAATGTATTCATATATCAATATCATTAATATACTGCTAACATGATATGTTCTTCATGGGTTTTCGAAAATCTTTATCTTCCCCAGAAAAAGTTTCTCCGTCAGCATACCGTCAGCTGCAAGTGAGACAACAACTTGCCTTCCATTGAGACCATCCCACTATATCCCATTACCCTCTGGTAAATTAACATAGACCCTGGCAGATTGATAGGGGTTGGAAGATTAGTGAAACCATTAAAGATTGGTGATGTTCAGGGTCTATGATAATTTACCAGGGGGTATTTCCCATTGTATCCTGGTTGGTGATTGACCTACCCATCTTGAAAAATATGAAAGTCAATGGGAAGGATGACATCCCGTATATGAAATGGAAAATAAAAAATGTTTGGAACCACCAACCAGTATCACATTGTGTATCCCACTACCAATCTCAAATGACATGTCTAACTCTAATCTCCAAATTCCACTAAATCATACCACTCAGTTGCACATCCCAGTAGATATGACTTAGTGGATTAGATAGTGATTATAGTACATTATAGTGGGATATGATGATATGATGGGATATGGATTCGCAAGGTATATGTATATGCAAAGTATATGCAATATACATCTATTACCCTCTGGTAAATTAATATAGACCCTGAAAATAAACCATTTTTAGTGGAAACTAGTCTTCCAACCCCTATCTGCCAGGGTCTATGTTAATTTATCGGATGGTACCTATCTGGAAATTATCTGGAATTATTGAAGTTAGAAGTGACTGTATATCTTTATTATATGGCTTATTATTTAACTACATGTCATATATCATATATCATATATCATATGTTATATAGTTATATAGTTATATTGGTTTATCATAGTATTATGTACATATCCATTATCCATACCAGGACCATATTTCACACGTGTCCCCGTGTCGCAGCTCGCCGTGTGACTGTCGTTTCTCTCGCCTCTGTGCGGGGCTCGCAGATCAAGGCTTCGCGGGTGATGCCTTCCCTCAAGGGCGTCTCGGAACCTGCGCGCCAAGCTATGGGGATATTGATGGTTGATCAATGGTTGTTAATGGGTTATCAATGGGTTATCAATGGTTGTTAGTGGTTGATTAATGGGTTGATTAATGGGTTGATTAATGGGTTGATTAATGGGTTGATTAATGATTATTAATGATGTGGGTTATCAATGGCTTATTCATGGATCATTTATGATTTTTTGATGAAAAAAAACGCTGAGCTATTGGGATATTGGTTGATTAATGGTTGTTAATGATTGTTAACGATTGTTAATGATTGTTAATGGTTTGTCAATGGTTTGTTAATGGGGTATCAATGGTTTATCAACTGTGTATCAACTGTGTATCAATGGTTATTAGCCTGGAAATAGCTATTGGTTCATCAATGGATATTAACGGATCATGATTTATGAAATTTTGATGGTTTGATACGGTGTGACTGTGGTTCATGAAATTCATGGGATTTATCCAAAGGCTTATGAATGAATCTTAATGGATATATTTGAGGATCAATGGATATTATTCATGGATGTTCATTGCGATTTAGAATCAATGTGATATTTGGATATGTTATGTTTGAAAATTGGATACACCCCCGAGCCCGAGTTATAGCCATTTCATGGAAAAAATGATGATAACCCATGGGGTTTGGGGCACCTTATTTCCACACAACCCCATGTTGGCTATAGATAAAGTAGAGTGAAATATGTGTGGTGCTTACCTAAGAACCATGGGGATATGAAGCAACATGTTTTTTTTACGATCAAAGACGGTTTCTTTCGGCAGAAAACTGAGGAACATTGGGAGTTCATCACCCACCGAAACGCCAAGCAGCTCAGCATCTTGTAGAAGTACGGATGCTGCCTCGGCACCGTTCGCACCGTTACCCTGACAGCAGTTATATAGTAAGGGGTTGTAACCAGCATGGTATAGGCATGGTAGAAGCCAGTTCTATCATGTTCTATAATGTATACGTTGTAAACCACTCAAATATCATCTGGGTGATTTTTTGTTTCGTACTTCATCAACCTGAAGACCTAGAGATAGAAACCCCTGATGCTAACAATCATTTCAAGCAACATCATTGTATTCGCATGTTAATTAAGCACGGTAGTTTCACCAGCGAGTTTCACCATGTTTCACCAGCAGCTTCCCAAACACTGAGCTTCTGGGCGTCAAAATCAAGGAATGACAGCAGAGCCGCAAGGCATCTGGCAGCTCGAACTTCTGGATTTCCAGGGGCCGATGGGAGACTTTCACATATTGGGAAAAAAAATCCTGGACATGAAGAACACATGGAAATCACATGGAAGCCAACAAAGTACAGAATTGCTGTCGTTTTGGAGTCAAATGTCCTCAGATTTTGAATTGAGACGTGACATCATTTTCTGGCTCCATATCATCATCCAAGAATTGCCATATGGCTCATATCATCATCCAAGAATTGCCAGAAATTGCCAGAAAATGTCCCAATATGTCCCAATATGTCCCATGTTGGGAGCATTTACTCATAAATTTACATCGACATCTCAGATCGGTTTCTGAAAAAATGGGGACGTCGATCTGAGTCGATCTGCTTCGTCGGTCCGCCTTCCGTCATGGGATCTCTGGGATCTGTAATCACCAGGAGGATGTCTCCAGAGCCTCCACAGATGAGGAAAACTGTGACAATCATCAGATTTCAGGAACTGGGAACCCAAAAATGCTGTTAAACCCAAAAAAAAATCATCTAAGTGCTTTGAAAACACAGTGAAACATGTCCAAGTTACGCGTTCACCTTAGAGTTCTCCGAATCCAAAAAACTGGGTAGGGTTGGATGGGGGCTTCGCGCGCGAATCCTCTCAGGGCGTGTAAAATGTCGAAATTTGCTGGATTCATATGGATTCCATCAAAAAAGGAATTTCGACAGCTATAACCACCATTAACCACCATGAATGTCAACCCCGGATTAATAAACCATGAGACTAAACCATGGTTTATGACAATTAGGGGGGTACGAGTACCAAATAGTCATTTCATCTGATACTTAAAAAAATGTGATCCCCCCAATTCAACAACCTACAAGTGGGGGTTTATGAATCCAGGGTTTTTAAATTCACCACCATGAAAAACGAAAAAAATGTGGTTCCGTGGTTCTTCAAACATCTTCAAACTGCTTCCGATCAACGGCCGGCTATGGCCTCCTGGTTGGAAGACCTCTTCAAACAGCTTGGCCATGGCTGTCACTGTCACAGGCACATCATGAAGCCGTGGCGCCACGGACGCTGATGGACGTCGAAAATGGAGGTGATGGAAAGGTGTCGTGTAAGGTGGCACCGTATTGCCAGGTGTTAATTCTAGGTATAAGTAGAAATCAACCAATCAACCGTTGGTGTATGAAAACCATTCAATCCATTCACCATGAAAAAAACCTGAGAGATCTTGAGATTCGCCTGTTTTTCCAAGTCTACGTCCAATCCCTGAGAGATTGGAAATCTTGGGGATTACGCTGGGGAATCTTGCGGATACTTTTCATTTGGGTTGGCAGACTTCTGAGAGGTTGCAGACTACGGACTGTTTGAAGTCTGTGGGAGGTTCGTTCTGTTGAAATCTGTCTCAAACTTTGGAACACCATGACATATGTCACAAAAACCATGGTTTTTGAAAAGGTTTGAAACAAAAAAAAACTGAACCCCATCAATGTTGAAAAACCCATGGTTCCTTGAGCGGTGTGAAACACGGCCAAGTCGGAGAGGCGGATCATATTCCAGCTGTTTGTTTGTGGAATTCGAATGGCATGGGCCATGGGTTTTCCATGGCTTAATTCAGAGGAAATGTTACGGGAAACTGGTTGTTACCATGAAAACGTGAATTTCGGTGTCCGGTTTCTGTTTACTTGACCTGACTCAAGCCAGCCGCGACTTTTTTGGATCTGCTTTGCAGAAAAACGGGCACTGCGGGAGTTGACTGGCATTCCCGTTGAACAAAAGTCTTCTTTTTTTAGCTGATGCGGATTCTGCGGATTCTGGATGGTGTAACAAATGTGGATAAATATAACCATATTCATAGGACAAATCTGGGAATTTGGTCGAGCTCAACATCTGCTTTAAGCAGATGGGCGGCTGTCAGCGTTATCGATAAAAGCAGCTCCCTTGAGGCAAAATGACAAGTTCAGTACCCTCTGGTAATTTAACATAACTATGGAAAGATCCACCATTTGTTATGGGAAAATCCACTATTTCTATGGCAATTTTCAATAGCTATGTTAGTTTACCAGAGGGTATCTCATCACTGAAAGTTTCTCTCTCAGTATCTTCATGATGACTCTGTCAAACTTGTCTATGCCATCGATGCTGGTGTTTCATTGCGATGACGGATAAAATAGAAATGCCACTGCAGATTCTGCAAAAAAAAGAGGCACTCAGTATTTGCTTAGCCCTGGCTGTGGAAGTCTGACAATATGGTTTCGTCACGAAATGGGACATTTAACCAACATGATGTCGACAAAAAATGGGTATAATGAGGGGATAGAATCATAGGATCAACAATCATGGCAAGCATATGTAAATATTTTATTAGGACATTCATATCCGACAAATACTAGCAATATGATGTGTGTGTGTGTCTGTGTGTCTGTTTTTTTGTGGGTGTTGTTTCTCCCAATTTTAGTGGATATTTTACTCTCTGGTAATTTAACATAGCTATTGACAATGACCCAGTCGAAATAGTGGATTTTCCCATTAATCATGGTGGATCTTTCCATAGCTATTTTGTCATAACCAGAGGGTAAGTCCATCAAATCTCATGGGCAAGTTATTTACGGCAACATCAATTCGTTTCCGGTTTTGGTGAAAATCATCACTTGAACCGCAGCATTTTTTCGTTGGTAAAAAAGTACCAATCAATGGCCATTTTCGTTGGATCCTAAAATGGGAATATACACCCAAAATATGGCCTTATATGATCTTATATGGTACTAACGTACCTCCATTTTAGGATCCTGGAATTCCCATTGAAAATACCATTGATCAAAATCTCCTCTCTCTTCCGACGTTGCAAACTCATGGGGTCCAAAAAGCCAGAGAGACGCTTGACGCTGCTCCCCCCACCTGTTCACGGGCGGTCTGTAGAATTTTAAGCCCCATAAGTTGGGGCCCATGGGGCCGCTATAACTATGGTTATATAAGTATGGTTATTATTATTCAGTATGATTCTATATCTGTATAACCACAACAAAAAAAACACAGACTTGAATATCTTGAATTATGAACTAAAGCAGAATGGTATTGGGAAGTACTTGAGATAGAGATTTGCGACTCATTCCCAGACGGCCTGCGAGAGGGTCCCCTGTTTTCTCATTCGCTCAACTTTGAGTTGTGCTGGGCTCTTTTTCTCCTGGCACACCAGAGGCATAGCACACAGGTTGATTCCCATGTTGAAAGCTGGTGAATCTGCATCTCATGCATCCAGGTCCTCAGCCTTCTTCAGAGGCACCGGAGTATAGTAAGCAGCTTCAAACCTGCAGCTTTCACAGAGTCGCAGCGAATGGACCACCTGGACTTTCGCAGAAATTTCAAACCCCAGGCCATATCGCCACCAGGCGACTTGTCTGTGGGCCGTTTGTAGGCCGGGTGGTACGCGAAGGTGTCCTCCTTCTGCCTGGGCACGGCAAAATCTTCGAAAGACAGGGGAAAAACGCTGAACTTCCTGAACTGAGCGCAGGGCAGAATTCCAATGGCCTCCTTGTGCTTGGCACGGACCTCATGTGAAGAGATTTTGAAAACTAAGACTCTTAAGCAACTCACTTCATGATCATTTTCTAGAGAAAACACTTTCTCCCACACTCATGCTCCATTGACAGAGATTTTCCCCCATTTTTTCCGCCAGTTTCCGCCAGTTTCATCCGAGATCGTTGCCATTTTGTAAGTTTCATCCGAGTTGTCCATGAGTTTGCTGTACTCCTGGAGGCCCAATGGTGACAACTGGTGCTTGCCAAAAACACTGCGATTTTGCCATCCCCTTGATATTGAACACCCCAAGAAATCATCGCTTAGTAGGCAATCTACAGATATTTGTGAGTTTGGTCATGTTTAAAATAATGTCTTTTGAAAGATCTTGCTGTTGTCCTCCCGTGTCCTAGAATAAACATGAATAAACCCAAAAATGTCGGGGTCAAAGCATTCTTTTTTGGGGGACTGGTTTCCAATCCCCCAAGTCTCCAAAACGTAGATACATATAACGGGTCCTTGTCGAAGGTCACCGATCCAGCCTCGCACCAGATTTGTCCCCTATTCTTGAGCGAAATCAGATATTTGCGGACTGAAAATCGGCTGAAAAGCAATATTTGATGGTTTAAAAAGTTTAAAGACATCGTTCTCCCCATGAAAATTAAGCCACAAACTGGGGTTCATATACCTTACATTTTTAGACATACCTAAGTTTCAGTGGTTATCCCATTAGATCCCTCTTTTTCTCAGAAATACTGAAATTATAGAGGAAAAATCTGAAAAATCCCTCATTTTGTCACCGAAGTTGCCTCATAGCCCTCGACCAATGCAGCTGCACGGTCACGCTCCTGGTCCCGGATGAAGCGACCGTAGAGGCCCTCTGATGCAGTTGAGGTTACGGGTTGAACAATACGGGTATAAACCACCGTAAGTCGGGATATAACATGGTATAACCCCTGTAACATCCTGTAACTATGGTGATATCTCCACTTACAACTAAAAATGCACTTCCAAGTAGATAGTTAAGTTGACTCATAACTTGCTTGACGTTCTGTTTTGTGGGGGTTCTTTTTCATGATATTTCCCAATGGGGCGAGTTACTAAACCAACTTCAGAATCTCAAGCGGGCCTCACCCTGTATGACAGTTGAGAGTTGAGAGGTTACCCGGCCTGGCAAACATTTACATAGCGAACTGGAAAGATTCACCATTTTGTAGCTGGGAAAATCCACTATTTCTATGGCCGTAAACATACAAAAAACTATGGAAATCACTATTTTTCATGGGAAAATCCACTATTTCATCTATTTCTATGGAAAGATCCACCATTTTTAATAGGTAAATCCACTAGTAACCGTAGCTGGGCCATGGTTTTCATCGCTTTTTGTCTCCCAGGTTTCACCAACGGACGTCCCAGCGGTCACCTTCTTCAGCTCAGCATGCTCCTCAAATCAAGCTCTCTGCGACAGCACATGATGGTTGAATCCCCATCTAACATCGGGCTAGCATATAATTCTATACATACCTACAATACATATACTATCATACGATTATATATATACATATATATATATATATATACGGTAACTACACTTAAATATATGGACTTTTAAATATACGAACAGGTATTTTAGACTACCTCCGGAAGGTTTTCCTTGGCCCGCCCGGCCATTTAAACATACGGAATCCCATTCATTTATACATACGGTAACTACATTTAAATATACGAACTGGTATTTCATACTACCTCCGGGGCCTCGCGGTCTGGCCCGCCCTCCACATATTCAAATGTCGTTACCGTATATATATATATGTATAATGTTATATACTATGTATATCATATGTGTGTTGGTTTTTGAACATCCCACATATATCAGCCCTTGTCGTCGGCTTGACGTCTTTCGCTTAAGCCGCCTGTTGTAGGCGCTGCAAATGTCGCTTCAGTTCATCTGCACCTCGCTCATCAGCCTGGGATGACCATCCCCTGGACTGAAATAGTGATTATTCTCTGGTAGTGACTAGCATAGCTATTGAAAATGGCCATTTTAATGGGATTTAATGGGGTTTTATGGGATTTTATGGTGGTTTAATGGGATTTAATATGATATACCCTCTGGTAATGACATTCACAGTTTGCGACATAGAAAATGGCCCAGTCGAAATAGTTGAGTCATTCCCAGCTACAAAATATATGGGTGGATTTTCCAGAGTTTTTTCGGACAGTTTACCAGAGGTATTAATATGATATATATATATATATTAAATGATTCTAATAGGGCAAAAAAAGTGGTGATCAATGAGTACACCGTGTACACCCTAAAGTGAACCGATATTTTTTTGACCACGCCTTGACTTCTTCGTCCAACTCCTTCAATTTCATTTGCAGAGTCGCTAACAGGTGGCCTGCGATGGGTTGCGATGGCTAGTGCATTGAAGAAGTGAAGATCTCTCCACGGAGAGCATCCAAAATGGGATATCACTTTCTTTGATTACAATTATATACACACAATCACAACTGTCGTTTAGTTTAGATCAAGACTTGGGTACAGCTATCTATCTAGCCTTACTGGCCTTACTTAGCGTTACTAGGAACAACGGTCCTGTGCTCCCAATGGCACCGCCCCATGGCCCCACCATGGCTGCCCCATCAAGGCATCGGCTTCGCACCTGTCGTCTCGGTCTGCAAATCTGATGAGCTTTGAGGCAACGGTCCTGGGGAAAAGACGTGAGATTTTCATGGCAATTAGCATGAATTGATAGCCTATGATAGCTATGATTACCATGAAGAATGGCATGATTAGCCATGAATTGATAGCCCCATGATTACCATGAAATGATATGAAATGGCATGATTAGCCATGGAATTGATAGTTGATAGCCAAAAATTCCATGGCTAATCCATGACTGACGATCAAAACTGGGTTTAGCCATGGAATGATATAATTGATACGTGCTTGATGGTCAAAATTCTGATGCATTGAGCTGGCTCTTGATGGCTGATGGTTGTATTACCTCCATTTTTGATGGTCAAAATCCCCCCTTCAGTGGAGGTTACATAAAGACTAAACTTTCAATGGCTGGTCTTATGTAAATTATCGACTGATATCATTGATCCAGCAATTAGACAGTCAAATCATTGTTCATAATTCGATGTTGGCTAATTTCAATGATGGATTAATATCATCCAGCATAATCCAGCTATGATGAAATAAAACCACAGAAATGCCATACCCTCTGGTAATGACTAACATAGCTATAAAAAATGGCCCATTTATAGTTGATGTCTCTATTATTCAAGTGGTGGATCTTTCCATAGTTATGTAAACATTTACCAGAGGGTACCCTGTGGTAAACTGTTACATAACTATGGAAAGATCCACCATTTTGTAGCTGGCTAAATCCACGACATTTCGACTGGGCCATGGCTTCCATAGCTTTTTGTATGTTTACCAGGCCGGGTATATACCACATTAAATCCCATTAAACCACCATAAAATCCCATTAAATCCCATTAAACCACCATTTTTCATGGGAAAATAGCCGGGTAAATCCAATGATATCCACCATTAATGAATCCACCATGACACCACACCTTTCGCCCGCGACGCCAGCTGACCAGCTGCACGCTGGCCCTCCACCTCCGCAGCCGCACGGTTCGCTTGGCGCTGCGCCTGCAACCCGAGGTGGACATACGTAGGAGATGAATATGATATGAATCATATAAATATAGTTTTGGATATAGTAGACATATAGCATAATCATATATATATACTGTGTATACATATATATATATATATATATATAAACTGTGTATATATTGTATATACATATATATGTCTGTGTATATGAATATCGACATTCTTGTGTTGATGCATGTTGCATACGAGTACAATGTATATGTTAAACATGAATAAGCAAACACAGCAAACATATGACACTTGATGGGAACAAAAAAGGTATCTTTTATTCTATGTATAAGCAACGCTCTGATATCCACCCAAGTCCCTGCTGCTGGGGTTGATGGTTGTAGCAACCCCAAGAAGGATAGGCTTTTGGTAAAACCCTTGTATATATATATAGTGATAAGTTTGATCTGTTCTGTATCTTTTTGGGTGGGTTACTAGATCAAACTGTGGAAAACTGGGCTGGAAAACAGGGTGGAATCGCTTGGGTTTTTTCTCCATGTCCCACCAAGCCACAGCAGTGAATTTTAAACCATTTGTTTACTGCTTGGTGGTATACCTACCCCTCTGAAAAATGATGGACTTCGTCAGTTGGGATTATGAAATTCCCAACTGAATGGAAAAATAATCCAAATGTTCCAAACCACCAACCAGATTTGTTTAGTTGTTGAGTCCAGAAAGACCCTTTTGGAATGCACAAAAACAGCACGGTTTTGTCTGTTGGGGGTTTACCCTGGGGCAATCGTTCAATAGCTGAGTAGCTACAGAAAATCACAACTTTTTAATATATAGTTAAATTTATGTCAGCCAGACCATAGCTTTTTCTAACTTTTCTTAACCATATTTAAAAGTTTAAAAATCATTAGAATAAGCTATAGAGGTGAACAGAAAGTTAAATCATCTACAAAGAGGCAAATTGTCCATAGCAACCTGAACGATTACCGGAGGGTACTGTAATTTCCATTCAGAAATCCCAAAATGTCATTGGTCAAATATGTTAAATCCATATTGATCCTTATGAAATATACAATCAAATAAAATTGTCCTCATTAACCAACGGATTAACCATCATAAGTTACCATGAAACCCCACTAAATCCCATAAAATTATCATTTTAATTGAATTAATGATAGTCGTTAAATCCATTAATCTGGGTAAATCATAATATTTCACTAACCTGAATCTTGCGGCCACTTGGGGATGATTTCCCTTACTAACCATGATGAGGTCGCAGTGAGGTCGTGATCAAATTTACCCAGATTAATGGATTAACATGGATTACCCTCTGGTAAACATACAAAAAACTATGGAAAATCACCATTTTCAATGGGAAAATCCACTATTTCTATGGCCATTTTCAATAGCAAACTGTTAAATTACCAGAGGGTAACCACCATCTTGGTTGGATTATTGATGGTTAAACCATGTGAAACCCGTCCAAATCCCAATGGTTTCCAGAAACTCTTCCTGGGTTCTCCCAGCAGCTCGTGCTTTGGCTTCCTCTAGGGAGCTGCCTGGCTACGGCCCCGGCAGTCGTCCTGGGTTCCGGTTCCTGGTGTCACTTCAAAGGCCAGCTCAAGAAATATCATATCAAGTTGGTTATATCTATTATCTATATATATATACATATATATTTATTTATTTATCTATATATATATACTTAAATATAACAATATATAATTATATATATATGATGTTACAATACATTACAATAAATATCATATGGTGTCATATCTATATTATTCCATATTAGACTAGCTATTACTACGCTAAATTTCAAATCCATTAGAACTTGAACACTGAGAACTATGTCATAACTATGTCTTAACTACGGTGGATGGTTGCGAAATCCGAATCACCAGTTGAAAACGGTGGTTTTTACAGCCCATCATTTAGTTTGGCTTTCGACCATCCGTTTGGTGATGCAGCCTTTGGTGTCCACTCGCTGTGTGGCCTCAGGAGGAGACAAAAAAAAGAATCGGCGATTTGATTTCACTGGCTGAGAATGGGCTTACCCGGCCTGGTAAACGTTTACAGTTTGCGAACTGGAAAATGGCCCATAGAAATAGATGGTTATATGGTGTACCTATTAAAAATTTTGATTTTCCATAGCTATGTTAAATTACCAGAGGGTAGAATGTGAACAAACATATGGAAATCCCTGGGGATTTAGACTCATTGAATGTTCTTCAATCCATTTTTTTGGGGGGCCAACATGGGCCAACTTGTTTTGATCTCAGACTTTGCGTATGCATGGAGACTGACAAATCTGACAATAGGATGTTCAAGAAATGCTCAAGTGTTCCGAGCTTAAATAAGTGCAAATCCAACAAATTCATCATTTTAATTAAATTAATGATAGTCGTTAAATCCATTCATCTGGGTAAATTATAATATTTCACTAACCTGAATCTTGCGGCCATTTGGATCCATTTGGGGATCATTTCCCTTACATTCACCATGATTCCAGGGTTCGGGAGAACAGTGAGGTCGTGATCAAATTTACCCAGATTAATGGATTAACATGGATTAACCACCATCTTGGTTGGATTATTGATGGTGAAACAGTGAAACCCCTCCAAATCCCCATTCGTTATGTTGTCACAGTTGTCACTTCCAAATGGATCAAATGGCACATTTAAGTCTCCCGCCATTTTCGGCACCGGACAACGAACTCACCACGGATCAGTCTTTGAGTCTTTGAGCCATACGTGGCACGTGGACGTGGGACTTTACTGAGTGATCTGGATTGTGTTCAGAAATGAAGACTGTAACATGTGTTTGCGTTTGCTTCGTTTTCAACACATCCACTGTCTTCTGCTAACATCTCTGTTTAAACCAACATCTGCATTTTGGCTCCCCCAGTGCATCAAAGCCTCTGACAAATTCCAATCGTTTTTCAGTTGGCGCAAGACTTTCAGCAGGGCTTGCCGCTCAGCATGCGCAGAACGATCATGTTCGGCCACGATGGCCTGTGACGCGGATTGTTTTGGTGATCTGCCGAAGAAGTAGTGAACTACACCATGAATGTCCGCATGGAGTGAGTGCGGTCTCTTGTGATGTCCCTGCGAGAAGCATATTTTAAGGAGAAACATTCACAAATATTCACAAATCACAAAGGACAACAGGAACTAAATCAAGTCAAGTCCCGTGGTTAAAAACCACGAATCTTCCCCATTTATTTTAGGCCATACATCGGGTCATCCCCATATTATGAGTATTAAGCCATTGTTTCCCCGTTTCTGCCCAGCCACATGGAGTTGCTCTTCCTCTGGATAGCCTGGAAAAGCAGTTCTTAAAAATCAACCGGTTTCAATGGGGAAAATGAGTAAAACATAGCATAAAACTATAGTAAAACGATAGTAAAACTGTAAAACTATAGCTTCTGATTCACCAGAGTTGAGGGTCACTTTTGTTCACTGGACCATCCCACCACTTCCCATGGTGCCCCAAGTGATACACTGGGTCCAGAGATGTCCAGAGGAGATACCGCACAATTGTTGTGGGAAAATGTGCTTGTCAAACATCAGTTTTCCCACCATACTTCCCAAGCATATCTTCACATATTTCAAGCATTTTCCCAACCATTTTCCCAAGATTTTCCCAAGATTTTCCCAAGATTTTCAGGTAACCCAGATCGAAGATGATCGAGCTCTCTGTGCCTCGTTGATATCCTTGCAAACGTCCATCTGCGCCACGAAGAGCACTCCACGAGAACCACGAGCTAAGGCCTGACCAATCTGACCACCACCGGGAGACCACCGAAAATCGAACTCGGAATGGATGGAAAATGGGAAAATGGCATGGAACATGACGGTGAAATTTAGGGATGTTCCATCCATTTTCCGAAAATGATGATCTCGGAATGATCAAATGGAACGATAAAGTGATTTCCAGCATTGATAAAGCCTCAAATTTAGGGCTAATGACATGTAATTACTCCATTTTGAGACAATGCCTGATGGGGACATACCGAATCAGCAATGGAAAATATCGTATACAGTGTACTGTGGCAAAAAAAAAAGTTGAGCTGGCTAGCAACTAGCAGTTTGGTGGATGAGTTTGCATCAAATCTGCTCTTCAACATGTTCGTATGCCAAAATAGCCTCCAGTAAACCTGTAAACATAGCATCACATAGCTATGGAATGATCATGAATAATCACCTGTAGATCATGTCCAAAGGAAACAACCATGGAATTCCAGCACGCTTTTTGTCTGCCAAATCTCAGCACGCCTTTCGCTGTGGGCTTTGCAGTTGCAGCCACGGCAGGAGCTGCTCGCCGGGTACCATAGCGTGCCTGGATTTTGGTGCTGCCACTGAGATCCCCACGAAAAATCCAATCCCTCTTGATGGGGAATAAACTAAGAGCCCCATATATGATATCCATGTTTTCGGGATGGTGGAACATGGTGAAACAAGATCCACATCAATTTATGGCGTGCCTGTGGTAGCCAGCGGGCATCAAGCCTGGGAAAATGGCTGGGATTTTTTTGGGACTTCAAGCGCCATCATCCTGGAGTAGAGAGAAAAATCATATGGATGTGTTGAATGAATGAACATCTGCTTGGTGGTATACCTACCCCTCTGAAAAATGATGGAGTGAGTTCGTCAGTTGGGAATGGAATGGAATCGCTTTAAGACAAAGGGAATAACAAGCATCGCTCAGATTTCTCCCATCCTCCGGGAATTTCCATCAGTGCCTCAGCAGCCCCAATTTCCTCATGGCCTCGCTTCAAAAGTCAGCTGGCTGCTTTTTGCTGTGGCCAAATCTCCCAAAAAATGGAGACCCCAAATTCCCACGACGAATCAACGAACGAATTGCTGACAGGAGAATCCTGTCGGATATCCATAGGATATCCATAGGATTCTGGTTGGCTTTTCCCATGGCTTCCCATGGATCCCATGGCTTCAGGTACCAAATGGTACCATGTGGCCGCGCCTCGGCGTCCAAAGGTCCACCAAAGCCTGGAAGCATCTCGAGGAAACTGCGACCTGAGATCGTTTTACGCCACGGGAAATGTTGAGGGGAACCGTTCAACATCCGAAACACAAACCGTTCAACAAGAAGACATGTATTCGAAGAAACAAACAAAGTCAAACAATCAAAGCAAGAGATGATAAGTTGAATGATGTTGAATGATGTTGAATGCGAGTTTCAAGTGGCATGTGAAAAGCATTTTGGGATTCATATTACACCATCATATTAAACCATCATTAACAGCCATCATTAACAGCCATCAACCAATCATCGTCGCAGCGAAAAACGTTTTTGCGACGCGGATCGCCTCCACGGAAGCCCTGCAACGCCTTCGTCACTTTCGTCCAGGTCATCATACGGAAAGCACTGGGAAGGTCATCACCTGGGACTGCGCGATTTAGAACGCTTTGTAAAGAACTCGCGGTAAAGATTTTACCAGATTTTAACATCAGATTTAAGAGGTTTGTGCCAACAGAAAAAAATGGGCGTTGCATGTTTTTTAATTGAAATACATTGAAAGCAAGAAAAACTGCAACTGGCGATGCACAATGCGAGGCAAGGAAACAAAGATTGCAGAATCATTGCTGGCCACTGCATATTGAGAAAAGTTCTCAGCTCCACACAGAAATCACATGATGAATGTCGCTGTTTTCCAAGGTCCCAGACGGAGCAAGTTCTCTACATCCAGCAGATCCAAGGCAGAAACAACAGCGACAGCGCCAACCTGCCGTCGCAGGTTGAAAGCTGACCCAAAATTCACGTTGCAGAGACCTGGGACATGGCCCAGGTTCCACCTCAGCTTGCGGCTCTTGGGTGATCCTGGCGAAACCCGCAGAGTGAACCCAAAACGACCCCGGCCCGGCGCCGTGTACCACGGCGAAAAAAGGTCCGGTCCTCAAGCTGCTGAGGTGCAAGTCGTGTGCAAGCCGTGGCACTGGCGTTGCTGTACCAGCTTCAAGGCAGGCCTAAACATTGCTACAGGTCTAAAAAAAACCACGGCGTAAACATTGGAATCCACGGCGTAAACAAATAAAATGGTGGTTTCATGAAATTGCTAAACGGCTAAAGCCAAAATCATCCAAATGTTGTCATATTTTTTTGAATAGAGGAAGCCAATGGCTTTGGCATCCCCCCATATTGAGAAATAGCCAACTCATTTTCCCATCTGGTGGACATGTGTAACCTTCGAGTCAATCAATCCTGGTGACTCTTTGCTGCCTTGTGAGAGTCCATGATGTCCAAAAATATGGCATCATTTTAACCCCAAAAGAAAATGATGTTTCATCATTTTGTTACCTACTGAACCGGATCAAAATCTCTTGTTTTCCAAACTAAAACCCATTAGGAGCCGCTTGGATCCCGACTTCCAGAGCCGCTGCATAGGTCACAGCATTGGCCTGCGGAAAACCCCTTTTTGGGGCCTGTTTCGGCCCCAATTTCATGGCAAATTCAGGGGGAAGTGGTGAGAAATGTGTGTCTGAAAATAGGGTATACCCCCGAAAGTAAGAAAAACAATATCAATTGAAAGATTATGATTTACCATGATTTACCAGTGGATTTGAGATGCACTATTTTCAGACAAAGCGATCCGGATTTACATGTGCTTTGAAGCAGAAAACAACACAGAAAACAACACAACTGTGTCTGCTATCCAGTATACGGGTCTTCCACATCGTGAGTAATCCCATCCCTCTACCCTCTGGTAAACATACAAAAAACTATGGAAAATCACCATTTTCAATGGGTAAATCCACTATTTCAATGATCATTGTCAATAGCAAACTGTTAGTCATGACCAGAGGGTAATATTAAATGCCCCCCTGAAAACCCCAGTGTTGGAATGGGATCTATTCATTTTAGGGAGCAACCTGGTAACGGGTGCTATACTCGTATGGGATGGGGATGGGATTATGGGATTGGTGGCGAATTCGCCAACTTGAACACAGCTCGTTCAATGATTGCTGCAGTCGGGGCCTGTCCCTCCGCCATCTCCAAGAAGTTGAGTTGTCCAGGAACTTGGAATACACAAAAAACACACAAAAATCAAGATGGGACTCAAAAAGCACAACACAAAACAGCTTCCGTGTCGTGCAAAACGTCGTGCGGCGAACATCACGGCGAGGTCTTGTTCAGGTCCGAAGCATCGGTGGAATTTCACCAGGGTTTCTAGTGGAACAACTGAAAACCAGTGGGGTAGTGATAGATTATCCCCATATATTCTATTTGTGATATCATTGTCTGGTTGGTGCTATACCTATCCCTCTGAAAAATGATTGAATGAAAGTCAGTTGGGATTATAAAAAAACAACTGAATGGAAAGTCATAAAATCAAGCCATGTTCCAAACCACCAACCAGTTGTGATATCATTAGGATATCATTGTGATATCATTAAAATATATGTGGAACAGCTAATCTCGCTACACGAAAGTCATTTCCCTCGATTCCCCAGCGTATCGCCCAGCGGACGCATCACTGCCACAGATCTGGTGGTGACATCTGCTTGGAGCGATGATCCCTGCAAGGAACGCAACGCCTGCAGCCGGGAGCGGTTAACCCTCTGGTAAACTGTCCCAAAAAACTATGGAAAATCACCATTTTTAATGGGAAAACTTCACTATTTCAATGGCCATTTTCAATAGCTATGTTAAATTACCAGAGGGTAACCACTAACAAATCGTATTTTTCATTTGAGTTCATGGCATTTCATAGGATCGTTCACGACATTGAATAACTGTGAAGATCATGGGATTCCTGGAATCCAATTGGAATTTTTCACAAGCAACGGAATGACGACTCAAAAGGGCTGCAAAAAACGGGCTGTTCGATGCCAAGTTCTGATCCAAGTGAAGCAGGTCATGGGGAAGCGAAAACCGACATGGGATGACCCACAATTCTAAGATGATTCGATACGAAGATGTGAAGAAATTTGAAGAATCAAATATGAATCACATGTGAATCAGATACGAATCATACAATATATGTACGAAACATATTATATATATATATATATGATTCATACAGACATTTAAACGGAGATGTACAGACATATACATGATGTATACAGATGTATATGATGTGAATGATCTCAACGAAACATCGCCTCGAGGCCTTGTAGCCACTGCGCAGCACGGACCTGGCGTAACGGCGTAGGGATCACTCGCAACGTTGGAACTCAAAAGTAGCTGCAGTTGCAGCTGAAACCGAGAAAAACATGGCAAAAACATGGCAAAAACGGTATTGATCTGTTGGCATTCTGTTGGCAAAAACTGAGATTTCTCAGTCTTTCCAGGATAATGTGATCCTGCCGAAAAACAAAAAATCATGTCCTGATGGATTTCCCCAACAAAAATGGCCGCAACCAGCACCAGCGAATCGGGTGATGGGAAACCACCATGGTTTACCGCCAGGAGACGCATCCATCCAGCAAGGCGTTGAAGGTCAAGATGCTTGGGGCAAGTCTCAGGACCTCAGCTGCTCCACTGAGGACTCCACTGCTGAGGGATTTTTTCGGACATGTTGGGAGTCAGCGATTCATCATTTAAGTAGCAAATTGGGGGATTTGTTCAATGGAGAAAAAGTAATAACTATAACAAACATTAATTAATGATATTCTGATATTCATATTATATGTATTAATCTGTAGTTACTTAACGATGATTTTCTTGCAAATATACGGCAGTTTCCTGACCTGTTCCCTTCAACCAATCCACTCTCCAACTGATCATCCATGCTGGATTGCTGGGTTTTACCATGGTAAAGCTTTACCGTGGGTAAAATACCCAGCAAAGTCTGCCCCCAAATAAAAAAAAACAGCGGAATGCCAGGACACTACCATGAAATCCAGAAGGTGAACGGCATGAGACCAACGTTCAGCTCGTTCACAGGCACTGATGCCACTGTTCACCTGTAGCGAAGAACCAAACGCAGAGGTGTTTCTCTGAAAACGGGGAATGAAAAAAAACAAATGATGCACCTTTCGGGAAAAAATGGATGATGCTTAGAGTTTGTAGTTTAGGGACTTTTATGGATCATCCTTGTTTTTTCAGTAACTTACTTCATATCACATATATCAAGTTCATGTCCAATGTCCATCAATTTCACCATATTTCACCCCACATCACGGCACTTTTTGCTCCATTTTTGCAGAAAAATCCCCAAAATCCACTGGTAACTGGGGCCACCCAGCCGCCACAGTGTCGGCTTTGGTCATCGTCAGCAGAGCCAGCGATGCTTCCCATTGGAGACCGAAGCCCAAAGCGGTGATCAAGGCACCTCAGGACCAAGGCCATGGCGCCATGGCCACCATGGTACCACGACCGTTATCGTGGCTATAAAATGGCCATGAACTATGTGGAAACATCTGGGGAAAATGTGGAAAAGGATGATGAAATATGGCATGAATAATATGGGATATATGGGGATGGGGGGAAAGATGGGGAAAGTCTTTCCCGCAAAATGTTGGGCGATCCCCATGCCATGTGAAATCGGACAATTCCACCTGGAAAGCAGGAATCCTTGCGCCCTGGGTATCTAAATTAGTGGATTGATGACCATCCCCAAGCATAGAGCTACAGAGTACAGAAGTCGACAACAGTGCAAAGTGAGCATGATATACCCTCTGGTAAACGTTAACAAAAAACGATGGAAAATCACCATTGTTCATAGGTAAATCAACTATTTCTATGGTCAATTCTCCATAGCAACCTGTAAACGTTTACCAGAGGGTATATCATATTAAATCCCATTAAACCACCATAAAATCCCATAAAATCCCATTAAACCACGGATATACTAGTGAACTCTGGGCAACCGCTGGAAAAAACTCACGCTTGCCATCCCACCTACCGAATACAGTTGCTTCATGGGGATTTCCAGCTAAATCCCTCGCCCAATAAATGCGACAACCCCGATAAAAAAAAATTGTCAACCAACCATCATCTATCAACTATATACCCATAGTTTTCATGCTTAAAACCCATACCTTTGGTGGACTTGAAACCTGCCGAAAATATGGTATCATCAACCCTAGTGGATTATGAGAAAAAGAACAAAAAAAAATGTCACCATAGTTTTGATGATAACCCCCATGAAAACAGTATAAATGCTGGTTAAAGTCCGTTACAACCGTACAAATGATGGTTAAACTTGGTTAAACCCCAATTCAAACCTTATAAATGATGATTAAACTCCAACTGTCCAAACATAAAGCGCCAGATCTAAGCGCGGTCGGAAAGTGGCACTCTGCGTCGTGGTGTCGGCATGCCGTCGCACTTGGAAGAGGCCATCGCTTGCAGAGAAACCCAGCAGTTGCAGCGCCAGGTGCCACCTAAAAACGGTCGCAATGGAGTAAGATGATACTGTGGATGGTTGCGAAATCCTACACTCATTGGATTGGTTTCAGGGAAATTTTACAGGGAAGCCCCTTATTTTTTAATGGAAAATCTATGGTTTCCTGAAAATTGTCCCTTCAACCAATCCATTGATGCACAAGATGGTAGCTACTGGTAACTATGAAACATTATGAAACACTGTAAATAATGTGATTATAAACCTGGATAAACCATCTACCAGCTGTAGGATTTCGCAACCATCCAGCGTATCTGATTTCGGGTTCTATGGGGAAACATGAGGAGAACTCATGGGGGTTGAGACATGGCTTCACGGGATTTTTTCAGTTTGACTTTGCAACACAAAATAAAAAAACGGACAATTTATGTCGGCAAATGGCACATCTAAGCGTATTCAACTTACATTTTATGGAGTCTGGTAACCACAACTTCAACTTATCAGTATCTTTCAGTATCTTTCAGTATCTGAAACAGTCCAAGTGTCTTGATTCCGTTGGAACATGCGCTGATCGCTGCATTCACCTAGGCAGCTGCGGAGCGGCAGGTCGGCCCCAAAACTGGGAGGTTGGCCGCCCCAAGTGATATCAATGGGAAATTCAGGATCCTAAAATGGAGGTACTTACCATATATAAGGCCTATTTTTTAAGCCTATGTTTCAGGGAATATCCCCAGAAAATATGGCCAGAAATATGGTACGTTTACGTACCTCCATCTGTTGGATCCTGAAGATCTCCCATTGATGATACCTGCAAGTATCCTCCAAGTCACTGTGATCATGTTGGGCACAATCTCTTCAGTACCTGAGACAAAAAATAGATTTTATTGAATCCGTCATACACTGGTATATGCTCCAAATCTTGTACACTTGCTAGATTGTCTTGGCAAAAACATCATCAAAACGTATTGAAACAAGTACTTGCCCTGGATGACTTGAAAATCTCAGGAGACGCCAAATTCAGGCCACAACTAGTTGGCCGTCGGCTGTCCTCCCCACGATGGCAATTTCTGTTGCAGTTTGGGGTTTTGTCAAATGCATAGATTGAAAGAAAGAAGTGAAAGGAGTTCAAGTTTAAAAAAATCATGAAGTCTAGAAGTCTCAAAATCTATTTCTATGGATTTTCTATGATTTTCTATGATCCCTGTCTTGAAGCTGGATGATGTTGGATGCAACGCGGCTATTCCTTTCAAGCTACGCATCTCTGCTAAGAGTTCCAGGGCTCTTTCCCACTGAAGCGCCTGCAACGACAAAAGCCGCACTGATGTGTTTGGGGTTTTGGCTGGTCGATTGCCACTGAAAGTTGTTTGAACAAACATAATTCAACAAACATTTTCACTTAAACATCTTAAGTTATCTTAAGCTAAAGGGTCTAAAGATGTCTCAAGTGACATCGTGACATGGCCGGCCTTTTCACAGGCACTGATGGCCTCGGCTGTACGGCGAACAGCCGAGTCTCTGGGTATACCGTGAATCATGGGGACTGTCATTTTGTGCCAATTCAAATTAGGCAGTATAACAGTTGTATAACAGTTGTACAACAAAAATATATATAATATATTGTAACCCTACAACCCAAAAAAAAAAGTAAATCCTATAAAATTACCACTCAACAATCGTCTTTTCTTCGCTAAAAAAGGCCGCAGCCGCCAGGTGCTTTCCGCTGAGATACTGCGCTGTAGGAGATCACGTCCAGTTCGATGGAGGCTCCCTTCATCGCCTCCCAGCTATTTGCAGGGAAAAATCCAGGGATTTTGCGGAAAAAACTGGGCCATTTTTCGGGGAGAAAATGAGTCAAAAACCGATGTGAGTTAAAAATTTGATACATAATCCATGGTGCTATTTTTTTGGGGGATACATATCCAGGGTTTGGGGGAAATAAGTACCATGGATGTACCATGGATTATGGATCAAATTAGTACCATTAGTAACAATCCATGGATCAACCATTAGTACCATTAGTTCCACTACCCTCTGGTAATTTAACATAGCTATTGAAAATGGCCATTTATAGTGAGTTTTCCCATTGAAAATGGTGATTTTCCATAGCTATGTTAAATTACCAGAGGGTAGTACCCCTACCATTAGTACCATTAGCGGCCTTTAAATAAAGAGACAACTCGCAGACTCTGTTCTTTTCCAAGGCACCGAGAGGATGTGCAATGCCAACTGCCATTGGCGACCTTTTTCGAAGGCACTGATGAGAGCGTTGAAAGTCACATCGTCCGGGACGATTTCATCCTCTGCCTCCAGAACGGAAAATGGATAAATGGCCCATTTATGGATGATTTATCTATTCTAAATTCATCTAAATTCATTAGAATAGCTATTTAAAACATTCTAAAACGCTGATTCTCCATATTTCTCCAAACTATCCGCGACCAAATTCTGCGCATTTCCGTCGCCCCCACAAAGGTGGGTGACCCAGAGCGGCTGAATGGATTCTGACTGTGACATATCCTGGTGACATGTTACATATTTTCAGATAATATCCTGGTATACATATCATATATAATAATATATATACATAAAACATGAAATATCCCATATAACGTTACATATATACATACATAATCATATAATTAATCATATACAAATATTTATATGATCATTTAATCCCATAAAAACATTAAATACATTAAATAATCATTTCATAATACATATATACATATATACATAATCATATACATAATACATATATACATATATATATATATATTCCCATAAAATATCCCCATGATTTCCCAAAAAAAAACTGAAATCCCCAGGAGTTGGTGCCATCAACGGCACCTCTGAGAAGGCGTGCAATGCTTGGCTCCAAGCCCCACAGCGCTCGCAGGCGCTGATGACCTGTACTTATTGTGAATGACATAGAGTAAATGTATGTAGAATATATATAGAGAGATACGTGTAAAATCTTGTAAAATCATGTAAAGCTATACATGTCATGATATATATATATATATCTGTGTGTGTATTCCGTTCTGACATACATGCATGCACATCTAACATGATGATGCACGTCATCGCTCAAATCAATCAAACATGAATAGTTAACAGTTCAAAAGTTCCACAAATTACCAGGTCTTCGATAGTGCAAACGTCCAACATCGCCAGGGCACTGCATTGCAGGAGACGACATTTGGGACATGTCCTGACCTTGGGTTACCAGCCGTGGTTCCGATGTGGGTTTTACATGAGTTTACGTGATGGGTAGACACAATTCCCACGGATTATCAGTATGTTCCCCAAGGAAATTGCCATCCTTGCTATACCCTCTGGTAATTTAACATAGCTATTGAAAATTACCATTGAAATAGTGGGTTTTCCCATTGAAAATGGTGATTTTCCATAGTTTTTGTGTGTTTACCAGAGGGTAATATATACCCGATATCTGGAGAAAGCCAGGTGCTTGTACTGGAATCATCCTGCCTAGTCTTGATACAATAAATCATAGCCATCACATGCTTTTCTGGACATGGACATCACATCAATATGTTGGGAGTTAGCCTCATTGTGCCTACATTTTTGGGTGAAGTGCCATGCTTTGCTCCCCGATTCCTGGGGTTCTCCCAGTGGGCGAACTTACTAACCAGTTACCCTCTGCTAAACTAACAGTTGGCTGTTGAAAATGGCCCAGTCGAAATCGTGGATTTACCCAGCTACAAAATGGTGATTTTCTATAGTTATGTAAACGTATTCCAGAGGGTACTATTAGCCACAGCTTCATCAATCACCAAGCAGCTGTCGCATGATGGTCAAGAGCTGTGCTGCCTCCCACCAGAGCCGGGCTTCCTGTAGTGGAAGGAGGATGATGATTTTACATGATCATCATTATTATCATTATTATCATTATTATCATTATTATCATTATTATGCTGACTATCATTATTGTCATTATTATTATTGTTATTATTATTATTATTAGTAGTAGTAGTAGTAGCGGTATCATTATTGTTATTATGATGATGATGATGATGATGATGATGTCGAGGGGAGCGCACTGACTTGACCAATGCCCAATTGATCATCGCTATTTGTCATTTTGTTCACGGTGGAAACCAATGGTTTCAAGGGGCAATTACCCAGCGTTTTTTTCCAGAAACGCCTACAGAGATGTACAGAGTACTATCTATAGAATTCAAGTAGTGTATCCTATAGTACTATCTATAGCATTAGAACTACCTATAGAATTTGCGATGGAATGCATCCAATTACTTTGCTTTGCCTGTTCCATCCATGTTGGGAAAACCGATTCCATGATATTCCATCTGGTTCATCATCATCAAATCATCATGAAATCCCTACTGTGGATGGAAGAAATCCTGCACCAGTTGGTAGATGGTTTATCCCATTGTAATCCCATTATATATATTATATACAATGCTTCATAGTTACCAATAGTTGCCAACTGGTGTAGCAATTCTTCCATCCACAGTATGATTCAAAGGTCACATCAGGTAAAAAGTCATTGAATGGAATATGATCATAAGTATTATCACTATTACCTATATATTAGATCATGTTTACTATTGCGGAGATTTTCTGAATATGGGAATGTTGCCTTTAGAATATTGAATGATTATCTATATATTATATGTATATGCATATATAAGTATATATACGTATATATATATATACATATCCAATGCGGTATATCGGATATATCGATGCAAATCCCACTGCTGAGATCAATTCTCTCCTTGAAGGTGGCGATCACGGCCGTCAACACGATGCCTAAAGACGGGAGCGGCGTTCGGCTCGCAGAAATGGGATGTGACTCCAAGATTTACCAACTAGGCATATGGGATAAACATGTAAGAACTCATGGAATATATAATGATGTTGCATAGAAATAGAATGAAATGGATATGGGATAAGAACCAAGCCCATGAACATACAGACGCAATCCCTACAAAATGTTGGGTCGCAACGGTCATAACATGCTGATCATACGCCCTATTGTGCCCAACTGTGCGCACTGCCCTACTGTCCCCAATTGCAATGAGGTTTTTACTGACCATCAACCGGCAAGCGCATACCCTCTGGTAAACTAACATAGCTATTGAAAATGGCCCAGTCGAAATAGTGGATTGACCCATTGAAAATGGTGATTTTCCATAGTAATGTAACAGTTTACCAGAGGGTAGCCCGTCTTTTTTCTTTGCTTTGGAAATGAAAAAAGCCGTTGGACATGGCACTGCAAAAAAGTCGGAAATGTCAATGGGAATTTCAGGATCCTAAAATGGAGGTACCGATTCCATATATAATGCCTATTTTTCAGGCCTTAGTTTCAGGGAATATCGCCAGAAAATATGGCCAAAAATATGGTACGTTTACGTACCTCCATCTGTTGGATCCTCTTCAGATCTCCCATTGAAATGGCACGGCTTCATCGGAGGCACGGTTGGGTACGAGGTGATCTTCCTTCATTTCCTGCAACAGCTCCAGGGCCCGAAGCCAATTGCGCATCGTCTCGCAGGCCTGGCTCAAAATCCGTGGGGATAGTAGGTATTTATGGAGATCTTCATGGGCCATGGAGACTAAGATCACAATGGATATGTATATATATATATATATGGAAATATTAGATACAACATATATGTCCATTGTTAATCATTATTATTGACCATGTTGTATACATGTTGTATAAATATTAGATACAACATGATACCAGTAAAAGTCACGCGATTTTTTTCTCCAGAAAAAGTGGGGTGTAAATCAATGAATCTTCGATGATATGATGGCCAGATGATGTGAATCAAATGATGAAATTTAGACCACATGGTCAATCATATCTGGTTGGTGGTATACCTACCCCTCTGAAAAATATGCTCGTCAGTTGGGATGATGATTCTTCCCAACTGAATGGAAAGTCATAAAAGCCATGTTCCAAACCACCAACCAGATTCTGTATGTTAGTTTACCAGGGGTTATATTCTGGTAATCCATTAATCACCATTAACCATTATTAACCAATACTAACCATCAACCAGATAATTATTTTTCTGGCTTTAAAAATTAGCTATATATGATCAATAATAGTAACCCAACATAAAATTAACCATTATTAACCAACATGTTCATACATTTGAATGGGGCAAATCACATCATTTGCCCCATGAAAATTGCTGTTACCCAGCTGAGAATTTCCATGAAGAATCGGATCTTTGGCCTGCCTTGATGGCCGCAGTGTACGTGATCTCCTGTCGCATTTTGTTTTTCGCGCCAAGGAGACTTTTTTGGGCGCAGTTCCTCTGAAAATCGCTGAGGATTTCTAGAAAATGAGCTGAGATCCACCGCGAAATTGAGCTCAAAATGATCAAAATGAGCTGAGAAAATGAGCTGAAAATGCCATGGCTCAAAATTTCTTCAGAAATAGCTATGGCTCAAGTTTTGATCCGCCCAAAGTGGATGACCCCCAGGTCACCATACATATGTGCCATGGCCATCAAGTTATATGGGCTTCATAGGTGACATCGGTGACATGAAATTGGCAACTCATCCCATGACGGTGTAACGAATTTGAGCGTGGCACATATGGCTTGATGTGGTTGACTTTTTATAAACCATCCAGTTTTTATCAATCGCAAGTCACTAAAGAGTCATTCAAAATACATCCAAACATCCAACAACATCCATAGAAATCCATAGAATTCCGAGCCCCCAGCTGTGGCTAAAAAATGGATAGCGCTGGCCCGTGCCAAATCATCCAAGGCTCCGAGGCTTGCAGACCTTGCAGACCTTGATCTCGCAGCTGCTGAAGGAGGTCCAAGGCCTTGGTTTTTTGCCATGGCGCCATGGCCATTGGATGGTGAAAAAACTGAGGAAATCTGATGAAAAACAAGGCCATGGTCATCGACTCATCGACCTTCTGAGATCAATCATTCTTGAAATCATGGGAAAAAATGATTGATGATGATTGATGATTAAGTAAGATATCGTTGATATGATGATGATATCATTGATATCATTGATATCATTGATATCATTGATATCTTATCATAATGTGGCATATTCCAAATATTCCAAATATTTCAAATATTCCAAATATTCCAAAGTCTGAAGCCACAAAATACTTTCCAGAATCATCATGTTTTCGTCGCGCCTTCGTTGCTGTAAGCTTCCCCCAAGCACATGCTCCCATGACCTCGGCCGTCGTTACGGGAGTCTCCAAAGAATCCTGGGGAAAATCACACAGATATCGTGATGACGAAAATGATGTTAGTGAATGACACGAAAATGAACCATTGAAAATGACATAAAATGACGAAAATAATGAGTGAAAATAGAGAGTTTCTCTCTCCAAATAAGGTGAATGTTCTTTGCAAAAATCATTTGGTCAAATGAGTGAACAAATATCTTGGATCAATCAATCCTGGGATGCCATTGGGGGTATCCTAAAGGGATTCCCAAGTCGCAATCCCAAAAAAATGGGTTTGTCTGAAAATAGGGTATATTCCCAATTATAGCCATTTAATAGGGATAATGATCATTAACCATTGGGTTTAGGGGTTTAGCCTATTTTCAGACACACCCAAATGATGCCATGCAACTTGCGGGGATCCCCCGATCCCAACCAACAAAAAATCTTCGAATGCCAATTTTATGGAGGGGTTCCGATCCAAAAATGTCGTCATGAGGTGGACCCGGCCTGGTAAACGTTTACATAGCTATGGAAAATCACCATCTTCCATAGGTAAATCAACTATTTCTATGGTCCATTTTCCATAGCAAACTGTTAGTCATTACCAGAGGGTATATCATATTAAATCCCATTAAACCACCATACAATCCCATTTTTAATAGACATTTAATGGGGTGTACCCCCAAATAGCTGGTGTTTCTTATGGGAAGAATCCCTCCAAAATCCTCCAGTCGTGGCACCGAATTGTAGGACGGCGTGGAGGGCGCCACACGGCACCAGCTGATCTCCTCGAAGAGCTGCAACCTGGCGGATAGGACCGCTTTAATCAAATCGCCATGGTGGTTGAATGGGATTTTATGGTGGTTTTATGGGATTTTAATGGGATTTTATGGGATTTTATGGGATTTTATGGGGGTTTTATGAGATTTTATGGTGGTTTAATGGGATTTTATGGTGGTTTTATGGGATTTTAATGGGATTTAATGGGATTTAATGGGATTTTATGGGATTTTATGGGGGTTTTATGAGATTTTATGGTGGTTTAATGGGATTTTATGGTGGTTTAATGGGATTTAATATGATATACCCTCTGGTAATGACTAACAGATTGCTATGGAAAATGGACCATAGAAATAGATGTTTGACCTATGAACAATGGTGATGTTCAATAGCTATATGTAAACGTTTACCAGAGGGTAACTGTTGCTAACTCCCAGAAGATCCAGGTGGAATATGTCATGATATGTCATGTGGTGCTTGATTAGCTAACTACAGTGATTATGTCATACCCCGAATTTCATATGTAAACTCCAACTGGATGGTGCATATAGATTGCCAAAACCATAACAACTCATCCACCAGTTGGAAAATTCTCTGGTGATGGGGTCGCACATTTTGTGACCATGGCTTTGCACCAAGAGACGCCAAGCGCCAATGGCGTGAACGTTCATAGCCCAAAATCGCAGAGTTGAAGACGACCACATCCTGACAGCCGGTCTCATCATTGCATTCCGTGCAGTTTCATTCATCTTACTGGTGCTTAGTAGGGAATTTTCGGGAATGATCCATAATCACTAGCAATAATCATCATGTGAACCTCGAGATCATCATCACAAGCCCTGAGATGGTGTAGTAGGGAATGGATGGGTTGCTGGGGGTTGCTGGGATGATTATTACTAGTGATTCTGGATCATTCCCGAAAATTCCCTACTAAGCACCAGTAAGTCATTGGTTTCTCTGGTTTTCCTCACTTTTCCTCCTTGTCTTTACATGGCTCATCGTACTCTGCCAAGACAACCCAAAATCTTTATGTAGCTGATTGGTATATCTGCCATCTACAGCAAAAAAAAAGTCCACACCATTCATATATAATGTCAACCCTGGATGAATAAACCCCTAGGCTGTGTTAATTGGGGGAGTACCATTTATGTATCATGGTTTATGAATCCGGGGTTGACATTAAGCATTAAGAATGCCATCTGGTTATTTAACAGTTCGCCATGGCAAATCCATCCATTTTTAATAGCTAGGTAAACCATCTATTTCTATGGGCCATGGCTTAACCATGGCGAACTGTTAGTCATAAGCAGATGGTACATCATATTAAATCCCATTAAACCACCATTTTATATAGATCCCATCAAAAATCCCCAACAAAAACATCCCCATATAGTGCCTGGCACTACCCAGAAAAACGGTCTCTTCGACTGTGGCACAACGACCCCACAACGACCCCAACGCCGCAGACGCCGTCGAAGCGTCAGGTCGTGAGCCACGACTTTTGCTCTCGTCCAACAACCACTGCGCCTTCGCCCAGAGCTCTGCTTTGGCGACAGCTGCGATGGTCCTACGAAACGATGTGAAGAATATAACCCATGACGGATCCATGGTGCTGGTATATATGCTAACATTGGGGGTATATTGATGGTAAATGTTACCATATATATAGCATACATGGATCCTGTGAGTAATAAGCAGGATGTAATGTTCGTCAACTACTTAGAATGATAGAAAAGTGACTCACATTGGTTTTAGTCGGACATGACTTTCTCCATTTCTTGGGGGGCTTGCTCTACACCAAATCTATCCAAATCTTCTGAAAGAAGAATATTACAACATTACATTCTAATACCCCGAAAGTAATGTCAAGATTGTCAAGTTCCCAAATGGTGACTGTTTCTCTGGCGTCAGTTTCTTTCAGCCCGGGGTTCCCGAGGTTCCTGGGGTCACGTCTCCGTCACGTCTCCTGCTGTAGGCCACGCGGCGCGGGATGTGTCCCGTCTCCTGGACACTTCGCAGCTCCCAGAGTTCACTGCGCCATTTCGGCGCCGCGGCCATCGACGGACGGCCATCTCTCGTGAAAGACGTGGATGTTTCAATGTGTCAATGGGAGATCTGAAGAGGATCCAACAGATGGAGGTACATGTTAGTACCATATAAGACCTATAAGACCATATTTTCTGGGGATATTCCTGAAATGGCCATTGGTCATATGTTTCAATGTCGATGTTTAACGACACATTTTGACACCAGATGTTCACCTCAAGGCTTGATGCAACGGGTGAAGTACTGCAACTGATATCTTTGGACGAGAAATCCACAGACACCTAAACAGAGTACGGCTGCACAACACACCTGTTTCCTCCAAGGTACTCTGGCGTTCTTTTTTTGCTATTCACCGTGGATTGCTTGATGGTCGGTTGTTGTGTGCTGGTCTGCTGGCTATCCAAACTGTGTCAGGCCTGAACATATCAATTATTGCGAGACGAAGTCTGCAGTTTTTCCACGTGCAGAAGGACGTGTTGAATCAAAAGTGCCAGCACAGGCATGAACGCTGCAAAACAAGAGTTTTTAGGGCCATTGAAACCTCCATTTATAGGAGATTTCCCACCACGTTTGCCGTTGCAAAGGGAAATCGAAAGTGCAATGGATTGGATCCCGCTGAGACGAGACCTTTTTCCACCATAATTCATGAGGCGAGCTACTGGTAACCGTGGTAACCTGAGAACTTCACAAAGCGGTAACCAGACAACTTCTACATCTGCGGATGTCAAGAGGTACATTCCATTCCGGTGAAAAATACCTCGTCCCATTTTTCAATTGTGGGAACATTTGGATCAATATATTCCCAGCACACTTTTGGTAATCTTCCTTTTGGTAATCCAGCAGGTCTGGGTTCTTCCCCCCCCTTGCAACAAATCTCTCTGCAGAGTCAAGAAACCGCCTTTCCCACCTTTTCCACCACCTTTTCCGCCGCCTTTTCTCCTCTTGCCTTTCCCTCCACCTTTGCCTGCAGATCAAAGTCGATAATGAGTGACTATCTTGTCTCATTCTAGGACCAGTGATTCAAACGAGACCAGCCTTCAGCCGCAGCCCTAGGCGCCTGCAGGCCGTCAAAACATATATGATTCATATGATGTGTCCATGTGTATTGGGGGGATTGAACAATGTTAAACATCTAGAGTTAAACATCTATAGTTAAGTTCTATAGTTAATACCTATAGTTAATATCCGTCTATAGTTAAACATCTATAGTTTTCACATCTATTTCATATGGATGTCATATGGATCAAAAGCAAAAAAGAGATCCAAAGATCCACGGACATTTTTGCGACATCTCCACCTCGGCGAAGCCAAGCTCTGCCAGCACCTCCTTGTGAAGCCCCCATTGTGGGGGTTCATGGATTTCCGAAAAAAAAAAAACGCTGTCACTTTTCCTAAAGCAATTCTGGTTGGTAAACTCTGAGCTGCAAATGGCTAGACCCCAAAAGCCGAGTTCACCAGGTGAAACGAAGGAAGCCTTGGCCGCTTGGCGAAATTTTCCCCAAATTTAAGCCATCAAAAGCCATCTCGTCTCGGCCGTCTCCGTCCTGGACTTGTTGCACTGCAGGACTGTTCTGGAAGAGTTCTTGGATATTGAAACTTCCTGGCGACGTGGCTATCGCACTACGGTACATCCTTCAAAATGGGACGATGACACCACGGAGGCCTCATCCAAGTTATGGTTGCTTCAGAAGGGACGTTTCCCAATGGTTAGACAACCCCAAATCGATTTTTAAAAATCACCAAGACATCAACGACCTAATGACCCCCATGATGACCCAATTACTGGATTTACAAGGGTAAATCCCCCATAGTCCCGTGAATCCAGTTGTGGAGAAACCCAACACTGCAATCACTCCTCCGCCACACCTTCGGGTGCTTCTGTGACGACCACGTGGTCCTTGAGGTCTAAAAGTTCCTGCCATGTCTGCTGCTATGGCTTGTAGCCTCATGTAAACAATATTTTTACATACCAAAAGATGTGGAGTTTACCCAGAAAACCATAGAAAACCCATCATTTCTAGGTCATTTTCCTAGGTAAACCATAGCCTTTCTCCGCATCGCCATGGCAATCCCCAACCTCCAAGGAGACACCTAAGGTTCGACGAGCAGCCTGCACCACTTCGGACTGGATCGATGATCGGAAAATCGATCGTTCGGCCGTTATCAAACATGGCTTGGAAAAAAAACACAGCTTGTAATGGGAAAATATGGGAAAATCATCTAGAAATGGACACCACGAAATCCAAAACAAACCAGAAACCGTAATACGCAGAACCTCGGACGAGACGAGACGTTCGAACGAACGAATCCTGTGGCAGTTTTCAATGCCCGTACCTCCTGCCAAAGGGCCAGACTTTGGCCGGCAGCGCGTCCTGTGTCGCATGTTGTGCCAGTAGGATATATGTTGGATCCCAATATATGGCTCTATATATCTTAGATGATCAAGGAAAATGATGTTCTCAACTTCCATGTTTTGTCGCTGTGGCTCAAATTCATGGCAATATGTTCAACATGCCATTATATATATATATATATATATACATACATACATATACATACATATATATATATATACACATATACATATATATATACATACATACGTACATATATATATATATACATATATATATATACATATATATATACATATATATATATATATACGAAACCAACATGGAATACGTACCATTAAGACATATATAAGTTTAGTTCTATATTTCTATAATTTAGTTCATATATAATTAGTACACATATACATATATATATATATATTTAACTAATACACCTAATTTTAGTTCTATATAGTTCTATGATATTCCAACATGTTCATACATTTTCTGGTTCACCATAAATCACAGGTTCACCATATCTCAATGGATTGGTTTAAGGGAAAATCTGAACCGGAAACCATAGATTTTCTCATGAAATATGGGGTTTTCCTGTAATTTTTCCCTTAAACCAATTCATTGACAGCGGGACCGCGCCGGACGTCCTTGAGACGCTCCACCAGCTCGACCGTTCCTCAACTTCGCCGAAACATGGCCATGGCCAGGACGGGTGTGAAGCAGAAAAATACGAGAGATATGGTGTGATATCATATATCTGTATCTCTATATATGTCTCTATAATATATATATATATATATAATTATATGTATACTATGATATAGAAATATGACAATGAAGCCAATGGAACACGTGTATATCCATGTATATACCAAATGAAAAATACTATCATATAATATAATCATCTATAATCCTTGAACACATTAAAGTCATTTGGGATTATGTTTTCAGATAGAAAATTAAAAATGTGTCGAAGCACCAAGCAATATCTTTGCTGGTCAAGGTTCAGGCTGTAGGCCATCGCAAGCATTAACGGCACCCGATCGATTTGACGGGCAAAGCCAAAGAATTTGTTTTTGAAGGTGCGGAGACTTTGCCTTGGGCAAATGGTTGTGGGTGAATTTGCCCTGGTACACATTTGGTCCCCTAAAATAGCTGCTTAATGGATGGCTATTCCCCCCAAATGGGGTAATAATAGGTTTTGACCTATCCCCAAATGCGAAATGAAGAGTGATCCGAATCCCTCCGTATTCTGGTATTCTGGTTGAGCACCAGATGAATTTGCCAAATCTGAAATCCATTTTTTGCTCAACTATTTTTTTTGATGGTTTATTCCTCCTGGTGACCTATTGTTGATGTTTATATAATTTCATATATATATAACATGACTTTGTTGGCTAAAAAAAATGTTTGACCTTTTCGATGGTAAATTCAGATCAAAATTCCCCATAGCAAAGGTCCCAATGTTTTCCTTGGTTTTGACCTTCAGTGTGGCAGCAAGATTCCACCAAGATTCGCATCAGTTTCATCAGTTTCATCCATTCAATCCAGAGCAAAAAATCGCCTATTTCAATTTGATGTCCTTTTGGTAAAAATAGGTTGGGGCCGGGAGCTGGTTAATCCCATCTATCATGTTTTTGAAACCTGTTCTTAAAATTAGGGGTAAACTCATCCCTGTATTAATCAAGCAACCAGTGGGAAAAGGACCCTCTATCCTGTCCCAAAAAAAACTGTGCCTCGTGGGCATCCCCTTAATGGATGAGTTCGAACTCATGATTTTTGCGCCATAAATAGTTGGTGCCAAAAAAACTCCCCGCCAGAACCAAGAAAAACCAGGAACCATCAATGATATTTCTGGGGTGTTCCCTGGTCAAATCATCCCATATGCTGATGAAATCTGCAAAATCATCAAATTTCTACAGAATATGCTATGGGATGCTGATGATTTGCCCGCCCTCTAACTGCCCAATCTAGATCAATCTATCGATGGCAATTTCTTATCAACCAAACCATTGATCCATTGATTGGTATATATAGATGATATAGATGGCAATCTTATCATAGATATAGATAGATCATGATTGATCAATCTATCAACCATCAATGATATGGGTGTGTCTGAAAATAGTGTACCCCTAAACCCAATGGTTAATGATCATTATCATCATTATCCCTATTAAATGGCTATTTTTTGGGGGAATATACCCTATTTTCAGACAAACCTGCTGCCGAGTGGCTCCACCACCCGTGACTTATGCGCTTCGCCGCGCGCCACACGAGCGCAGGCGTTTTCAATGGAGGCGCGCACCGTGGGAAGCACCAGCCTTAGCGAAAAGTCGCGCAACGGAGCACGGCGATGAGGTGTGGTACAGGGTGATAAAACCATTAAAACCATTGGAATATGTTGCAGGGAAGGTATAGTTTTGTCAAAGATATACCCCATTTGATGGCACCAAAAATCATGACCGAAAATCTAAACCATGATCTTCCAGGTTTTTTCCTAGTTTCAAACAGAAAATTCACAGCTATCCTTAAATAGAAAATTCACAGCTTTCCAAAGATCTGGGTATTTTTTTAATATTTCACTAACCTGAATTAAGGCCCATTGGGGATGATTTCCCTTATTAACTATGAATAACTATGATTCCAGGGTTCGGGAGAACAGTGAGGTCGTGATCAAATTTACCCAGATGAATGGATTAACATGGATTAACCACCATCTTGGTTGGATTATTGATGGTTAAACTATGTTAAACTCCATTTTCCATAGGAAACTGTTCATGCTTTCAAGTTTGTCGCCCATGTTGTCACAGTTGTCACTTCCAAATGGATCAAATGGCACAATTTACCCAGAAAGATGTCCAAGTCTTCCAAGGGGCTCGGGATCAATCAGCATATACGCATGGCAGAGAGCCAAGCCCAACTCCGAAGGTTTCATCCGTCGAGTCTGGTCGTCCAACTGGACGTACTTCCTGAAGCATCCGAGTTTGGGACGTGTCCATGTCATAGATATAGAAATATGATGAAATATGAATATACATATTTGCATACATATAATATATATATATATGTATATAGATATATAGATATAGATATAGATATAGATATAGATATATAAATAGATATAGAATATATTATATATATATATATGTATATAAATATTGATATACACACACCACTACCTGGGTTTGCAGTTTGTCTCCTCATGGGTTTCTCATCTTGTGAAAATTCGAAGCGGATTTCGTTCCAGGCCTTCTTTGCACATTGCCCACATGAGATGCCATGGAGGCGTCTGTGCCTTCGCGTTGAAATTGATGTATCCACCATGAAGTGAGCCATTTGGATATTTCTCCAACTTGGGGTACCCTGAATCATTACCCTCTGGTAAACAAACATAGCTATTGAAAATGGCCATAGAAATAGTTGATTTTCCCATCAAAAATTGTGATTTTCCATAGTTATGTTAGTTTTCCAGAGGGTACATCAAATATACTGGCAGAAAAAAAACTGCCTCAAACTAGATCATTTATGATTAAATGATGTTAGATACTATGCTGTGTAAAACAAAAATGCATTCTATTTTCGACTGTCTTAGTTCAAATTACATGATACTATGCTCAACACAATGTCAAATTCTAAATTGCATCATACAGTGTGTTGTATTACTATTTCACTAACTTGAACTGTGTTACTTTTGATTCTTTCTTTACTTTACTATCTAATAAGCAAATTGAAAAAATCTTGTATGATATCAAACTGGGCCGGATAGAACATCATACTATTTATTGGTTGCATTTCCGCAACCATGGTGAATGTTTCACCGGCCTATGCCATGGCGATCCATCAGCGCCAGCAGCTCACTCTCGCTGAGGTGCAACGGGGGCTCCGTATAGCGCTGCTTCAGCGAGACGTCCAAAACTCTCAGTGCGTCTCCTATCGGCGAAATGGCTAGGGAAGAAATGCTGCGAAAATCGGAGGTTTCATCAAGTCATGCGTATGGTTACAGGAAATAAATATATATATATATATATCATGTCTTTTAGATTAGCGACCCTTAAACACTTCAGCGCCATCTCAATGTGTATATATATATATGGCAGTATACATGTGTACATGGAGGTATATTTAAGTTGTTAGGTAAAGGCACGTTTGCAAAGGAAGACAACATATTTGAAGGTGTTATCTTTTTCCTCCTTGCGAAGGAATACTGCATCTTTCGGAAGAGCCATCAAACGGTGGGGAATCAACAGACAAGGAAGTGAAGGTAAGAGAATCGATTATGACCTGGTAGGTCCTAGACATCTTACTCAACGAGTTAAAACCTGAATGTCCCTGTTGGTATGTTTGGGAAAATGTTGAAGAACAACGCGCGCTTTTTTGTTGCGTCTGTACAAACTCCCCAAGAAAGGGAAAAAAAAGTAACGAATCGTCCACGGGCAAAGTCAAACAACAAATGCAAATGGCAATAATTACACCACGCATCCTACGTATCTCTACGTTTCTCACGCATCAAATTTACAAGCTGTGCCAATCCATGGTGCCCATGGTTTTATAAGCATTTGATGGTGGTGTCAATCAGAGAGATTATGGTGATGCTGATGGTGATGGGGAACGATGAAGGACTGATGAATGTTGAATGATGACTATCAATGATCCAATATCAACATGCTTACGACTTTGAAGCGCACCCAGAGTACTTCATTGAAATCGATTTCAGCAGTGCTAGTCTCCAAGCCTCTCACACCTGCAAAGTCAACAACGTAGCAAAGGGTCTTTTTCACATCCAGAAAATGTTGCATATTTGTTGCAATAATTTTAATATTCACCACTTCCCGTGTTTGATCGCATGATGGACCAACAAACAATGACTGGCAGTGGGTAGTTGACATGTTTGTATCATAAGATGAATTTTGGTCAAGAAATACTGCATCTTTCAAACAAAAACTTTCTGGACGACATAGTGCGGCTTCAGAAAGTGTCTGTTTCAAAAGTGCCTTTTGAGAAACCCCCATCGTATAGAGGGAAAAACGATGTTGGCTTATTCAAAGGGAGATGTTTTTTTTAAAGGAGAGGGAGCCATGAGTCATGTGTGTAAAATCATGCCAAAATTCACTCAGACAGGGGGATAAACCAAATACATATATACATATATATATATTGTACATATACACACATACGGACACATAATACCAAACCTCGGGATTGGTTCAAAAAGTTATCAATCTTCCATGAATCCTCTGTACCCTCTGGTAAACATACAACAAACTATGGAAAGATCCACCATTTTTAATGGGGAAATCAACTATTTCTATGGCCATTTTCAATGTCGCAAACTGTTAGTCATTACCAGAGGGTCAATCACATAAACATAACTGGTTGGTGGTTTACCTACCCCTCTGAAAATATGAGTTCGTCAATGGGAAAGATGACATCCCATATATTATGGAAAATAAAAGCCATGTTCCAAACCAGATATTATGATTGTTTATAAACCACCAACCAGATAATATGATGTTCATATCTGGTTGGTGGTTGTTTTATATATGGAAAATAAACAGCCAGATAAACCACCAACCAGATATATAATGTATATATATATGATATATCCCAATTAGATTCCCAATTAGATTCCAAGGGATTGTTATGTATGTATATTATATATATATATATATATTATATATATGATATATTATGTATATATATATTCTATATAGTATATATACATATCATATATCATATATCATTATAAGCATCAACAACGGATTCCACCCCGCGCCACTTCACGACCCCTTGTTGAAGCTGTCCTTGGTTGAAGCCACCGCTGAGATCAACCGCACCAGTGTCCTGGCGGCGATTTCTATGGCATTTCTATGAGAATTATATGGGTTATATATGGATATTATGTGTATATATATAATTATACATATATGGATTTAAATCGTAATATCATTGTTATAATCGGGATTTATTACTGTAATACAATCTAAAAAACATATTTATACAGGATCTAAAAATGAATTAGTGGGAAACATATGGAGAATACGAGGTATTCATGGCGACTTTTACGCAACCATACTTGAGAAGCTCATTTCGATGGTGTTTATAGAGTGAAACCTAGTTACTGACTGTTGTGAAAGGTTGGCAAAACACAACTTGAGATTAAAAGTAAGATATTTTCTGGTGAATACGTATATTTAAGTAAGAGCTTGATATGGGTATATCTGGAAATGGTAGATTGACATGGATTGACCCCCTACATTGTGACCATTAATTAAGAAAGAATAGTGAATGTGATGAATAACTAATGGATTTGGTGCATTTTTTTGGACAAACCCACAGTGACTGGCTGACTGGGCCGATTCGAAAGCCCCAGCATCATGGATGAGTCGATTTGACAAAATCTGGTGATTCCTCTCTTGTGAATCTAAAAGGCACAAATCAATCATAATCCATCATCAATGGTCTGAGAATTAGAGTTACTTTCTTAACTTATCTTAGTCTTAGCCATCTTTAGCTCATGTTTTGGTTCAAATCTACAGTTTGGTCAATGGGATTTTCAGGCTCCGATTTATTGGAGGTACCTACCATATATAAGGCCTATTTTTTAGGCCTTAGTTTAAGGGAACATCCCCATAAAATATGGCCAAATCAGTTTGAGTGGCGCACCTGCAACTGCACCCGGGCTACTCGTGCCCAGCCGAAGGAAGTGATGCGACCACTGCTGGCCGTGAAACCAACATCTCCCAGCTGCAGCTGCAGCTCTGCCTGCGAAATCCCCACGGCGAGCCGACGAGAAGTATGGTACGGGGATCGAATGGGAATATAACATGATCATAATGATAGATATTAATAACTATATTTATAGTGAGATATAATACATATTAATAATAATAATAAATAATAATAATAACAATAATAATAATAGTAATAATATTAATAGTAATAATAATAATAATATATCAATAATAATAATAATAATAGTAATATATATATAATATAATATGATATGATATAATATAATATAATATAATATAATAATATAATAATAATATAATAATATAATATAATATAATATAATATAATATAATAATAATAATAATGATAATATATATATATATATATAATATTTTATATATAAGATAATATATATATATAATAATAAATAATATATATTATATAGAATATATATATATATATACACAACAGTCATGAGCTGGGTTTGTCTAAGAATGAGCCGTTTTTTGTACGTATTTTCCAATGGACAGCCACAGCTGGGGCAACCGCCTCTCGCACCGTGGCATCGGGAGAGACGGTGGCCAAGAAGTGGCGACAAACCTCTTCGTAGAGAGCCTCGCTCGCTGTGCTCCAACGGTGAAGCACCAACGAGTTTCGTCAACAAATCATCGTCTCATGTGGTAAAACCTGGGTAATACCTGGGTAATACCTGGGTTTCTATTACTATGGTTTCCCCCAAGAAAAATACCCAATTGAGTGACTAGAAATGCTGAATCAAGCTTCCTCAGTTACTGAGCAGACCGACTTGTGTCCAAGATGTGAGCTGCACCGACTCTGACAACTTCCAACAGCTGTCATAAATAGAACATTGGAAGATGGGTATAGATTACCAATGTTCAGCCAATGTTCGGCCATTGTCATCTAGTAATTACTATGGTAAACCTCTGGTTATGGCTAACATAGCCATGGTTAAGCCATGGCCCATAGAAATAGATGATTTTCCCAGCGAACGAAACCTCTATTTATTTTGGGGATTTTCCATGGCTATGTTAAGTAACCAGAGGGTAATTACTATCTGCAAGCAGATCATTTCGGCCATTCGCCGTGCTGAGAGGCCCTACCCAGCCCGCTTCAGAGCCACACTGACTGGACGTCGCAGACTTCACCTGGCAGATTTCGACTCATTCACTGCACACCTGGCACAAAGCTGAGAATCGAAATCTTTTTTTTGGCGTCAGAAAAGAATTGGTTGAGGATATTTGGATGTGGGTCAAAATGGAAGACCTAGGGGACCACAGATGTTAGTCTAGTTTAGTATTAACCATCCATAATTTTGGGGTACCTAATTTTGACCCATCCCCATTTGGGTACCCATTTGGAATGGAAAGGATCGATGCAAATCAAAATCATCAAGGTTCCACCGTGCAAAATCTGTCAACCGCAGCACATGCCGGTGAATCAGGCGTAATGGGAGGATGATCACCTACGTCGTGACCGTCCTGGAAATGTTGAAGTCACTGCCACTCTCGCGATTTGATGCTGTCAACCTCTGTTTTTTTTCTGTATTCAAATTAATCATCATATATTTTCCTGAGAGTTGAAGTATGCATATAAGGTGCACAACGGTTTGGTTCTACATATTGAATCACGTTTGACCAGTTGGCTCATGCTGAAACTCATCCAATCCTCACGCGGTGCAGTCAGCCCCGATTTTGCAAGTTGCTGCGCAAACTGCCGTGGCTCGGGGCAACGGTATGCAACAGGTGGAAAAACCGTTTTTTTGGGGTGAGAAACGTGGTGAAAAAATGTCAAAAAGATTCAACGCAAAACATTGCTCTTCACTGTGCCCCTTGGGATATTTTTAGATCAACCAACAACGGTCTGGGAATCCGCCTGTGCCCATGGCAAGCTTGGGCTCGCCATGCAGCGGACGGTCTCTTCCAGGTCAAAATTTTCAGGATATCTGTCCTCGGCAGAAACCATGGCAGGTGGACATTGATTAACTATGGCATACTATGGCTATGGACTCAAAGAAGGGGAACCATAGATTTTACTCATGTTAGTCATTTTTCAATTTACTCAATTTTCAGTACCCAATTTCAACCCATACCCATATCCAGTGGGTGCCTCCTGAGGCCCCAAGCCGTCTCAGTGCGAGGATACGACAGAATTCCTGTAGTAGATGTTCGGTGGAAATGAAGGCGAGTTTTAATGGATGTTATGGGGGATATCGGGATATCATGGATTTATACACATACATATGCATGTCTATATATATATGTATGTATGTATATATATATGTGATGCATATGTTTTTTATATATGTGTATGTATGTGCATATATATGTGCATATATATATATATAATCATATATATATATACAAATAAAACCAACACATGGCATGGGTTTGTCCGAGAAGGGGATAGGTACCGTATATCCAATTGGATGTGGGTCAAAATGGAAGACCTAGGGGACCACAGATGTTAGTCTAGTTTAGTATTCACCATCCAATTATTGGGGTACCTAATTTTGACCCATACCCAATTGGTGTTGGCTCAAAGATGGCCGGAAAGGTTGGTGTCATTGCGGGTAACATGTTTGACCACATTCTCCACAAGCCCAGGATGTCCGTCAAAAAAAATCACCAAGATATGGAGTGTGATTTACCCTCTGGTAAACGTTTACATAACTATGGAAAATCACCAGAAAATCACCATTTTGTAGCTGGGAAAACTCACTATTTCTATTGCCATTTTCAATAGCTATCTATGTAATCGTTTACCAGAGGGTATCTCATATTAAATCCCATTAAACCACCATAAAACCCCATTAAATCCAATTAAATATAGATATGTCATTATGTCATTTGTAGATCCTGAAGTCATCAGCCACCATTTTCGGGTCTCTCTCCAAGGGGCCTTTCAGGTAGAGGCTTTCGGCCACATGCAACGCATCGTCAGGACCAAGGCCTGCAGCCCATGGCCCGAATGGATTGGTTGATATCCCATTGATGCCATTGATATCCTATTGGTGTTGAATACCGATATTGATTGATATCCCATACCAATATCCTATTGATATCCTATTGGATATTGGATATTTGACCATTTTTTTATATTCCGTTGATATTCCATATTGGATTGGGGATACAATAATATCAATGGTATTCACGAGATATACCCAAAAAAAAACTTTATGAACATGGGCTTTACCTAGAAATGGGATGTTGGTTATGACCCCCATGGTTGCGATGGTGGCTATTGGGTGACCACATTATCACATTGGGATGTAATGGCGTAGAATGAACATCTTAGAGAACAAAATATCCGATATCCCACAACATTCCCAAGATCCCCAAACAAATTCGTTGGCTTGGGAAAATCTTAAGCAGAAACCCAGGGGTTTACGCCGTCGAAGAGCGCCTAGCACCTGAGATGCCATTTTCAGCATCTCCACCTGGCCGTTTCTTTTTACACGAATAACCGATAAATGTATGTATGTATGTATGTATGTACGTACGTACGTACGTATGTACGTATGTACGTATGTACGTATGTACGTATGTACGTATGTACGTATGTACGTATGTACGTATGTACGTATGTACGTATGTACGTATGTACGTATGTACGTA